>Ga0180433_10002594_pt1 | contig 27648 bp, 38 predicted proteins | sample SS_ome_8_FD_132980 | JGI IMG/M metagenome (GOLD analysis project Ga0180433, IMG submission 132980) | Hypersaline lake sediment archaeal communities from the Salton Sea, California, USA - SS_1_D_1 metaG | ecosystem: Environmental > Aquatic > Non-marine Saline and Alkaline > Hypersaline >... | reverse complement strand
TTTATCATAGATTGATCACAATCTACTAGTGTAATCTTCTGTGTGGCGACATATTTTAGCAATTCTCTAACTGCTAATCCATCTCCACCACCAAGGACTAGTACGCTCTGTAATTCAGAAAATGTAGATGCTGTGGGGTGAATTAGAGCCTCATGATAGCGATATTCCCACTTAGTGTCAAATTGTTGGATATCGTTTATAAAAAGTTCCTGTCCATATTCAGTTTCTTTTAATTCTATTTTCTGCATGTTACTTTCCTAGGTTTATAAAATCCACAATCACAATAATAGAAAGTAGATCCCTTATATTTAAATTTCTGCATTATATGTGGTGGTCCAGCAATAAAACAATGCCACCATACTTTTAACCAAACTTCCATTTATACCAACTTAATATACCAACCAGTGTTAGGTTAAGAGCGTAATTAAAAATTAAAGGATAATCTAATTTAGGAAGAACGTAGATAAGCATTAAAATCTCACCTACGCCCCAAAGTAACAACATTGCTGCACCAATTCCACATTTTCGCTCACGTACCGTTTTAACTAGTTCTGGTGCTGCACATAATGAGAGGAGGATTCCCCCTAACCATCCAACCGTTTCCATAGTCGTATAACCCATCCAATAGAGTAAGTGGTTAGGAAAAAGGGACCACATATAAATAAACTTAACTTACCATAGGGATTTTGTGTAAGATATAATACCCCCATGCCAGCAATAATAAGTGCAATTGAAAATCTAATTGTCCAGCTTATCATTCTTTTCCCAAATCTTTTTTAATTTTGTTGCCAATCGTATATCATGTACTTTTTGCTCAATAGATAAATCTGCCAAGGTTTCTTCGATAAACACAAGATCATCTCTCAGTTCCTTTGGCATTTCGGGATAAGCAAACGCTAAATAAGTATCTACAATATTGTGTAGCTTATTTATTGCTTTCTTTGCTCTTTTTGGCTCCCTCAACTTTTTTTCCTCGACTAAAAATAGTAGAATCCACACTAACTGGCTGGAATTCCGCTATTACGTCTTTCATTATAGCACGAGTATCCACACTTCCGCAAGTATAAATATCAACAGATACATATTTTTCTTCTGCCCAAGTATGCACTGCAATATGACTCTCAGCAAGTAATATGCACAATGTGTAGGCATTTGGTCCAAAATTATGGCAAGAACGATTTAGTACAGTAGCACCGTGCTTTTTAGCTACATTTTCTAAATGATATACATACTCTTCATATTTTTCGTGAATATTTTTACAGCCATATAAATCTGCTACGTAATGATTACCTAACATTAGATACTAGCCCCTTCATATTCAAATGGTTTAACTCTTTCCCAATCGATACTAGGCTTTCTTGGAGCCATAATTGTATCCTGATTGATAATCTTAGGACAGGCAGTATTTAATTGTTTATATATCTCAAATGCTAAATCACGAATTTCTTTCTGTGCAGAATTATCCATCCTACGTCTAAGAAAGTGAATCCATCCTTCTAAAGACGCTGACATATTAATTGTTGTGTAGCAAGCATTAGGTAGTATGTACCTAGCATCTTCTTTAGGAATTCCACATTCTAGCAATTGTTCATACCACTTCTTTAATGATTCATTCGCTAATTGATATATTACATCTGCCTTTAGATCATTTTTAATACTATCGGGAGTAAAATATTTATAGTTATCTTCTAATACATACCTTTGACTACGAATACTAAAACAAGCTGTACGTTGTCTAGTTAATTGTGCCATTAATGCTCTAGATACCTCTTGTACACGAAATGTAGCAAAGGAATGTCCATTAATGGTTAAATGGTCTTTGATTGTACAATTTTTAACTAAATTAGTTGATTTAGTTGTGTCTTTCATTTTAGAAATCGAATCATAACAATCTCTTGCTGCTTTTTCGCAATGAACCTCTGCATTTGGAGTAATGGCTGTCAATTCTACTTTCACTTAATCTCCTTTTTACAATCAGGACAATACACATACTCGAATGTGTTAAATTTTCTTAGTGATTTGTTCTTATGCTCGCAGAATATATCTGCTGGCAATGGTGGTACTTCTCCAAATAATGCTGCTTCAAGATCTTCTTCAATCTTTCTTAAATCTTCATTAGACATGATCCCTTTCCAACTATCATTTCGATGAACAGTTATATTATTTCCCACATGGACAACTTTTCCTGAATTGGCTTTTATCATAAATTGATGTCTTTCACGATAGACTGTATGAGGGAAAGTGTTGCAATACCAATCTTCAAGCTCTTCTTTGTTGAAAAGCTCTGTCTTCCCATTACCGAGGTTGACGTAATATAGAACTTCTTCCTCGTTATCTCTTGTTCCGCTCATTCTCCAGGTTCCCATCTATTTCTAATTAACATCGTGTCACTCCCTTGATGAAGTTCTTGAACAAATTTTTGTCCACTTCTCACCAAGCCTTCATAACTTGGAGGTAACATTCCGTAACTTTCTATAAAATCAATTAGACTATCCGCTGTATCTTGATATGAAAACCCATCACGCTCTAAACATTCCTGAATAAAAATGGCTATTTGATTTTCCATATCACTACGCCTCATCTTCCTCCCACTCCATCTTGATTTCACCCCAAGACTCCAACCTAGATAATAACATTCTTACAGCAAACTGATAATCTCCAGTGCCGCCTAGGGCATCTATCAGATCTCTTTCCAGGATTTTTAAAGCTCGGTAATCATCCTTTCTCATTTAACCCTCTGCACACTAAGTTGTTGTCTAATTTTATCTCCAACTATAGTTAATTCTTTAAAATCCGTACCATTTAAATACATATAGCGGTAGGTAAGTGTATCGTTGGCATCATTACCAAGAGGATACCAAGTGTCATATGTATATGTTACCGATCTTAAGCCGTTTTGTCTAGGAGAAATTTGAGGTTTATTTGAAATAATACTATTGTATCGCGTACGATACACTAATGAGTAAGTTTTATTATCCTCTCTGCCTGGTTTTAAATTTCCAGTAGAAAGAAAATCAACCGATCTAGGTATTATATCAGCAGATATATTTATAAACTGACTTGCTGGACGTAAATGCCAATCAATTATGTTATCTCCAATATACTCCACACAAACTACACCAGTATAGTCGTGTAGCAATTTAGTTACTGTTGACATAACTTTGACACTATATTTATTGGTTGATTCAAAATAAATAAAACTACCATAAAAATTCTTGTGGCATTCAAAAGTAAAAGTATCTAAAATTCTACCATTTTTCATTAATAAATCAGTCGTTAGATGAGAACCTCTAGATATCTCTTGAGCTATCATGCCTTTGAAATCTTCAATCTCTTGTGGTGCTGATGCTACATAACTATTAAGTCCCATACCGAATAGATTAACTCTAGGCTTCACTATTACTGGATATTGCTGCGGCATTGTTTTTTCTAGGTCGTAGGTTTTAAGGTCAGTGTGGTGCATTCCTACATGAAGTTTATCATAAACAAAGTTATGCTTAGGATAGCGAGTGAATGCTTCCTCGTCTGACCAGGCAATAGATTGCCAGTTAGGAATTGATTTGATAATATCAACATCCCAATCATCAACTAAATCTAAAGGATTGCTGGACATAGTTCCATCTTATTAAAGTTATTATATCTGTATAATTTAATATTTAAGTCTTTCATATTTTCAATTTGCTTTTCTAGATCTTTATAGTCCTCTAGAAAGTAAACTTCCCTAATTCCAGAATAGTACAATAACCTAGCACATGTTGCACAAGGTGATAATGTTATAAATAAAATACAATTATTAGTGGATATACCTCGTTTAGCACACTTTGAAAGTAGAGCTTGTTCGGCATGTACAATAAAATCGTGTTTTTCATCTCCACTAGTAGGTAGTTTATGGGTAGGAGCATGTTCGACAAAACGATTACAACCTTTCATAATAATATCATCAACCACAGGGCAATATAATGCTGCCCCAACTTGTCTTTCTTTGTCAGGGGATTCTTCTGCAGCTAAGATAGCATCTTTGAATAAATTAGGTATCTTTTTTATGTTCATTTTATTTTATTGGACACGCTCCACCTGCACAACCAATCTGATCAGAGGAAATATCTTTCTCTTCAATTTCAACATCAGTAATTGGTTTACAGTTTTTAATCATTTTATCATAGTCTTCTTTAGTAATTGCTTCTAAAGGTGCTTGATCAAAACCGTGATCGTTTTGTAGCAAAAAGCTAACCGTCTTTACGCTATCGTTGTAGTTATCTCTAAGCCATTTCTTAATCTGCGGTAATTCAGATTTAGAATAATATACTGTACAGCTTACTGAATTATCAGACCAGTTAGACTGTAATTCCTTATTAATTTCAAGTTGGTCAATTGCTGTACAATCGTCAGCAACTAGTGTGTGTTTTGGGAACTTACAGGGAAATTCCACAACTACTGTACTTCTGTCGTCAGTGCCGTCAAACTTTCTCACATATTCTACTTTATAGCCGCTCTGTCTACACTTTTCCACTAGAGGAATATTTGAAGACATTCTAATTCTTCTGATGTGGTAAAAACTAAATCCTGGGTGTCCTCCTGGAGTAGATCCACTAAGCAGTGATAGTGTTCCTGAAGGTTTAATTGTTGTGATCTTCTTACTTACAGGAAATCCATGTTTTTTAGAATACTCTACATCATACTCTCTGATGTACTCATAGGTTTTCTTTAACCAAGACTTTTGTTTCTTAGTAGACATGCAGTATCCGGTTATACCAATACCCATACGCATGTTTTTATGAACAATAGCTTCCGTTTCTTTTTGATGACACTTCAACGCTAATGAATGTTTATTAATTCTATACAAATATGTTACTACTCTTTTTAACTCCCCTTCAGAAGTTATATTCGGTAAGTGAACCTCGGCAAGACAACACGTTTCATAATTAGCCAAACTTTGTTCTGCACATTGTCCTGTTACAATTCCATTAAAACAACCTAAATTTCTTAAAGGTTCTTCAAAACAGTATACAATTGGTTCAACTCCTAATTCTTTTACTCCTGTAATTTGAACAAATCTCGAAGCATCTCTATTGGGAGATTTATCAAACTTCAACCTTTTAGTATTTAATCCTAGTTTTTTTAAGTTTTGAATCGATTGAGCCGATATGCAAATTCTATAAAGTTCTTTACAGAAATATTTTTTAGTTCCACCTTTTTGATCAGGCATTGTTCTAAATCCAGCCTTACTAGATAAAACTACTTTGGTAGATTCTCCACATGTAGTAAGCATTTTTTGTACTTCAAGCAAAAAGTCTTTATCAATAGAACAGACCTGCGAACCGCCTTCTTTAAGTTCAGTACCATCACTATCTAATAAACCGGAAAACCAAGCTAATTTACCTTGGAGGTTTAGTTCATGAGGAACATATTTCTTATCTTTAAAGTCAAAATTCATCCGCAGAGTTTTTCTAGTAACTCCAACAATATTAGTATATTCTTTACCAGTCTGACGAACATTCATAAATTTTTCTAAACCAAACTTAGGTTCATACAACCAAATTAAATTACGGTTGACTACACCATCACCCGAATAAAATCCTTGAGTATAAGCGTCAGTAAGGGGAACTTCTTTACCTTCTCTCAAAATAGGAAAATTATGTTTAATTAATTTATCTCCAATCTTTAAGTCTTTTGCTTCAATTTTTTCTGTTAAACCATTATAATTTTTTGATATTATAAATTTATGATATGGCGTACATTTAAGAGTTCTACCATTAGAAAAACTAACTTCCAATAATCGTTGATCATATCCAGTAATTTTTGGAGTCACTTTAGAGAATTCAAACCCATTCCAAACTTCCATCTCTTTGTCGATCAACTTATCAATTCTTTCATAACCTTTAATAGTTAAGACTTCTGTATCTCCTGTAACACAAGGGTTGTACGCCATCACTTCTTCATCTGGATATTGAGTTTCTCCAAGTCTACCAACTTCTCTAGATAGTTTTAAATTAATTAAACCGTAAGGTTCACCATTCCCCTGATAACCATTCCAAAACTGTTCAGGAAGTCTGGTAATATCATTACAAACCACGCTATTATTCGACATTGCTCGCCAATTGGGTATATTTCCTTCAGACCAATTTTTAGCATTTAGAAATTGTAAATCGTCCATGTCGCCAATAGCAATCTGAGCAGATCTGCGAACATTTCCTGCTACTACAATTGCACCAATAATATTCATTATGTCAAGACAATCGATTGGACGAGCTTGCTTTCCACTTCTAGCATTTAAAATCTTATTAATCTCACTCATACCCCAACAAAGTTCTTCTGGTCCTGAAGCTACTCCACCGAATCCTTTAATTAGGGTTCCTTTCCCTCTAAGACAAATTGTAGAATAAGAAAATCCCTCACCAGTTATGAAATGAGCTTCTAAAACTTTCCTGAGTAATTCAATCCACCCTTCTCTAGAATCTGGAATGATAAAATCAGCGTCTTTTGTGTCTTTCCTGACAATTTTCACCTTCCTGCGGAGCTTAGGGAGCTTGTAAACGTGTTCCCTCTGAATATTATATCCAGTACCGCTACCAAGCATAAGAGCGTCCATAACCCACGTAAAGGGCTTAATTGGCTCATCTACAACTACTGCTGCACAGTTTTGTAAAGAGAATAGTCCAAGATTATCTACGGTCTTGGTTCCTAGCTGCCACATAAATCTACCGGCAATAGATCCTTTCAAACTGATGAACATTTCTCTAATTTCGGAGAGTTCTTTATCAGTAAAATTACATTTTAATTGTTTATTTAAGGCAGGTAACCATCTTTTGTCTATGGCTTCAATATATTCTTCTTTAGATGAATTAACTTTTCCTTCGTTGACTCTTCTTGCGTAAGTTCTTTTAAAAGTAACATAACCTAGTGGACCCCATGGGATTTCTTCACTCATTAACAATCCTTTTCATAAAAAAGGGATTGAGTAGAATACCCAATCCCATCAACACACATAACCAAAGGAGGACATTGCTAAATTAATAGCAACTATAAAAATTATAACATTGTTTGAAATAAAGTCAATCACTTTTTCATCACAATTGGACGAATTGAGATCCAAGGATTTACATCTGGATCAAACATCGGGTAGAAGTCTTCTGACTCTGTTCCACATAAATGACAGTATAAAAATTGATATATAGGACGAGTAGAACCATTATAATCATGTTCAACTTCTTTTAAAATAGTTTTAAAGTATTGTGATTGCTCCCTAGCCTGCTTCTTAGCGTCATCTAGAGGGATTTCGTAATATAAACACCCACAGACAGGGCATTGAAGATAGTTCATTCTAGAGCACGATTTGTCTTATTTATAACATTTTGTAAAACACCACCAAACTCTTCATATTCCTTACGTTCCTCTTCAGGTAAAGCATTAATATTATCTAAAGTTTGAGATACAACACTTTTTATTGATTCAAGATGGTGTCGCTCAAAGTCTGTTGTCTTAGGACTTGTCTTAGTTCTTGCTAAGATTCCTGACATAACACTAGCTTCATTTTGAGTCATCTTAATTTCTTGATTATTTGCAATACTGTTAAATATATCAAATATTGCTTGTTTTTCTGGCACCGCATAACGTACATCCACAACTTTACTCGCTTTGCTCATAACGTGAGCTTATTTTTATTAGTATTTATTGGCAAGTTTTTTTATTTCTTTATCGCCCAAATAACTTTTAGCTAACACTTCAGGTTTTGTTAATGAAAATATTTCCTTACCTTTATTTTTAATTATACATTTAGTCATAATATCTTTAGCTTTAGGTTTAAGTAACCTATCGAAGTCGTTTTTAGAAATTTCACTTAATTTTGCACATAGTCCAAAATTAATGTAAATATGGTGTTGATTATGAAAATTCTTTTGATAAAATTTTAATTCATCTTCTCCGTCAACCTTAGTTACTAGTTCTTCAACTATGCAATCTAAAGCTGTGCGATCTTCACACCCTTGAACATCTTTTAATTTAAATCCAATAAAGAAAGTATCATTCTCATAATAACAATACTTACCCTTAAAAGAATCTAACATAGTTTTGTTAATCTTACTCATATAAAAATCTCCTTAAAAATCATCCTTTCTTCGAGGTAAGAACAGTTTAATCATCTTCTCTTCCTCTAATTCTTTATCTTTCTCAAAACCCTTTAAAAACCTTGATAGATCTTTAGCTGGTTCAAATCTTATATAACACTTACCATCTAACCCATTATTATATTTAAAAGTACCAACCTCATCCACTTGCACTTTCTTATTTTCTTTCCAAGCTTCTTTACTGGCATCTACAAGTATTTTATATAGAAAACTAGCTTCGTTTTGTTTGAAGCCATAATATTTTCTAAGTCTAGAAATAACCGCCTCCCTAAAAGAGATCATGCCATGTAATCCTTTCCAAAATCATAATTTAAATAATCATGATCCCACACTATTCCGTTGGGCTGTTCTATCCAATTCTTAGAATCTGAGTATTCATCAATAGCAAATTTTAAGTTACTATTCTCCTGTTGCAATTCATAGTTTTTTTTACGAAGTCTTCGATTTTCTAGAAGAATCTCTGTAAAGTTAAAAACCTTGTCTAGTAATCCCATCTTCTCTTCCTACCAACTCTTAAATCCACATGGATAAAGTTATTCGCAATACCAATTGCTTCGAAATACTTCTCACAAATATCTAACAATTTAATCATACTATCTGCAGTTAAATTGGCTGGTCTAATATCTACTGCAGCTCCTAGCTGATGTGTGGACATGCCTTTAGCTGTTTTAATACCACTACCACGAATTGCTGCTTGATGCTTTCTACACCTGTAAGCACTAGTTACAATTAATGCTTGTCCAAACTCATCTCGTATTTTCTGTAGCTTGTTTACAAGTTCCGTATGTATATATTGCTTTTCACAAACTCCACACTGACATTGGAATTCTTTTCCTACAAAATTTTTAGATAATTGAATGTCTTGATTACGCTTAAATACATACATACTTACAATTATAAACATTAATTATTCGTGTGTCAATAACTTTTTTCTTGACTAAATTCACTAAATATAGTATTTCTATAATGGGATATTATATTTAATTGAAACTTATACATAAACATCTAGTTTTAGCATAAATAAAGTCATCAGTTGTAGATATATATTAGATATCTAGATATAATATATATATTAATATATATAATACATTATATGCATAAATATTAAATTATCGTAAACAAGTATAGTTAGAGACAAAGGCAAGTCAGAATGTGACTCGTGTCATGGAGATACCGAGCTGTTAACGCCTCTCTTTTTTTAATTCTCCTATACCCAGTTGGATTAGGACAAAATTAGGACTTATATGCGAAAATTGTACTTCTTGGATGCTCCAAGCATTCTTTTTATTATTTCTTTACTTAAAAATCTAATAATTCCCGATACTTATACTACTGTTGCTTTATTTCCACTAGCAGCACTTGTTGCTGTATGTGAATGGACGAGATCTAAGCAGGCTAAATTACTTAATGAACAAGTAAAAGAGATAGAAGAATTTAAAATAACTATCGAAAAAACCATGGACAAAAGGTTTCTAAATATTGAAAATAAGGTGGAAGATACTAAAACTAAACTCACTGGACTACAGATGGGTAGATCTCTCACCAAAAGGATCTAGATGAAAACTGATATTAAGTCCTTTAAATCACGTAAAGAGCTGGAAAGGTTTGCCGAAGATTTAATGGCTACAAATAGGGTAATTACCAATGAAATCGAGGACTTAAGGGAAAAGTTAACTCACTGTGAACAAATGCTAAAACAAGCCCAGGAAATACCTAATCTTGAAGAAGGATTGCTTTTAAGAGAGATTGGAGTCTTAGACACTATGAGTAAACAAGCTGGTCTAGATTTAAACGAAACAAAACAATTAAAAATGCTAATTGATTCTTTAGTAGCATTGCGTCGTCAAAAGGGTGGTCAAGAGCCAGACAATAAACGAAAGCCTAAGCTGCCTAATGATCCATCTAAGCTCATTTCCATCGTTAAGAATAGTGAGGGTGAGGGTTAGATCAACAAAGCCAAATAAGGGGCATTTTGAGTGTCTGAGAACAATTTAAGTAAAATATCCAAAAAAGAAGCACTTACAGCTCTGTGGGAACAGGGAATTGTATGTGAATGGATGCTTGACGACAATCAAAAAGAAATTGTTAAAATGTATAGAGATAATCCTGCGAAGCAGCAAGTTATTGTATTTCCTCGTCAGTGTGGAAAATCTTGGGGATGTCTTACTTTAGCAATTGAAGAATGTTTAAATAATAAAAATTTCGTTGTAACTTTTGTTGCACCGGTCCAAAAACAAGCAAAAAAGATTGCTCAACGTACTGCTAGAGAAATCTTCGACACCTGCCCTCCACATCTTAGACCACAATTTAAAACTCAAGATAATACGTTCTTTTTCGACAATGGCTCAATTATTGAAATCTTAGGTAATAATGCTGGAAATATTGAAAATGCCAGGGGTGGTAAATCACATTTAATTATTTGTGATGAGGTTGGGTTCTGGGATAATCTTGATTACTCGATTAAATCAGTTTTATTACCTAGAACTAACACGACAAAGGGTAAGGTTATTCTTATATCTACTCCACCTAGTTCGGCTGGTCATCCCTTTCAAAAATTCTATGAAGATGCAAGCTTTCGTGATGCAGCAATGATTAGAACAATTTATGACTGTCCAAGATTTACATTAGATGATATTGACAGGTTTGCTGAAGAAATGGGTGGATATGATTCGATTCAGTTTAAACGAGAATATTTATCGGAATTTATTGTTGACGATAGTTTGGCGGTCATTCCCGAAGCTAATGACGCTAAACTAAAAGAAATTGTCAAAGAGTGGAAACGACCTCCATACTTCGATACTTACGTATGTATGGACCTTGGTTTTAGAGATTTAACTTTCATTGGATTTGCATATTTTGATTTTAGAGCTGGTAAAATAGTTATTGAAGATGAACTTGTATTTGATAAGCCTCAAGATCTTAGAACCGACCACCTAGCTTATTCAATTTACGATAAAGAACAGGAACTTTGGCAAGACAGTCTAATAAGTGATGATGTTTATCAACCATATATGCGCGTATCAGATATCGATCACTTCGTATTAAACGATTTATATTTACAACATGGACTTCAATTTACTCCCACCTCTAAAGATAACTTAGACGTAATGATTAACCTTGTTCGTATGATGATTAATGAGGAACGTATCATAATCCATCCAAGATGTAAGAATTTAATTTTCCATCTACAAAATGCTACCTGGAAAGACCACAATCGTAAAACATTCTCTCGCAGTCCTGATGCAGGTCACTATGATGGTGTAGCAATGTTAACATATTTAGTACGTAATGTACAACACCACAAAAACCCTTATCCAGCAGATTTTGATTTAAATTTAAACAGTAATAGTTTTATATCACCCAAATACAAATCCGACAAAGGCACATTTAAAGAGGGAGTTCAAGAGATCTTTTCTCTTAAGTCCACCTATAAGAAGAGGTAATTATGTCAAGTAAGAAACATAACGATATATATTTTGCAGCAAATGAGCCAGAGAAAACAGCTGACTATTTGTTGACCAAAAGTAATAACTTCTACAAATCAGCTCACTCTTCAGGATACTTAGACAAGTTAAAAAAATTATACGCAATGTACCATGGTATGACTTATGCAGATAGTGGAAATGCTCACGAAATAACTTTTGAAGGTGAGCAAGGTGAACTAACTAGTATTACAGTTAACCACATTAGAAATATTGGCACTAACATGCTAAATCTAATTACTGCTTCTAGACCTACTATGGAAGCAAGAGCTATTAATACCGATTTTAAATCTCGCACACAAACAAAACTTGCTAATGGTCTACTTGACTATTACATGAGAGAGAAGAAACTAGAACAAATCCTTAAAGACGCTACTGAACAAGCTATCGCTCAAGGATCTTCTTGGGTACGAATGGAATGGAATGCAATGGATGGTGAACCTATTACAGATGAGATGGGTGAGCCTTTATATGATGAAGAAACTGGAACTTACATTTACGAAGGTGATGTTAATTTTGAAGTGAAGTCAGCGTACGATGTAACTTTTGATGCTTCAAGAGAAAACAACAATCATGATTGGATCATGGTTAGGAACTGGCAGAACAAGTATGATGTTATTGCAAAATATCCTGAATTTGAAGAGGAAATAAAAAACATTCCTACAAAATCAGAACTAGAAGGATATCCTAATCACAATTTTGCTTTTGAAGAGTCAAACGATATTGCAGTATATGAATTCTATCATAGAAAAACAGAGGCTATTGCTGACGGTCGTTACCTAATGTTCTTAACAGAGAAGATTGTTTTAGACGACAGACCTCTTCCCTACTATGATATTCCAATGTATCGTATTGCTCCTGCAGATATTCTTGGAACCCCATATGGATATACTCCACTATTTGATTTAATGCCGCTCCAAGAAGCAGCTAATATGCTCTACAGTACAATTCTCACAAACCAACAAGCCTTTGGTGTGCAGAATATTTATGTTCCTAGAGGAGCCGATATTTCAATGGAAGCCTTAGCAGGTGGTTTAAATATCATTGAAGGTAATCCAAATGCTGGTAAACCAGAAGCAATCAACCTTACTAATACCCCTAAAGAAGTTTTTGAATATTTACAAATATTAATTCAAACAATGGAAACTATTTCAGGTATTAACTCAGTTATTAGAGGTAATCCCGAAGCTAATCTTAGATCAGGTACTTCACTTGCACTTATGCAGTCAAACAGTATCCAATTTATGTCAGGTTTAGCAAATCAATATAATAGACTTATTGAAGATGTTGGTATAGGACTTCTTAAGACTCTACAAATGTATGCTAATACCAAACGTGTAGCTGCAATTGTTGGAGAACAAAATAGAAGTTATCTTCAAGAATTTGATAAGAGAGATCTTAGTAATATTAGTCGTGTCGTAGTTAGTGCAGGTAACCCACTTGCTAAAACCCATGCTGGTCGCGTACAGATGGCATCAGAACTTTTACAATACCAACTTTTAACAGACCCTTCTCAATATATTTCCATATTAGAAACCGGAAATTTAGAAATTGCTACCGAAGATCCAGTTAGAACAGAAAATCTAATTACTTCTGAGAACGAGCAAATGTTAAATGGACAGATGCCAGTAATGATTATCACGGATGTTCACTCAAAACATATAAATAGACACCTTGCATTATTAGATGATGCTAAAATGCGTGAGAATCCTGAATTAGTAGCACTAGTCCTTCAACATGTTCAAGAACATAAAGAAGCTCTTATGTATGCTGATCCAATACTATTACAGCTTAGAGGAGAGACTCCGATAGCTCCTCCAATGCCACCTATGCCTATGGGCAATGATCCGGTAATGCAAGATGGTGCAGCTAACTTATCTCAACCTACTGGTGGAGTGAATCCAGACGATTTACCACAGGTGCCAACAACACCAAATCCCCCAGGAGAGTTTGAGAATCAACCAGTTACTGGTGAAGAACTACAACAACAACTAAGAAACCAAAGATAACCTACTTTCAATAAACCCCTATACCAAACGATTAGGGTAATTTACAATGGAGTATAATATGTCAGAACAAACAACTGAAGCAGTAGAAACTGCACCTGTAGAAGCACCTCAAACAGAGGAATCAACTGAACAAGTCGAAGTAGCTAGTGAAGAAAATCAAGAATCTGCCGAATCTACGCAAGATGCCGTAGAAGAAGCTAAACAAGAACTTGAAAATCAATTAAAGAAATTCAGCCTAAAGGTAGATGGTGAAGAAGTCGAGGAAGAAGTAGATCTTGCTGACGAACAAGCCCTCATCCAAAAACTTCAACTTGCTAAAGTTGCTCAAAAACGTATGCAAGAAGCGGCTGGACTAAAAAAAGAAATGGCTCAAACTCAACAGGATATTCAAGATTTCCTCGAAGCACTTAAACATGATCCAGTAACATTACTTACTAGTGAAGAGCTTGGATTTGATGCCAAAGCTTTTGCTCAAGCAATTATGAATAAAGAGCTTGAAGAGGCTCAAAAAAGTCCTGAACAAAGGGAAAAAGAAGCTTTAGAGGCTAAGCTACAGAAATTACAGCAAGAAGTGCAGAAAAGAGAGCAAGAGGCTAGAGATTCACAAAGACGTGAAATGGAAGAACGTGTAGCGAATGAGCTTGAGCAGGAAATTATGACCGAAATTAAGGCTCACAACCTCCCACAAGATCCCGAAACTTTATCAACCATTGCTAAGTACTTGAAAGCTGGTATGAAGTATAAGGTTAATCTTAGCGTAAAAGAAGTGGCTCCTTTAGTTAAGAAAGAATTATATGAAAATGCCAAAAGAACTCTAAATAGTCTTAGTGACGATGAACTTGCTGATTTTGTTGGAAAAGATAGAATTAACAATATTCGTCAAAATATGATTAAGCAAATTAAAGAACTTAAAAAGAATGAGCCTACCAAAAAGATTAAAGATAGTGGAGGAGATACAGTAAAAGACGTTGATCCATTTGCGAAGAAATCTAAAGGTAAGATCAAACAAAAAGAATTCTTTAAGAACTTAGGTAAACAATATAGATAAATACTTGAATTTATTAGTATATCACATTTTTCAAGTGTTTGTCAAGATTTTTTAACAAGTATAGGTAGATAGACTCAATAATTTTGAGGCTGTAGTGCAAGCGCAAGCCCACCGCATAACCGAGAAACGAAAAGAGACATCGACTTAGTTTTTTAATATCAACTTCCTTTAAATTTTTGAGGTTTAATATGGATTTACAACAAAAAAGTGATGCTCTGTATAATCGTATTCTAAAAACGGTGCATCTTTCAGCAAAAATCAACATGACATCTGGTGTTGCTAAAGCCGATCTAGGATCTGCAATGGTTACTGCAACTGAAACTCAAGACAACATTACTACTCCACTTGGTGAAACTCTTTCTCCAGCTCCTAGTGATGCCAACGGTATCTTCTATGTAGCTTTAGTTGGTGAAGAAGTGGGTGAAATGGCTAAAGCACTTCGTTGCGAAGTTATTTCAGCTCCTGCCGCTTACGGTACAGTTGCTGCTTCAGTATCTTTATCTGCTAGTGGAAATCTACTAGTTGAACTTGACAGTGATCAGGATATCACTGGTGACGATGGCGATCTTGAATTAATGATCACATACTTAATGAAGTAAGGAGTAAATAATGTCTAATACAGCTAATAATGTCGAAACGCTTAATGGTAATTTTAAGAAAGTCTACGCTGAGAAACTCAATAAGATTATCCCAAGCTCAGTAAAAATTCTTCCAGAAATTGATTTTATCCCTTCTGAAAAGATGGGTGGTTTAAACTACAATGTTCCTATTGTTCTTGCAAACGAGCATGGTGTTACTTACGGTGGCGATGAAGGTGATGCCTTCACACTAGAAGCACCAATCGCTGGTACTGTGAAGCAAGCTACTGTAAAAGGTAATGAGATCGTTCTTCGTTCTTTCCTTTCTTACGGTGCTGCTTCAAGAGCGCAAAAATCAGAAGGCGCATTCGTTAGAAATACTAAACACCTTGTTGAGAACATGGTTGAGTCAATCACTAAAAAGCTTGAGGCTGAGTGTCTTTATGGACAAGTTGGTCTTGGTAAGGTTGATTCTGTTGCTTCAAATACTGTAACTATGCAAACTGCAGAGTGGGCATCTGGTATTTGGGTTGGTTCAGAAAAGATGAAAATTGATTTCTACAACGGTACAACTAAACTTGGAACTGCTCAGATCACTTCTGTTAATCTAGATGCAAGACAACTAACTTTTGATAACCTTCCTGCTGGTGTGGCTAACGGTCACGATCTTTACGAAGCTACTGCTTTTGGTAAAGAATTTGCTGGTATTCACAAGATCTTAACTAACACAGGCACTCTTTTTGAGATTGATGCTGCTACTTACGATCTTTGGAAATCAACTAACTTTTCAGTTGGTGGTCAACTTTCTTTGCCTAAAATCTCTGAAGGTATTGCTAAAGCTGCTGGAAAAGGTCTTGACGAAGATATCAAACTTTACGTTTCTCCTCCAACTTGGTCAACTCTAATCTCAGATGTTGCTGCTTTCCGTCAATATGACCAAAGCTACAGAGTTTCTGAGGCAGAAGCTGGTCATCAATCAATTAAATTCTATTCTCAAAATGGATCTATCGAAGTTATCCCTCACACTTACGTAAAAGAAGGATTCGCTTACGGTCTAGTTCTTGACGAATTCGAAAAAGTTGGTTCTACTGATGTAACTTTCAAGATTCCTGACAAAGGTGAAGATTTCTTCCGTCCTCTTGAAAACGCAGCTGGTTTCGAGCTAAGATGTTACGCAGATTGGGCACTTTTCTGTCACAAGCCTAATAAACAAATTCTTTATACAGGAATCACTAACTAGTGACTTCTCCTTCCAAATTATGGGGCAGCTGCAATGGCTGCCCTTTTTTTTATTAAGATTCAACAACTTACACACGATTAACAAGTATAAGTAGGACTATTGAGGGTTATTTTATGTCTAAGACCGTAATTATTAATAATATATCATTTGAAATCCCAGAAGTTGGAGAAGAAAATTACGGAGAAGAGCTAACAGCCTATCTAGTTGAAATTGCTAATGTTCTCAATACTACGCAAGGTCCACTTGACGTAACTACTACAGACTTTACATTCGTAAATAATCAAGCTACTCCAGCTAATGTAACTGGTTTATCTTTTGCTACTTCTAATGTAGCCCAAGCTACGATCACATATGTAATTACTAGAGATAACGGAACCAAAATCACTGAAGCAGGTGAAATGTATGCTTTTCAGGGGGATTCTGGTTGGGAACTTTCTAGGGGGAATGCGCAATCCGATAGCACTTTATTTGATGGTGACTGTGGAATTGAATTTAGCATTACTTCTGCTGGACAAGTTCAATATACAAGTCAGGATTATTCTGGACAGATTTCTGGGGTAATCACTTTCAAAGCATCAACAATGGAACAAGACTAAGAGGACATAACTATGCTAAAGTTTTTAAAGTTTTTTAAAGGTATATTGCTTAAACAAGAAAGCAGTACTATTACATACGATGCATCAACTGAAGGTGCTATCTACAACAATCAAAATCAAGGTTTGAGATCCCATATAGAAGGTGCTGATAGGGAAGTTGTCACCGATACACAAACTCAAACGCTAACTAATAAAACAATAGATGCTGACAATAATACAATAACGAATATTGGCGATGCTGAACTTGAAGCTGGTATTGATGCTGCAAAGATTGCAGACGGTTCAGTTTCAAATACTGAATTTCAACATATAAATTCTCTTACTTCAAATGCTCAAACACAAATCGATAGTAAGCAAGACGATGTTATTACAACCGAAGGTGATCTTGTTATTGGTAATGCATCAAATCAAGAATCACGACTACCAATTGGTTCAAATGGTCAGGTATTAAAATCAGATGGTACAACTGCATCATGGCAAAACGAATCTGCTGGTTTGACTGATCCAATGACTACTCGTGGTGATGTAATTTATAGAGATGCTACAAATACAACTAATAGATTAGGCGTTGGTACTAATGGTCAAGTCTTAAAGTCTGATGGTACTGATGTTAGTTGGGCTGATGAAGATGGTTTAGCTGATCCTATGACAACTAGAGGGGATATAATTTATAGAAACTCCTCAAACACTACTACTAGACTTCCAGTTGGTACAGCAGGACAAGTACTTACTTCTGATGGTACTGATACAAGCTGGTCTGATCCAGTAGGAACTTCTGCTACTAAAGATGTTAATCAAACAGGACATGGTTTTGCAGTTGGTGATGTAATTAAATCTAATGGTACAAATAATGAATATGAAAAAGCTCAGGCTGATAGTGGTGCAAATGCTCAAAGTGTGGGTATTGTAACTACTGTAGACGATGCAAATAACTTTACATACACTCCCTCTGGTCCTATTATAACTTTATCTGGATTAACAGCTGGAGATGTTTACTACTTAGATGATACTACCGCAGGTGATGTAACTACAACAGCTCCTGATGATGCATTTCCAATTTATACAGCAATTAACGCTACTGAAGCAGTTCTTCATAGTTATCAATTAAGTGGTGAAGCTTCTGGTGGTGGTCCTGTAGGTGGTGCAAGAGCACTTATTATGGGTGGATTAGATTATAGTTCAACCGTAGCAGATACTTTTATTGGTGGTTTAGATGCTGTTAGTTATATACCAATGGATGGAGCAACGGGAAACAGTACAGATTTTGGAGATTTGACAATTGCAAAATCTAATGGCTTTGGGTCTGGTGATGCTACCACAGCACTTTATGGTGGTGGTACTGAAAGACCGGTTGTTGTTACAACTGATGACGTGGAAACAGCAACTTTTGCTACAACTGGTAACTTTACAAATGTAGGTACTTTAACAGTAGTAAAATCATCTCCCAGTGGTGCAGGAAATGCAAGTAGAACATTATCATACGGTTATGATAGTGGTAATGTTATTGATTATGCTTCGTGGGGATCTTTAGGTACATGGACAGATTTTGGTGATACACTTGCTTCTTTTGGACCAGCTTCTAATGGTGGTAATTCTACAACAAGAGCAATTTTTTCAGGGAATGCAGGGTCTACTTCAAATGTAATTCAATATGTAGAAATAGATACAACTAGTAACGCTACAGATTTTGGTGATTTATTAGTTGCTGTTCAAAGAAATAATGGTGGTTCAAGTGCTACTAGATATATTGCGTGTGGGGGTATTGGTGATAGAGATGCGATGGAAGAAGTTACTATTGCAACATTAGGAAATTCTACAAATTGGGGCAGTTTAACTGTACAAGAAGTTTCACAAGGTGGAGCAGCAAGTTCTAAAACTAATATATACTTATTTGGTGGAAAAACGGACGCAAGTGTAAGAGTAGATACAATTCAATATTTAGTAGTTGAAACTGGTACTAGTACAACAGATTTTGGCGATATTACTGGTCCTACGGATGGCGTTGAATCAGCTGTTGGTTGTTCTAATGATCATGGAGGTTTATAATTTATGGATTTAACTTTACTAAATAATCAAAGTTTAGAAGTAAGTTTAGGTGACGAGTTTTTAGAAGCAATGCCTGAGATCAGACCTATGATTCAAAGGTATGAAGCAATTAAACCAACTTTAGTTGAAAACAAATCTTTTTTTGCTAAAACTCAATCACAGCATATGGATAATTCTATGACACTACATCAATGGACTCCTATTAGGACCATTAGACAGTGTCTTGCTGAAATTAATAAAAGTGAAACAGCAATTAGACAAAATCTAAGTAAGTTACAGTTAGTTAAAGCAAAGATGAAAAAGAAAAAATGGGAAGCTGAGAAATCAAAATGCCCATATGATAAAGAAATACTAGAAGCAGAACTTTTAGAATTAATGGTTGGTTATCAAGAATCACAACATTACTATGCGGCTGCAATTCGTAAAATAGATAATTATGTTCTTCAAATGAATACAGTTGCTAAAGAAAGTGGCTATTGGGATGAAGAAAAACAAGAAGTTTCTTATACAGAAAAAGATTTTGAAAGAGAAGAGCCAATTCACCACATTATGACAGCTTTTAATCAAGCTTTAAATGATTGGGGATCTTCTGGATGTATTGGTCCAGGTAATACGATTTATCTTTCTCAACAAGGTATCTCTGAAGTTGATGGACAAAGAGAAATCGATCTTTATATGCGAGAAGAAAAAATAGAAACTGCTAAACAGATACAATGGTTTATACAAAATGAAAATCTTAATGAACTTGAAGCAGCAAAGAAAGTAAAACTTGATCCTAATAGAAGACTTAATTTTCTTAAGAGAATGGCTGATAAGTATGCTAATCATCCTGAAACAATAATTAAACTTAAAGGTAGAGAATTATATAATGAGCAATCTATGATTACTCAAGGTGACACTAGATTGAAATTGGAGCATGACGATGGCGAAACACATAGTTAAATATAAACTTCACAGAGATCCGCATCACGGTAGACAAGTAAAGCCTTCGTTTATTGAAGATGGTGGTTATTGGTCCAAAGATGGAGAATTAGTTGGAATGACTCACGATACAACTACAGATCACGTTCCAGCATTTACTGACGATACTCCAGCAGGACACCTTGAAAAAATTACAGAGTCTGAACTATCAACTAGAATTCAAACCTTTCACAATGATGATACTGGATCTAATTATACCGTTGCAGAAGCTGATGCTTTAGCTGCTTCATTCTTTTCAGATAGAGGCTTATAATGTGGCTTAAAGATCCTAAGACAGGTAAGAAATCTGTAACAATGACACTTCTAGTGTCTACTTTTTTAGTGTCTTTAATGAAAGTGCTGGTAGCAGGAATGACTTTAGGAGCTTTCAAAATGAGTCCGTTTGGTGGAGCTGATTTTGCTGCTATGGTAGGTTCAGTTGGTGGGATCTACGGATGGCGTAAAATGCAAGACAAAGATAAAGATGAGTAGAAATCAAAGATTTAAATTTGAAATAACCCAGCGAGTTGAACAAACCGGAATATTAGGTGAGTTCGATATTATAGATAGTGATCTTACTAGATTTGTAGTTGAGAATGCTGGAGGTTCAAATGAATTTGTTATTAGAGCAAAACTAAAAGGTGCTAGTACTTGGAATGATTTACTTACAATTACTGGCAGTGATAATGTAACTCTTAGCGTTGATACATATGAGTTATTGCAAATAGAATGCACTACGTTAGATGGTTCTGAAGTTAGGTTTAGTGGTTCAGGATTCTTACCGTAGGGAGAGATAGTGGCAAGAAAATTTAAAATAGATACAACTATAACATCTGCTGGCATAGTCAATGGTGAATATGATATTGCTAATCTAAGTCTTGTCAGAGTTGTAGTTGAAAATGCTAACGGATCTAATGAAATTACATTTAGAGCTAAAATTGATGGGCAGAGTACATTTACTACTTTAAAGACATCAACTGGTAACGTAAATGAAACTTTTAGTATTCAAGCGTATGATAAACTTCAAGTTGAAGTAACTAATTTTGATGCCACTCCAAGTTTTAAGCTTATTGTTTCTGGATTTCAAGGGTCTTCTGGCGCATCTGCTGTACCTTCAGGTGAAGTAGCAATTGGTTCAGGAAGTGGTCTTACTAGCGATAGTGATTTTAACTACGATACTGGAACAGATACATTAAATGTTCCTAATATTACTTTAGATGGAACAGACTTAGGTCAAACACTTTATAAACCAGAAGCTGTAATTACACTTACTGGAACTGATATAACAAATAAGAATGTTACGTTAACAGAAGCTCCAACAACTCCTGCTAAAACTAGAGTAACTGTTGGTGGTGTAGAGCAGACATACGGTGATGATTTTACAGTATCTGGAACTACGTTAAATTGGAATGGTTTAGGAATGGATGGATTAGTCGAAACAGGCGACAAACTTATTATAACATATAATTAAAAGGGGAAAACATGTCACAAATTAAAAAGAAATTTATTGAAGATAATGCAGTTGATCAGGATAAAGTCCGGTTAGATAATAATAGTGAGCTTAGAGCAAGAAACGCTGCAAACAGTGCTGACATTAACATTCTAAAAGTAAATGCTTCAGACGTAATTGAATTTTCTTCAGTTCCTCAAGTAACTTCAGATGCTTCTTCTGGAAACGATCTTGTAAGAAAAAGTCAAGTAGACGCACTTCTTGAAGGTCTTAAGCCTAAAGAAGCTGTAAGAGTAGCTACAACTGCTGCAGGTACGCTTGCTTCAGATTTTGAAAATGGTGATACAGTTGATGGTATTGTTCTTGCTACCGGTGATAGAATATTAATCAAAGATCAAGCTTCTGCTTCAGAAAATGGTATATATACAGTTAATGCTTCCGGTGCTCCAACAAGAGCAGCAGACTTTGATGAAACATCTCCAATCAATGAAATTGAAGGTGCTCATACTGCTGTTCAAGAAGGTACTAATAATGCAGGTAAAAGCTTTGTTCAACAAGGTTCAGTAACTACTGTCGGAACCGATGATATTACATTTGTTTTCTTCAACGCTTTAAATAATCTTTCCGGTGGTGATGGTATTGATATTACTTCTGATGTAATTTCGGTTGATCATGATGGAGAAGGTTTAACAATTGCTACAAATCAGTTAGCATTAGAACTTGATGGCGGTACTTTAAGTAAATCAGCGTCTGGTGTGAAAGTAGCTGATGTTGGAATTGATACAGCACAACTTGCCGACGATTCAGTTACCGCAGCTAAACTTAATGCTAACACTGCTGGTCTTGGTCTAACTCAAGCTGGTTCTGGTGAACTTGATGTAAATGTTGATGATTCAACAATCGAAATCAATACTGATACTGTTAGAGTAAAAGCTGGTGGTATTGGAGAAAATGAACTTAACAATGCTGATGGTGCTGTTGATGCTCAGTCATTTGTTCTTCCTACAGGATACACTGCTAGTGCTGGTACAGTAGCTGCTGCAGATACAATTGATGCCGCAATTAGAAAATTAGATGGTAATGTTCAAGCAATTGATACTCCAATCAATAATAAAGAATCTTTTACACTTATTGCTGGTGACATTACTAATCAATATATCGATTTAGCTAATGTTGCTTTTGCTGGTTCAATTGATTTTCAACCAGATGGTGCTCCGACTCAGGTTGAAGGAGTTGATTATACAGTAAATCTAACTGGTGGTGCTGGTGGTAATACAAGAATTACTTTTGCAGGTGATCTTGCTAGTGGTGGAGCTTCAGCTCTTGTAGCAACAGATGTAGTTAGAGTTAAATATCAATATTAAGGATAATTAATGGCTCTTATACAAAAGAAGTATATTAAATTAGGTCCAGGAAGTGGGGGTTTATCAAATCCCTCTTCTGGTGATCTAGACGAGACTAGTTTTTCTGGAGCTAATAATCAAGCTTCTGCCGCAAATGTAACCGGTCTTTCTTTTGCTAATGGCACAGTTAGATCTTTTTTTGCCGAAGTCTCTGTCGCAGTAGATGCTACAGCAGATTTATTTGAGAAATTTGAAATCCACGGCATTCAAGAAAATTCAGATTGGAGTATTTCTATGACTTCTACTGGAAGCGATTCTCAAGTAGATTTTAGTATTACTTCAGCAGGACAAATACAGTATACGAGTGCAAATTATGCTGGTTTCAGCTCACTCACAATAAATTTTAAAGCGTTAACAACTTCGGTATAAGATGAGTCAACCTAGTCAGAATAACTCTACGTTAGAAGAAACGAAGATGGACCCAGGACAAATTGTCAAAGATGGGTATATTGCATCTGAGAATGCTCATAAAGTTGTTGCGGCTAATTGTCTAGTACCGAACGAATATACAAAAGTAGAAATTTCGTACGTAGCTTCTGGAAATGGAGCTGGTGAGATCGAAAAAGCTGTTTATTATGATGCTGGAATACGTCAAGAAAGTACAGTATTTCTAGATGGAGATACTCAAGGATCTGCTGAAAATAGTATTATTGTTTTTGCATCAACTAGAACTCCTGCAAGCCTTAGTCAGAAGCATTTTAAGATTTGGGATGCAGTCGGTCCGGTAGGGGTGTTTTTTGCGGTTGATGGGGACGTAACAGTGCCTACAATGGAAGTTAACAGGTCTATTAAGGTTGACATACTTACTGGAGATAGCCCAGCTACAATGGCTTCTAAGCTTGTCTCAGCGGTAGATGCTGACTCAGAGTTTACAGGTACAGCAGTAGATAGAATTGCTGCATTAGCTAGTTCTACTCTAGGAAATAAGTTTACCACTAGAGATGTAGATACAGGACTAGAAATAACTACAGAAGATGGTATCGATCCTAATAAACTTAATGGAAGGTACTTTGTAATATATAGACCAGATGGCAGCTTTAAACATGTTTGGTATAATGTCGGTGGGCTAGGAGTAGACCCTTCTCCAGGCGGTTCAGCAGGTGGTATTGAAGTAGCGATTGATGAAAATGAAAGTGAATCAATAACTCTTGCAAAAAGTTCTGAAGCAATTGATAAAGATCCTTACTTTAGATCAATTACTGAAGATAGAAAGTTAATCATACAATCAGCGCAGCCAGGTCCAACTACGGACATTGAGGATGGAACTACTAACTTTTTCCACTTTCGTACTGAGCTTGCTGGAGTAGATAGAAAGATAATTAGAACGGTTGAGTTAACATACGATAGTAATAATAATATAACAGAAGCCGTTAGTTATTAACAGTTAGATAGGTTATGGTAAATAAGGTAAAATTCGATCCCCTTTGTGGGAAGTTAGAAACCGTTCCGGATAGTGTAAGCACCTCTGAAGGTGTTGTCAAAGAATTTGAATGCACTAGTGGAAATGTTGGTGATGTTGTTCATCATTCTGCCACAACAGATAATAAGGTTGAAGCTAGTACGAATAATACTGATGATCAAAGATCGATTGGTGTAATTATAGAGAAAAATGGCACTACAGCTAAGGTAAAAATCCTAGGATATGTTTCAGGATTTAGTGGATTAACACGAGGAGCAGAGGTTTTTCTAAGTACGTCTGGAACATTGACTTCAACACCTCCTACAACTGGATATGTGCAGATTATGGGATATGCAACAAGTACAACTGAAGTATGTCTAGAACCAGGAAATTTTAGAGCTAAGAGGTATCCATTCTAATGAAAAGTACAACAGATATATGGTTTGCCTCATTTTTAATAGAACTACGTGGATATAAGCTCCACGACTATCATGTCATCGCAAGAGGAAGAGGTAGATTCAATTTCAAGATTAGTGATGAAGATTGGAAAAGAGAAAAAATGCTATTTATGCAGTCCGATGTTTCGAAGTTGAAGCAAGGACAAGAAAAGTTAAAAGATTTGTTATTTTAGGAGTTAATTATGGCTAAGAAGAAAGTGAAATCACTATCTCCTGCTGAGTATTGGGAATGGAGATGTACATTAGAAGAGATCAAAGTCGCTCAGATGGAACAAGAAAAGGTCCGACTAGAAGCTGAATGTCTTGCCCGAGAAGTAGACTTAGCTAGATTAAAACTAACCTTAAAACAACAAAAAATATCTCAACAAAAAGAGGAGGTTGAGAAATTAAGAAAAGGATATGACGACTTTAGAGAAAAGTTAGAAAAATCGTTAGGAACAACATTAGAAAATAAAGTAATTGACCCTTACACTTACGAGGTAAAGGAAATTGAGTAGGAGGACTGATGGCTCAAATTAAACTTTTAAAAATTAATGCAACTGGTTTGCCAGAAGAGATGAACAGTACGGCAGATGACATTACGCTTAACTCATATACCGTACAAGGTGGTGGTGCTGTATTAAGTACAACTGGTCTTGATATGAACGGTGACAACATTTCAGATGCTGGAGACTTAGCATTTACTGATCCAACTTCTGACGGTATTACACGTACTGATGGTACACATGCTGCTGATGATATTATGTTTCAAGATGCTGAAAACGTAATGGCTTCAGGTGCTGCAGTTTTATTTCCAACTGTCACAGATAATGCGGATCAAGTTGATGCGTTTAGATTACCTGCTCTTGCTGGTGCTCCGTCAGCTACGCCATCTGATGGTGGTGAAGGTTATTTAGTTTGGGATAGTACAAACGATAATCTCTATGCTTGGGATGGATCAGCTTGGTCTAACTTAAGTATTGTTGAAGAAGCGCAGAGAACTTGTTCTGAATATACTGCTGGTGAAACAATTGCAATAGGTGAAGTTGTTTACATTTCATCTGCGAATACTGTATCTTTAGCTGATATATCAAATGGTGGCAATACTGATTACATTGTTGGTATGGCTTCTACAGGAAACACTGCTTCTAATCCAGTTAAGATTTGTTCTGATGGTGTAATTTCAGGATTATCAGGTCTTACAGCTGGTGATAGATATTTTGTAGATAATGCGACAGCAGGTGCGATAACAAACACTGTTCCAACAGGTGCAGGTAACAGATTAATTCAAGTTGGTTTTGCTAAATCAACAACTGAATTACATTTACAAATTCAATTTATCGGTAAGAGAGCCGTTTAATAGTTAGTCGGAAGGGAGTTAACGCTCCTTTCCTCCTATTTATAGGAAAGTTATGGTTGACAAAGTACGTCCATTAAAATTAGAAGATCCTACTACCGGTACACAGTTGGACATGGCTCCTACTGAGGCTAATCCAAGTGAAGATTATCTTTCTGCAAAAGGTTTAGCATTAGAAGGTTCAGATACTATTTTAGTTGGATCGAGTGGCACAGAAGTACAATTTATGGACGGAGTATCGGGAACTAAAGTTGTGTCAGACTTGCTAGATGCCGATCAGGAAAATTTTGATAATACCGGAACTGATCTTACTAGTACGGAGTCAGGTCCAGCAATTAGAGAACTTGCTAATAGAAATGGTCCAAAAGATTTTGATTATATTGAGAGAACTAGTTCATTATCAACTTCAGGAGGGTCATTTACAGTGTATAGTACATTAAACTTTAATGTCTCAGATAATTCAGGAACAAACACATATAGATTAAACGCTGATTTTCTTTGGGGTCACGCCTCTGCTTCAAACGATATTCGCGTAAGAGTTGCTTTAGACGGATCTCCTGTAAAAGAAGTAAGAATTGAACCAAAAGATAGAGGTGGGGATCAAAGGTTTCAAAATAATATATTAATATATGCTACTAATTTATCAAATGGTAGTCATACGTTAGAGTTAGAATTTAGACCGGCAAATGCTTCAAGAGCTTCTACACTTTATGAAAGTATAATTGAATGTTGGAGGGTTGAATAATGGCAGTTACAAAATATAGCTATACAATATCTACAGACACAGCAAATGCAAAAGTTGATTTAGCGTCTTTAAAAGACGAATATGAGACAAGTGCTATTGTAATCGCATTAGATAGAATTGAAACTTCTGGAGATGATCTTGATATTTATACAAAAGATGCGCTTAGTGGTGGTGATGAAACTATATTAGGCGATACTGTTGTTGCAAATCATCAAGGTGAAGCTACGATAGAACCTGATGTTGAGGTAGATGATGATGGTAGGCAAATTGTAAAAGCTGCGACAACGTACAAAGGTTGGAGATATTTAGCACATGTTATAGAAATGGAAACAGCTAAAATTGGTGGATGTTTTAGTAATGATTTTCAAAGTATTGCTAGAGGTGATTTCACTATGAAGTTTTATGATGATCAAGATGTAGAGATAACTTCTGGACTTCAGGCTGATTTAGATAGTGATTGTGTAAAAACAGTAATAACTTTCCAACCAACTTATGATTTTGACTTAATTGGTGGAAATGTTCATCAACATACAACCCCTACAGAGAATGTACGAATGTGGGTAGTAGCAGGTGCCGTAGACTTAGGTCCAGCATACGTAAAAGAATTTGTTGGTGGATTAAATTTTAAATTTCTAGGTGTTAATGAGCAAATTGAAACCGATGGTAGAGCTGGAGCTAGGTTAAATTACTCTACACCAGGAGTGCCAGTTCCAACTAATAAAATGCAATATATTGTAACTCATCCTGCAGGACATCATCATGAAATAATGATTGT
>Ga0180433_10002593_pt1 | contig 27671 bp, 24 predicted proteins | sample SS_ome_8_FD_132980 | JGI IMG/M metagenome (GOLD analysis project Ga0180433, IMG submission 132980) | Hypersaline lake sediment archaeal communities from the Salton Sea, California, USA - SS_1_D_1 metaG | ecosystem: Environmental > Aquatic > Non-marine Saline and Alkaline > Hypersaline >... | reverse complement strand
TATTCAAATGTCGTTTCTTGATACAGATCGAAAAATTTTACTGCTTGTTAACGGAGATCAAGGAATTGAAATTAAAGACAACACGGGGGACGACACTGCTCCAGTAAAAATAGAATTTACTGCTGAACAAATTATGATGGACATGTTTAACAAGGAAATCGGCGCTGTAAAAGCATATTCATCTGGAAAAATTAAAGTCGTTGAAGGACAAATAAGAAATTTAATGAAACTTAGGAGTTTGCTCTTTTAATAAATTTCCAATCTTTCTTTATATTCAATTTTTTAAGAATATCAAAAAATTGGAAAAAGAATCTAATTATAAATATAGAAAGAAGTGATGAGATATGAAAGCTTTCATAACGGCAAGCATAACAGATGAATGTTTAAATGAATTAAAAAAAGACATGGATGTAATATATGAACCATGGAGAGAAACTGGCATTATTTATTTTGATGTTAAGGAACTCGTTGAAAAATTGGATGGCATTGATATTTTTATAACTGAAACAGACGATCTAAAAAAAAGTGAGCTCTTTGAAAAAACTGAGCTGAAGTTATTGATATCATGTCGCGGAGATCCTTTCAATGTTAATTTAAGGGCAGCTACGGAAAATCAAATTCCTGTTCTTAATACTCCTCTAAGGAATGTTGAAGCGGTTGCTGAATTAACCATAGCACACATGTTAATGCTTGCGAGAAAATTGCATAATGTTGAAAGAATATTACATTCAGATGAATTTGAATTAATCGATTTCGACGATTATATCAATTACTTGAATCAATTTCAAGGATTTGAATTGTATGGAAAAACAGTTGGAATTATTGGTTTAGGACAAATAGGCAGGAGAGTTGCTGATAGGTTAAAGGCTTTTGGATCGAAGTTTTTAATATATGATCCCTACATACCTGATGAATTAGCAAATGAATACGGTAAAAAAGTTGATATTGATGTAATGATGAAAGAAGCCGATGTAATATCTCTTCATACCGTAGCTACTGATGAGAATGATAATCTTATTAACGAAGATCGTATAGCAATGATGAAAAAAACAGCTATTATTATAAATACTTCAAAGGGGAGTCTTATAGATTATGATGCATTATTTGATGCGTTAAAGGAAAATCGCATAGCAGGAGCTGCCTTAGATGTGTTTCCAATGGAACCCGTTGACGAAGACAATGAGTTTTTAGAATTAGATAATGCAATTGTGTCCCCTCATATTGGAGGCGACTCTTTTGAAGTAGTTGAAAGACAATCTGAATTATTACTCAAAGACATTAAATCTTGGTTAAACAAGAAAAAACCAAAACATGTCATGAATCCGGAAGTCTTAAAAGAATAAACTTCAAAAATCAATATAATACAAGAAAACAAGAGGATGAAAAAATGACAATAGAAGAATTAAAAAAGGAAATTGTAAAAGTTGGAATGAGATTACTAAAAGACGGTCATGTTATAGGTTCGGCTGGAAATATTAGCGTGAGGGTAAAGGAAGGCGATAATGAAATTGTATTAATCACTCCGAGTAATGTGAAATATGTTGATATAACTACAAAAGACATTCTCACGATAGATATGGATGCAAAAGTAATAGATGGTGAGAGAAATCCTTCTGTCGAAAAATATTTACACTTAGGTGTCTATAAAGCACGAGAAGATGTGGACGCAATAATCCATTCACATGGGCTTTACTCGACCATACTTAGCACTCATAATTTATCTTTACCACCAATTATTGAAGAATTAGTGCCTTATGTTGGCGGTGAAATCGTGTGTGCAGAATATGGAGAAGCTGGAAGTCCTGAATTAGCAGAAAATGTGATTAAAAGCCTTGATGAAAAAAACGCCTTATTACTTCCAAACCACGGGAGTTTATGTTGCGGGAGCCATTTAGAAGGAGCATATACCGTTTTGGAATATTTAGAACGAGCATCAAAAATTTATTACAAGGCTAGACTTCTTGGAGAACCTATCCTATTACCCGAAGATACGGTTGAATTTGAAGAAGAGATTTTTGAGGTATTCAAAGAATCTAAAAAAATATAAAATTCATTTTTTTTTATTTCAACTATTTTTCCTGATCAATAAAAAAAGCTAAACGGCACCTGCAATAATAGCTAAAGCACCAGCGATAAAAGGACCAATAATCCCGAAATGTGGATCTAACCAATTCCAGTAGTCACCTAAAATAAAAAATTCATCTGTAGTTCCTATAATATACATAATTGGTGCTGCAATAAGGAGTACTCCAGCTATTATCCAAACAGCGCTATTATCACTATATTTTTTATTAGCTTTAACGCCTGTATATATTAAGATGGCAGTAGCTAGAAGGATTAATAAAGCTCCAAGTAAACCCCACATGCGAATGTCACTATAAGTATCACTTAAAAATTCATAATTAGTATCTCCAAAAGCAGGATCTATAACATAAAATGCCCACATCCACACGTAATAATCACCAGCCCAACTTGTTTCGTAAGATACCGGAGTAATTAACGAGATCAATGCCAATATACCAGCTAGAATAGCTATGATAAAATTATTCTTTTTTTTCGCCATTTTCATGCACTCAAGGAATATTATTTATATTTTTATATAATTGTAGGAATTAATTCCTTTTTCTATTTAAAATTTTATCTTTTTCTATGAAGAATACTACCTTAAAATCAGTAGTGTATTTTACAGATTATAAACAAAAATTGCAAATTTTATTAACAATTTTTCTTACTACTTATTAATAAATTTAAAAGTTTTTGAAGAAGATGGATCAAAATGGCTAAAAGTGATACAGGTAAAATTCTTGCTGCATTAGGAGGTTTTTTAGGACTAATTATTGTTCTACTAGCTCTCATTCAAGATCTACAAATGTTAGGTTGGTGGGAGATAGTTGGTGAAAACATTCCTTTTCTTGGGCGAGAATCAGGATACATTAATGCATTTGGTTATTCAAGTAATACTATTAACGAAGACGTGGAATTCTTAGAAGATGGAACATTAGTCTTTATTAGCGGGATTATATTCGTTGTTTTTTGCATTTTAATGATTATTACGGCTATAAAAGAAGAAAAAACATATGCTATTATTTGTGCAATTGGCATGTTTGCTGGTATGTTCCTTTTCTGTTATGCGCTTTCTGCAAATCCAAATTTAAGCGATGCTGTTGATATCGCTGATGATTTTTTTGGTGGAACAGGAAACATTTTTTATGGCACTGCCACAATTTTAGGTATTGATACAACTTGGAGATTAGGAAACGGATTTATCGTTGCCGTAATAGCATCAATAATTGCCCTAGTTGGAGCAGTCAAAATAGACTAATAAATTCTCTTTTTTTTTTCAATTTTTATTTCAAGTGAAAGATATTTTTCTCCGTTTTAAATCTTTTAAAAGAATTAATAAATTAATTCATTTTAAATATTATAATTAATTGATTCAAAGATTATATAAGGGTATCAGAATAAATAAAAATTGTCCAATTGTTTGATTTCAATTTTTCATATATTTATTTTGCAATCATCAAATGATATATACCCTTGAAAAAAGAAATTGACGATTATGCCTCATTCGAATCCATTTAACGGCGTCATATGTCCAGCAATTACTTTCTTTAATGAAAATTTTGAGATTAATAACGAATTAAATTCATTACTATATCGACATATCCAATTAAATGGAGCAAATGCGATTTTCTTATTAGGAACTACTGGAGAAGGGAGATATTTCTCAAATGAAGTAGAAGAAAAAATAAAACTCGTTAGTTTGGCTTATGATACATGTGAAGAAAAGATCCCAATTCTCGTTGGAGTCTTTGGAAACGAACCAAACGACATTATTAATGAAATGGAAATATTTGGGAAGAAATTTAAAAATCTATCCTTTGTTATTCCCCCTCCCATGTTAGAAACCAAGGACGCGGCTTCTTTAAAGATGTATTACGAGACCATTTTAGGTTCCTTTAGTTATAAAAATAACATTATATTATATAATAATCCAAAATTATACGCTAATAATAACATTTCTCCAGAGATCTTAAACGATTTGATAAAACACACAAATTTAATAGGCATAAAAGATTCTTCTGAAAAAATTGGCAATTACAAGGGTTATATAAGACATTTAGACGAAAATTTTACCGTATGCTGTGGTAAAGAAAGAAAATTCTCTCACTTTCTTCAATTAGTGCCACAAGAATTGAGAAGATTTTCTTGCCTCATTCCAAGCATTAGCAATATAGTAAATATTTGCTCAAAATTATTTACTGCTGCTATTGAAGGAGATACTCTAAAAATCGTGCAACTACAAGAGGATCTAGATCAATTCCGAGATAAAATTTATGATACAAAACTTAAAATTGGAAAACAACAAAGAGGATTGAAATATGCTTTTTATTCCCTTTATGGAGCCCACACGACAACAACGATTAATCAAGAATATTTTGTTGTTTCACCTGATTTTAGACACTCTTTAGAAGAATTTGCAAAAGAAAGAATTGACGCAACTATACGCTATCTAATTAATATGAATTATATCGATAGGTATTATCCGATTAACCAAAAATTCTTCAGTTTCGAGGAATTTAAGAAAATATTCTCTAAAATAGATGATTTAAAAGATATTGGGATTCTTAAAAGAATTAAGGGTCCTTACGGAAGGAAAATAAATTTTATTTACAGAATGAAATTTAACAACGATCTTGTAGTGAGATATCACTCATCTAATAACATTTCAGGGAGTAGTATTTGCTACGAAAAAATTTTATTTCCCTTTCTCGATTCATCCCTAAATAAAGATACTCCAGGTCTTAGAAAAAAAATAAAAGAAATTATCACAACTCAAAAAGGGAGTTATTTTTTCGGAAATCAAAGACCTTCAAATATTCCTGTAGGTGATCTTATCTTTTTCGATGAAACTAGAGAACATTTTCCAAATATCTACACTATTCAAGAGTACATTCAAGGAAAACCTCTTTATTTCCACCTGAAAACACAAACAACAGATTTTTTAGAAGTAGAAAAGTTAAAATTTATCAATTTTTTTAAAAAGTTAGGAAATATATTGGGAAAGCTACATGAAATAAAATTTGATTCTCATTACTGGGAAATTGAGGATATTGGTAAAATACAAGCAAGAAGCACTTGGCATGACATATTCTATAAAGAATTAAATACCCATATTCAAGATGCAAAGAAGTATAAAGTCGATTTTATAGAAGAAATCAGTAATTATTACAAGGATAATGAAAGTTTATTGGAAGAAGAAGAAGCTGTTTTAATCCATAATGATTTTCAAGAAAATAATATCATTGTAAAAGAAGAGCCTGGCGAATTACATATAAATGGATTAATTAATTTTGATCATTGGCGAATTGGAGCAAGAGCTCAAGATTTCATTAAACTAGAATATTTTACTGTAGATCCCCTATCAATCCCGGATTTCAAACAAGCGTTTTATGAAGGATATGGAGAATTATGTAAAGAAGCAGGAAGTAATGAATTTAAAAAAAAAGTTGAAATGCATAAATTAAAGTGGCTATTGGAGGAATTTAATAATAGTCCTTCTAATTTAGATATACTAGATAGGATAAAAAAAATAATGAGTAGTTAATATCAAGATTAATAAACCATTTTCTAAGAACTTATATTACTTATAACACGAATGATTGACGAATTTTAATATACTATATTGTTTTTCTCTTGATTTTTCTTCTAAATTAGAAAATCTAATCCCAACCAAGCGAACTTTCCTTTTCAAACTTGAAAATTCGTTAAATAATTCTAAGACGATTTTGATTGCATATTTCCTATTTCGAATAGGCAATGGAAGCGTTTTTGAACGAGTAAATGTCTCAAAACCTTGAAATCTTATCTTTAATGTTATGGTTTTATAGAAGATGTTATTTTTTTCTAAATTCGAATGAATTCTTTCATTAATTTCTTCAAACTTTGTTAAAATGATGGAGAAATCGTTGGTATCTTCGAAAAAAGTTCTTTCTTTACTGATAGATTTTCTATTTCTCGAGAATTCGGATACATCACTGTCATCGAGACCATGAGCAACGTTCCAAACCCATTTACCACTTTTTCCAAATAGTTCAATCATTTTTTCTAATGGTGTTGAGATTATATCTCCAATCGTATTTATTCCCTTTTTATTGTAATAAATTTTGGATTTTTTCCCAATACCCGGTATTCGGGTTATATCCATGTGTTTTAGAAACTTTAAGACATTAAATTTTTTCACAACGCATAATCCATTAGGTTTTTTGTGATCAGAAGCTATTTTCGCAATAGATTTTGTTGGAGCACATCCTATAGAAATTCTAACTCCCACTTGATTAAAAATTTCGTGTCTAATTTTATTAGCAAGATCTCGTGCTTCTTCAAAACTAGAACACATTTCTGATACATCCAAATAAGCTTCATCTATACCTACCTGTTGAAATTTATGCGAATACTTTTTTAATATTTGCATTACTTCGCTAGAAACCTTTGAATATTTATTACCATTCGGACGCAGATAAATTCCATGTGGACAAAGGCGATAAGCACGGGAAATAGGCATTGCAGAGTGGAGTCCGAATTTCCTTGCTTCATAAGAACATGTGCTAATAACTCCCCTTCCTTTCCCCTCCTTTGGATCTGCTCCAATAATAATTGGCTTCCCTTCGTAAGCAGGGTTATCTCTTACTTCAACAGCAGCAAAAAAGCAATCTAAATCGCAGTGTAAAATGATTCGATTCATGTTAAAATAATAATGGTGAATAGTTCAACATATCATATATTTTAAAAGTCTAAGATTTGAATAAAATAAGCAAATATAAAGAGGAAGACATAAACAAATTATTAATTTAGAATGTATTATTTCTCTAATTATGTCTGAATTAAATGATAAATTATTAGAACTTAGACAAAAAGTCGTTAAAGGCGCGCAAGCTATTTATGCGAAGGGATTAGTTGAAAATGGAGAAGGAAACGTGAGTGTTCGGGTTAATAAAAACGAAATCCTAATAACTCCTAGCTCTAATAGGTACGAAGATTTAGTTCCAGAAGCTATCGTGCATTTAGACTTGGACGGTAATCCCATTAACTCAAAAAGCATTCCATCAACAGAGACGAAAATGCATTTAGCAGTATATAAATCAAGACCTAAGGTTAAATGCGTGATTCATAATCATTCCTCATATGTAACGATGTTATCAGTTCTCAGAAAAAACATCCCTATCATAATGGAGCAACAAATCATCTTTCTAGGGGGTGAAATTGCATGCTCAGAAATCACCGAAGCTCATACGGAAGAAATGGGTCCAAGCGCTCTAAAAGCCTTAGATATAAATAATGCTGCCATTCTTGCAAACCATGGTGCGATAATTTGTGGAAAATCCGTGGAACACGCGGTAAGATTTGCCATAATCTTGGAAAAACTTGCAAAAATATATTGGGGGGCTCTACAAGTTGGAGAACCGTTGTCCATACCAAAAGAAAATATTAAAGAACATGAAAAGATGTTCAATAGATTATTCGCAAGTTATCCAAGAAAAATGCGTAATCAACAACAATAACTCGCAGTAATAATTTGGTTCCAATACTAAAATTGATTAAAATAATTCACGACTATAAAATTACTAGTGGACATTAATGTTTTCCGTTAACGAACAAAATACGCTTAAATAAAATATTCAAATAATACATATTTTTTAATTGCATGAGAACTAAACAAATATATAGGTGAAATGATACTAAATTATCAGTACACCTATTTTATTTCCTATAAATAACCAATCGTAATGATGATCTAATAGTGGAAGTTATCAAAGCGTTATTTATTCCTGGGGAGGAAGTGTTATGGCATAAGGTTACTGGAAAAGATAGCAGTAACGAGAGGACGTTTGTTATTTCAAATAGGAGAATTTATAAAAAGCATTACAAAATTACTATTAATGATTTTAAAGGAGCCCCAAAGGAGTATTTAAGTGTTATTGGTGATATCCTCATCATTGAGCGAATTGGAATAAAAGTCATTAGAACTGCTCAAAAACTCTCTATTTTTTTAGAAACTGAACACGAAGATCAGATGTATAGGATATATATATTTGATAAACTTTCAAAACAAGAAGCTGCTTATATAAAGCGCGTCTTACTCGATATTGACGAGATCATCACGGAGCCTGAACCTCAAGAACAACAGATCCAAGATAAAGCGTTAGCTTACGTTAAGGATGGTGGATTAAGCGATGGTATTGAAGAAGAGAAGAAAAAACGCCAATTATTAGAACGTAAACTCAAGTATTTGAACGACAAAGTTAAAAATTTATCTGAAAATATTGAACTTCAAAAATCTGTTGTCCAACAAACATCTCAAACGCTTCAACAAGAGCAAGACTTAGCGAAAAAAGAAACTCAAATTGAAATGCTTAAGAAAAAAGCTCAAGCCGCGAATATTGCAGCATTAGATGATATTGAGAAGAAGAATAAAGAGATTGAAATATTAAAGCAAAACATAGCAAAATTAATCAAATTGCATTCTGCTTCAAAAGCTTCAGAAGAATCTACATCAAAAATTACTGAACAAGAGGCTAAGGATCTCGCTAAGATTGAAGAAGAAAAAGCAGCATTAGCGAAAGAAAGGGCACATCTAGTTAAAATGAAGGCAATGTTAGAGGCAGAAGCGAGAGCAAGGCAGCAAGCAGAAAAAAAAGCTAAAGAAGAAGCTGGAGAAAGAGCAAAACTGGAGGAAGAAAGGAAGAAATTAGCGGAAGAAAGGGCGAGATTAGAAGAAGAAAGATTAAAGTTAAAAGCAGAGGAAGATGCGAAGCTAGAGGTTATTGAAAAAGCAAGGCGCGAAGCTGAGGAATTGACAAATAAAGAAGCTGAAGAAAGGCAAAAAATCGAAGAAATGAGAAGAGCTTTGGAGGAAGAGAGAGTTAAAATAGCTACTGAAAGAGCAAACTTAGAAGAAGCGGAAAGATTAAAAATAGGAGATCTTGAAAAAGTAAGGCGCGAAGCTGAAGAAATTGCAAGAAGAGAGGCTGAGGAGAAAGCTAGATTAGAGGAAAAGGAAGCCAAATTGGAAGAAGAAAGAATCAGATTAGAACAAGAAAAGAAAAAACTGGAAGCCGAAGAGAAAGCTAAATTAGAGGCGGAAGAAAAAGCAAGGCGCGAAGCTGAAGAAATTGCAAGAAGAGAAGCTGAGGAGAAAGCTAGATTAGAGGAGATGGAAGCAAAATTGGTTCAAGAACAAGCCAAATTAAAAATTGAAGAACCTGCTCAAATTCCCTTAAATACTACTTCCCAAAGTCAGTTAACTAAACCTGTCAGTGAAAGTTCAGATTTAACTTCTGAATTAAAAGCCGTATCGTCTGAACTACAACAAGAAAGGGAAAAATTACTTGCTGAGAGAGAAAAATATGGAGTAATCGTTGAACCTGCTCCCATTGCTAAAGAGATTCCTTCCATTGAAATACTAACTGAACCTTCCCGAGAAATCGAAGAAGAAGCTGAAGATCTTGGAGAATCAAGGTTAGTGAGCACGGTTGATGGAAGGCGTACTTGTCCGGTATGTGGAAATCAACATAAATATCCAATTGTAGAAGTTGAAGATAAAAGCAATATAATTATGTTTTCTCCTCGAATGTATGGTAAGAAATATCAATGTGGCGAATGCGGTGCTGAATGGCGTTGATAATATCAGCATGTAATTAATTTATTCTTTCAAAATTACTCAAATCAAGATGATTTTCTTATTTTTACTGTAATTTTATGTGATTATTTGAAATATTTACACTAAAATCGAATCATCTATTGATTATTATTTGATTTGTATAGAATCCCATAAATTTCTAATCGTGTTATTTTTCTCTGAATTAAGTTTATTAATAAAAAATGCATTAAACATAATTACTAGTTATATAATATATATACAAAATTTATTGATAAAAAAAATGAATGCATTAGAACTTAAGACAATCTTGAAAAAACTGTCGATCATATGCTTATTTTTAGCACCTCTAATGGCAATACCACTGTTACCTCTCGTTTATACTAACCCGCCTTCTATTACAACTCAAGAATACCCAGAAATTACTGTTAATCAAAATTTAGACGAAAGCTCTGTTCCAAAAACTGCAGGAATACATCTCCCTACTATTAATTCTCCCGATAATATCTGGCGAAGAGAAGACCAAAAAGCTCACATTGATTGGATCATCACTGACGAAGACGTCAAAATCGGCGAGCAAGGAGGTACTTATAACATCACAGGCGATGATGGTGAAAACATACCTCAGTTCGAAGAATTACCATGGTACTCTGGGGAGGTCGTTCCATGGGAAGCGCTAATTCCAGTTGCAGTTCAAGATGATTTTTATACAATTATAGCCGAAGATTTTGATGGAAACAAGGTTAATGACACGGTAAATGTAGAGCCGTGGAATGAAGGTGACTATCCCCTTCTTGAAACCGTTTCATTTACGCAAGATGGACAAGAATTTTCCTTAAATCACGACATTAGAGGAGACTCAACCTTAACCTACAAACCCTATCTTGAATGCGGAAAAGGAGCGTTCGATATTAAGCTAGAATGGGAGAATACTAACCTTCAAGGTTTAACACCTGGAGATAAATTATTAGATATAAGACCAAATAAAATTCGTGATGTTTATTGCGAATTGACTGCTTTCTACCCCAACTATGACTTCTCATTCTATCTTCCTGCATTAGGTATGGAGCTAGAACTTACTTGTGATCCATATTCCACAAATAACACATATACTTTCCCCATTGGATTCTCTCGTACTTTATTAAGTAATGGCCCATGTTTTCCATATTGGGGATCACTAACCTATAAACTCCTATATAGTGGACCATTTGGTATCCCAATACTTAATCCGCTTGGTCTTCAACAAATAGCGCCATGGCCCTTTAATTGGTGGCATTCCCTACCTAGCTTTAGTAAATCCGGACATACTTATTCCTTAACTCCTGCTTTAAGTAGTGTCTACACTTGGAGAACGTGGATATGGACAGAAATAAATCCTATTTTCCAGCAAATCTTTGAAAAGCGAGTTCAAGATACCGTTTATGGAGTTAATAATATTCTCACTTTAAATGTTGTAACTGGGAATGTTCCAGTTTTTCACGATATAGACCATGAGTTTATTTACGATCTTCAGAAAGAAAATCAATTTGTATCCATAGATTTTAATAATAGAGACACATTAGCACCTTCAGCTGAAATATTATCAGCTAACCAAACTGATTCCGACTCGAACTTTGAAGTGATTTGTTCTGTCATTGATGAGGATTATGGGTCGGGTGTTAATAGAGATCAAATAATTCTCTATTATTCTGTTGATGGGGGTGCTTACGCATCTGATACTATGGTGTTAATGGATGATGGATATTTTCATGGAAATATTCCTCCACCACCATTGGGCTCAGTCGTGGAGTACTACATTGAACTCAACGATAAAGCTGGGAATACAGTAAATACCGAAATTTACGAAGTTTACGCTGAACCATACGAACTCCCAGGAGTCATAATCCCTATAATTGGAGTTCTTGTGGTAACTATAGGTGCTGTTGCGATTACCCTTATCTATCGTAAGAGAAATAAACCCGCAATCATTACATTACCTTCGAAAAAGAAAGTTGACAAGTATTATAAAAAAATCAACAAGGAAGAGGGATAAAAATGAGCAGGTATTCAAATTGGAAGACTAAATTGGGTTTATTAGCCGTTCTTTCTGCTATTCTCGTACCTGTTGGTATTTATACGTTCGGAGAAGCAATGCCATATTTAAATCTATTATCTGTGACGGAAGATCCTAGCAACATGGTATTGACTGCAATGGAAGTAGTTGAAAAAGAATACGACGAATCCGGGGAAAATTGGGTGTCTTGTATTTGGCGTCTTGATTTAAATTTCACCAATTCGTTATCCTCACCTGTAATAGTACCTCGAGCCAGTTTATCAATTAATTACATGGACGGAAAGCTTGGGAATGGATGGATTAGCGAACCTGTCAGGATTGAAGGGGGAGAAACTAAAAAAGTAAAAGCTTACTTAAAAACTACTCCAGGTCGACCCTTTGATGCAATGATGTTAGCTATTCTCATGGGACAACCCCTTAATTTGTTAGCAGACTTCGAAGCTTATATTCTTATCGATGGAATGTTAGGAGAACCTTATATAGGTGTAAAATTTCCTACAGTACTTCGCTTTCCCATACCTACTGAAGTATCTCCCGTCCCTCCCGCAATTGAGGGTATAACTCAAGGACAAGTGAAAAATGCACAATCCGTGGAAATAAATGTATCTGCATTCGATGTGGGAACTGGAATTGCTGAGAGTAAATTACTATATTCTATCAATGGAAACGAATGGAACGAATTATCTATGACGGGACCAGATTGGGATTGGAGTTATAAAGGTACATCAACAAAAAGACCTTTTCCAATTGCGTCTAGTAATCCTGATACTCCTCAATATTATAACGCTTCTATTCCCGCTCAACCTGCTGGTACTAATGTGAGTTATAAAATATATCTCGAAGATTACACTGGAAATACGCTTCACTTGGAAGAAGGAAATTCCATGGAGAGCGATGTCTATAATTATACTGTTCCAAGCGATCCCGATATAGTGGATTCTTCGACCATACTAATTGATAATGAAATAACACAATCCTTTTTCATGGACTTCATTCACTATGTAGAAAGTCGTGGTATAAACGTTTTATATTGGTTAAAGACACAAGGTAAGCATTTACTCGCACAACTCCCTTACATGGATGAATTAGGCCAATTTTTCTTCGAAAATAATGTAGATTTTGATTACTGGATGCAAGTATTTATTCACGATTTCAAGCATTCAGTTGAAATTATGGAAGATTCTGGTGTGTCAGGAGGTAAACTAATGGAAGTTCTAGAAGTTAACTTCACATTAATGTGGGAGCACATTCTGGAATATATATTCCTTGAACCAGCAGAAGATATCATAGAACTAGCACAAAATTTATGGGAAAACGGAGTAGAAGATGGTGATTATACTAACAGTTGGGATTTAAAAGCTTTATTTGATGATTTAAGTATCGACCAGCCAGACATGTATTATTTCATCGATACAACATTTCGAGATCTTTACGCAACTGAAATTGGGAATTTACCCTTAGATCCTGGTCATGTAATTCCACCAGATAGCATGGACACATTTCTGGGGATATATTCTTTTGGATATTGGGATTTTATTCCACGAAGCACTTCTGGGCAACATCCGTATTTACGCGATGATGCATATCAATGCTATATTGATTTATTGCGAAGTGCTAATGAATCAAATTATCACTTTGCGGCGGCTAACTATATAATGGCAGAATATGGAAACATAGAAGAACACTCTGAAGGATTAGCTGCTATTGTTGGTACTGAAATAGTTCCACCTGGAAATCCATTTCCACTTGATGATCTTTATCCATACACGCACCAATTAACAACAATAGGAATATTCTTTCCATTAGCGATCGTATCGTATCTTGTAATCAAAAGAGAATTAATTTCACATCGATACATCAAAAAAGATTTAGCTATTAAAAGAACTTTTAAAAAGAAGGGTTCTACAAGCTATAAATAATTTTTTTTTATTTTTTTAATTTCTAAAAAAAGCCAGTTTACACAATACAAATTATGAATTTGTTAGAAATATTAAACGAAAACGATGTCAATAGTTTTATATATTATATAAACAATATGTATTTATATTTATTCATCTAAAAATAAAGCGTCAAGAGTAATAAAAATGAAAATAAACATAAAAACCAAAGTATTCACAATCTTCCTATTTATTGGAGTATCATTCGCTTTTTCGACTGCTAACAGTTATATCATAAGTACAAATCCATCTAATATCGAAGTAATTTCACCTACTGAAATCATTGCTCCTAAAACCTCTTACTTTAACCTAAGCGAAGCACCCATTTTTATTAATGGATCGGATATTCGTCCTGATAATAAAAATTGGGCATGGGCGATAACACAGGAATGGTGTCAATTGATAGATGAAATATATGTCATTGAGAATTTAACTATAGATGCACAAAACAAAACTAGTTGTATCGAGATTCATAATTCTAATGTTAAATTTAGGATTAAGAACTGTACGCTTATAAACGCAAACGGCACGAATGGAGAAGCAGGTATCAAGTTGATCAATGTTACGAATGATTTTTCTTCTTTTCTATCTCAAGAAGAAAAAGTAGGAATTTATGGAAATAATGTATCGTTTAATAACATAGGCATATCATTACAAACCAATAGTACCTATAATGTTTTTAAAAACAATAATATAATGAATAACACTGAATATGGTTTAATCATTTATAATATTACAGGAACTAGTTCCTTTAATTGGGTAACTGAAAATAACTTTACAGGAAATGGCATTCATGCATTTGATAATTGCAGCGAAAATATTTGGGGCTTAAAAGATGAAGATTCCTCTCTTTATGTATTAGGTAATAGTTGGAGTAATTATTCTCAATTATTTGGAGTTGCAGATGCAAATGATGATGGTATTGGTGATGTCCCATACCCTATTCCGGGTGAGGGAGGTCATTTTGATGCAATGCCAATTTATAAGGACGGATATGATGGTGCACCCCTTATTATTGATAATTCTGGTTCCAGAACTCACGTGACATGGGAATGGGCAACAACACTAGCGTGGTGTGAAGGGCTCGGAACTCTTGCTAATCCTTATTTAATAAGTGATTTAATCATTAATGGAGAAAATAGCGGTAATTGTATTGAAATCTATAGTTCAGATGATGTTTATTTTACGATTAAAAATTGTACGGTTCTTAATTCAAGTTTAAGTAGCCAAAAAGCCGGTATTCGTTTGGAATCCGTAAATAATGGAACACTAATTAACAATAATTGCTCTTATAATAACAATATTGGAATGCATTTAAACCACTGCGAAAATATCACGATAATAGGTAATGTGATCAATAATAATTTTGTAAACGGACTATTAATTGAATTTGGTAATGATATTGATATTTTAAGAAATAATATTTCTTATAATAACGAAGCAGGCATTATCACGACTCAAAATAATGTTCTCTTAGTTTATAATAATAACATAACTAACAACAAATACGGTATATCCTTGTTAAACTCAGAAGATTGTAATATTACGTGCAATAATCTTCATAAAAACGACCAAACCGGAATACGACTGTATTATAGCAATCAAACTATCATTTCAAATAATATAGCAAATGACTGTGCTTCATATGGACTCTACATAACAAATGGAAAAGATAACTATTGTAAAGATAATGACTTATCTTCTAATGGAGTTTCAGGAGTTTATATCTCTAATGGTGTAAACAACAACATCTCAAATTGTGATATTCTCAATTCTGGAAGTCATGGTATTCATTTTGAAGATAGTAATAGCAGTTATATTGTAAATAACACGATCAGTTATAATTTACAGGATTCAGGGATTTATTTGAGATATAGTGATTTCAATGTAATTTGGAACAACACGGTGAATAATAATACTGAATATGGAATCCATTTACATTACAGTGATAATAACACGATAAGAGGAAATATCATTACTGGCAACATTATACACTGTATTTACCAGTATTATTGTAATGGAAATATATTCGAATACAACGGAGATTGCGTGCCAATTACTGTTGATCCTCCTCCTAATGGTACCCCACCTCAAGGGAGAGGTCCGGTCATTCCAGGCTTTGATGTATTTATCTTAATTGGAACGGCTTGCTTGCTATCAGTTCTCTTGTTGAGAAAACGGCGAAAATGAACCATTAATTATTCCTTTTTCTTTTATTTTTTATTTGAATGATAATCAAATCAAAATTAATATAATACAATCAATTGAGGAATTTTCAAGTAAATTTATTTACTTTCATATCATTAGTGATTTTATAATGCCAATAATATCCTTACAAGTTAGTGATGATTTATCAGAAAGGTTTGAAAAAGTTCGAATCTTAAGCGGTTTTAGCTCAAAAAGCGAGGCTTTGAGAGATGCAATTGTGAACTTCATTGAAAATCACGAAGAATTTGATAAATTCGAAGGATATAAGATAATGTCAATAAATCTAGTTTATCCTTTTAAGGATCAAATAAGTGACGAAATTTCAGAGATTTTTTCCCAGTTTCACTCTATAATCAAAACTATAGCAGATTGGCGCATAGCAGAGAAAAAGATAGAAACGATTTTAGCAGTGGGCGAATTTGGATTGATTAAAGATTTATACTTGAAATTAGCTAATATTAAAGATGTTACGTGTTCAATGCACGAGATAATCGTGGAATGACTTAATGATTCTCATTCGAACTTAAGCGATAAATCTACTTGTTCAGACGGAAATAGCGTAATATTGCCCATGCTTATCACATCGGGTTCAGCTTTCAGGAATTCTTCAATATTTTCAAAATTAATGCTACCTGATATCTCAACAATCACCTTTTCTCGCAAGTTTTCTTTTCTTAACGAATCTAATGCTGTTTGTACTTGCTTAGGATTCATGTTATCTAACATTATGATGTCAGCGCCATTTTTTACAGCAATTAGCACATCTTCACTCTTTTCTATCTCAATTTCGATTTTTTTTGAAAAACTTGCTTTTTTTTTAACATCATTTAGGAGTTTCTCAACATCTCCATTGTAATACTTTAGATGCGTATCTTTTAGTAAAATCATATCGTCGAGAGAAAATCTATGCGTATCTGCTCCTAATCCTGCCAAACTAACGGCTTTCTTTTCAAATAAACGAAGCCCTGGAAGATTTTTCCGGGTACTAGCAATTTTCACCTTTTTCCCCGACATATTAACGATTGCTAGATATTTCTTTACTGTTGTTGTTATAGCACTCATGTGAGTGAGGAGATTTAATGCAGTTCTCTCCCCAAGTAGAATGCTTCTTGGATTTCCCTTTAGCTCCATGACGACATCCCCCTTTTTAACGGCTTCTCCGTCTTTTATATTATTTATGTTCTCAACCTTCAGCAAGTCAAATAAGATCTTAGTTTCCTCAAGACCAGATATGAAACCACTGCTTTTTGCAATAATTTTAGCTAATACACTTGGTTTCTCTGGAATGAATTGAGAGCTCACATCATTAAACCTGCAATCCTCTTTGAGAAAATCCTTGATTTTTTCTTCAATTAAAATATGATTATAACTCATTTTTTCAGAATAATGCTTCTTTATTATTTTGATAAAATAATGTTGAAAAACTATTTAATATATGCGAAAAATGAAAAAAAAAAGAATTATTTAGAATAATATCATACTAAAATCATGGAGAATTTTTTCATTTCTAATAAGGACATAAAACTAGAAGCTGAATATTACCAATCAAGTTCTAATAAGGAATCTGCAACAATTATCTGTCATCCACATCCTCAGTTTGGAGGGAATTTTAACAATAATATGGTTATTGGAGTACATAATAGGTTTAAAAAAGATGATATATCAAGTTTAAGGTTTAATTTTAGAGCTGTCGGAAGGTCAACAGGAACTCATACAAGCGGAAGAGGTGAGCTGACCGACGTTAAAGCTTGTATTGATTTTCTGATAAACACTAAAAATATCAAAAAGATCTTTATATGTGGATATTCTTACGGTGCTGCAATTGGATGTTCAGCAGTGAATTATTCAGAAAAAATTATTGGATATGCGGCAATATCGCTTCCATGGGACTTTATGGGTCCCAAATATAAAAAACTTTCCCAATCTCATAAACCTAAATTATTCATTCAAGGAGATTGCGATAATGTCGCTCATTTCTCAAAATTTGAAAACCATTACAATTCGTATGAAAGTCCTAAGGAATACCACATCATAAAAGGAGCCGATCACTTCTATTGGGGATTCGAAGAACAAGTTGCCAATAGAGTATTTGATTTTTATATGAAACTGAAATGAAAAGAACCGACTTTTGAAATAAAAAAGAGAAAATTTTTAGATACTTCCTAATTTCCGTAGATCTTCTTGGCTATTTTCAATTGCCCAGTCTAATAATGAATCAAAATACCTCTCGACTTCATCGGATTCAGGTAATTTTGACAATACAGCAAGAATAAAATTGTTGTCTTCATTTCCAATGTTAATATTTCGACATATAATAAAACTATCTCTATATTTAATTTTCATACTATCCATTTCTGACAAGTTCAAATCTCTTGAGGCTGAAGATGCTGCATCGCTCAATAAAGATGCCATTGCTGCAACAATTTTATCGTCAATTTCGTCTACTTTTTGTGACGCTAATACTAATCCCGCATTCGTTGAAAAGAGGGAAGCTCGAAAAGCTCCATTTTCAGTTAGTTCTTTAAGAACCATTTCAAGTTTAGATACCATAAATTCTTAGTCTCTCTTATTATTCTCTATATTAATATTAAAATATCTTTACTATTTATTTTTATCCCAAATAAAGTTATTTTATATCGTTAAATTAATGAGAAAAGTAGAAATTATATTGTTCTCGTCAATGTTTAACGTAATCACGCTAGGTCTCGCCATGGGTTTTTTAAAACCCTTTACTTCTGGAGGGGCTTTAGGATGGGTTACTGATCCGGGATTCAAAATTAACGCTTTATACGGTGTATTTTCAATGAGATGCACGTGAGTATGCCCTGTAATTAATATTTGGATTTCTTCTTTTTCAATGAATTCTTCCAGATTTTCAGGAGCTCTGTGAATTATCCCAATATTAAAGCTTCCTGCAGAAAATTTAATGTAATTATCTAAATCTTCGATTATATCCTCTTCTCCAGAAACGCATTTAACGGGAGCAATTGTTTTTAGATAATCTAAGAAAAAAGGTTCATTTACATCTCCTGCATGGAGGATCTCATCAACATTCTTGAAAATTCTTTCTAATTGCGTGATTATCCTTTTAATCTTTTCAGAGCTATCTTTACGTGTAATATGCGTGTCAGAAATAATACCATATTTCATTAAGAGATATTCCCCTCAATATTATACAAATAGAAATCCTAATCCAAATATTATAAGTCCCAATAATAAATCAATAAGAATGCGAAAATAAATATCTCCCGTACTTTGTTGATTTTTATCATCCTTCTCAAAAAACTTCTTAAGTTCTTTTAGACCGTTTAACACGCTCTCTTTAACTCTCGAGAATTGCCATGCTAAAAGTAGAATGCTTATAACAAGCAAGGGAAGATAGAGAGATAAAAAGACAAAAAAGAAATCAGCTCCTTGTAGGTAATTCCAAACGGCATGTGCAGAGACTATGTTATTGATAGCATGAGCTATAATGAGAGGTAAGACCCATTTCTTTTTTACAATAAAAAGCGATAATATCATTCCTACAAAGAATGCCTGTAAAAACCATATAATTGGAAACCAGAAGGAATAGCTCCTACTTATAGGATTTAATATATAAGCAAAATGCATGAGACCAAAATATAATGACGAGATAATTACAGCAGACGCTTTATTGATGTGATCTGCACCTCTTTTCGTAACAAAACCTCTCGTTAGAGTCTCTTCGTAGAACGCAACGGAAAATTGAATGATAATAACAGAAATGATAAAAATTCCATAACTCTCAGTGAGGTACACATTCGATTGATTTGATGTTAAAGCTTCACCTTGATATCCTAGCATTTCAGGCAATAAAATATAGGTAATACAGTCTAGGGGAATAAAAAGCAAAAATAACAGTAAGAAACCATATAATATCTGGTACTTCGCATTACTTCTATTTATTGAAAATAATTTTATGTGACTCCAGCTCGGATTAATGATTTTTCCTTCAGTTTTATCATCCTCTTGAAGTTCCATTAAATAATTAGAGATGTATAGCATTAAAGGAAGAGCAGCAATAAGAACGATTGCCTTTAAAAAATAAAACAAAGGACCAAGGAAAATTCCATTTTCACTAGTTATTAATGAATATATGCCTAGAGGTATCAATAAGAAACAAAAAAGCCCAAAAAAAACAATTACTACTTCAATGAAAAAATACAGTCTCTCTTCAAGAATCTTTCCTTTAGTATTGCTTGATGAATCCACGATATTGTGTCTCTATAAAGTGTTTTAAGTATTAAAACAATAATTAATTCGTATAATTAAATATCTTTTTATTTATTTATCATCAATTATAGTCATTAATTCTTTTTCATTTGGAATTCCATTCCTGGCACCGAGTTTCTGAATACACTTTCCAGCAATAAAATTACCATATTCCGCATCAATCTTAAAATCCTCAAAATCATAACTTAAATGTTGCACGAACTTGTATATAAAACCAGCCGAAAAGGCGTCTCCCGCTCCCGTGGTGTCAATTACTTTTTCCACTTTCCTTGGAGGGATCATAGCAGAATCTATACCATTTGTGAGGAATGCACCTTCACTTCCCATCGTCACGATTAATACCCTTAGACCTAAGTTTAAAAGAGCCCGCGATGCAAGTACCATACTTTTCTCATCTAATTCTAGATCCTTGATGTTTAAAAGCGTGACAAACTCTCTTTGGGATATTATTAATATGTCAAGCTTTTCAAATAAATCATTGATATTTTCAAGACCTTGGTCAATTATTAACATTCCGGGATTTAGGATTACGGGAATTTCTTGCTTTTTTGCAATGTTTGCTGCCTCTATAAAAGGCTCAATATTTTTTAGACTGCTAAGAAATATCACTCTTGCTCGCTTTATCTCATCAGGTACAATGTCTTCTCTTGAAAGGAAATTTGCTGCACCACTGTGAGCATAGATTCTTCTATCTCCTTTGGAATTTAACGCTACATAAGCTGATCCCGTCCCATAAATATCGGAATATTTTATCAAAGAAGTGTCTAACGAGACTTCTTTAAAATCTTCAATAATTTTTCCACCAAATTCATCGTGAGGTCCTAACTTACCGATAAATGCGGAATTTAAACCTAATTTAGCACATGCGTATGCTGTATTGGCAGCAGCACCTCCCGATAATAGGGTTAATTCTGACACGAATACTTCATCGTCTTCAAGCGGATGTCTTTCAACTTTTGCAACCATATCCACTAATGCCGCTCCAATGCATATGACATCTAATTTCTCAGGCAATTACACGATCTCCTTATCTATATTTAAACTTTCCATATTCAGATAATATTTCCACTTCATTCTGATTATCTGAACTTGACTTTTCGCATTGTCCAATTATCTTCGATTCAATATTGTATTTTTTAGCGATGCTTATGATATCTTTCGCTATAGATTCTTCACAAATGATTTCCATACGATGTCCCATATTAAACACTTGAAACATCTCTTTCCATTGAGTTTCGGAAGATCGTTTAATTATTTCAAAGATTATTGGAACTTGAAAGAGGTTATTCTTGATATATTTTATTCCTTTACCATAATTTAGAATTTTAGTTTGTCCTCCCCCCGTGTCGTGAATTATTCCATGTATTTCTTTTCTATGGGATTTTAATACATCAATTAAGACGGGAGAATAAGTTCTCGTAGGTGATAACAAAGCTTTGCCAATTGTTAGTCCAATTTCGTTTATTGGGTCTTTTAGTCTGTATTTTCCAAAGAATATTAATTTTTTGTCCACGCTGTTATCATAACATTCGGGATATTTCTTAAAGTAATCGTTAGATATCGTACCATGTCTCGCAAGAGTTAATCCATTACTTCCAATTCCGCTGTTATATTCCTCTTCGTACGATGCTTTTCCATTACTTGCCAGTCCAACAATAACATCATTATTTTTTATATTACTTGCGTCAATAACATCGTCTCTCTTCATAGTCGTGAAAACTGAAGCATCCACGATGAGCGTTTTAACTAAATCTCCAACATCAGCAGTTTCTCCTCCACACATTACTACTTTTAAACCTAAAGAAGTTAACTTCTTACAATAAGCATCATATTCGCTAATTATGGTCGCTACTATTTCCCCTGAAATTCTTTTTCCATTCCGACCGAGATTATTAGACAAGAAAAAATCTCCCGTTGCTCCCACGCATAATATGTCGTCTATGTTCATGATTATTGCGTCCCTTACAACGCCTTTAAAGACTGATAAATCTCCTGTTTCTTTATAGTACATGTAGGCTAAGCTTGATTTTGTACCTGCTCCATCTGCGTGAAAAATTGAACAATAATTGTCTCTACCGGCCGCATCTTCGACAATCTTACAAAAAGCTCCCGGAAACAATCCTTTATCAAGAGACTTAATGGCCTCATGAACATCTTCCTTTTTAGAAGAAACTCCTAATTGCGAATAGATCTTGTCGTTGTTTTCTTCCATTTTTTTACAATTTATTCTTTTTTTTAAGAAAATTAGCTAAGTTTTCAACTTGTTCTATTGCCTTACCCATATACTCGTGAGGATCGAATAATTCTTCTAAATCTTCTTTGGAGAACTTTCCTTTTATTTTGTCATGCTGAATTAAGACATCTTTCAAGTATAAATCTTCCTTTCTTGCTTGAATAGCGGCTTGTCTCAAGATCTCGTGGCCATCTTGCCTTCCTATTCCTTTATTTACCAACTCAACCATAACTTTTTCGGCCAAACAAGCACCTTTCGTCAGATTTAGGTTCCTCTCGATGTTTTTATCGTTAAATTCCACACCCTTGAGATTATTGGTTAACTCACTAATCATGAAATCTAAAAAGATGAAGTTCTCGGCAAAGATTACCCTCTCAGATGCGGAATTCGTTAGATCCCTTTCGTCTTCTAGAACTATATTATCTAACGCTGGAATGACATTAGACTTGACAATTCTTGCCAAACTACAAATTCTTTCCGATTTGTGAGGATTTCTCTTGTGAGGCATGGTGGAGCTACCGACTTGTTTTTTTTTAAATGGTTCAAACATCTCACCCACTTCGTTTCTTTGTAAGATCCTATTTTCTCTGGCTATTTTTGCCAAGGTCTGCCCGATTAAAGCTGTTAATAAAATGACTTCTGCGTGTCTATCTCTTTGCACTACTTGATTTGCAATTAATACAGGATTTAAGTCAAGGTTTTTCATGACCATATCTTGTATCTGTATGCCTTTATCCCCAAAGCTCGCCATGGTTCCAACAGCTCCAGACATTTTGCCATAAGAGATTCTCTTAATTGCATCAGAAACCCTATCTAAGTGTCTATCAATTTCATAAGCCCATACACCAAACCGCATTCCATAGGTTGTTGGGATTGCGTGTTGTCCATGCGTTCGTCCAATACATACGAGATCTTTTTTTTCGATCATTAACCTTGTTAATTCTTTCAACAGATCTTTTAGTGAGTTTTGGACATAAGTTAATGCTTCCTTTAACAATAAGGCAATTGCAGTGTCCTCGATATCATAACTTGTTGCTCCTAAATGTATGTATTTTCCTGCATCTCCCTTACATTGTTCAGCTAATCCTTTAACCATTGCCATTAAATCGTGATGTATCTCTTTATCGATTTCTTTCACTCTTTCTATTTTTACATCTTTTATATTTGCTTTTTTGCTTATTTCCTCTGCTGCCTCCCCTGGAATATTACCCATTTTTGCGTGAACTTGAGCTAAAACTGCTTCTACCTTCATCCAATTCTCCAATTTTTTCTCTTCAGTAAATAAATCAGCAATACCTGTCCTATAGCGAGTCTCAACGGGGTGAATAAATTTGTGAACCATATTTTCCTCATTTTTTCATTTCTTTACTTAATTTATTCTCATTTTCTTTATTATTTTTTTTATTAATGTAAGATTATTCGCACATGGATTTGATTTAAATTAGCTTTTGAGTAGAAATCATATAGTAAATTTGAAACTATTTAAAATATAACCTTCACGTTGAAAAAGAATGATAAGTAACTAATATTTTTAATCTTTTTAGAGTACATTAACACTTCTCAATAATTGCATTATATAATCAGCGACTATTTCAATTGAATCAGATATACCTTCCATGATGTCGATCGTGTTTCCAACCGTGAAGACCGTGAAACTATTCAAATTATAATCGGTTTGCTGTAAACTTCTCCTCAATTTAATATTGAGGAGATCTACTTCATGCTCAAGAACATTGATTTGTTTGGCGTAATTTTCTACTTCTTCTCGCTTTCCTAACAAATCAATGACAATCTTATCTAAGTATTCAACACATTCAACGGTTTTTCTCATCATCTCTCCAAATAAAGTGATGGTTTCTTCACTGCTTTGCTCCCAAAATATTATTGGAACTGTTGCGATTCTACGAGCAACGCCAGTAGCACAATTTGCTACATCATCTAACCTTTTTATTAAATGAGACAAGTCAATTCTTACCGAAGGATTTAGTTCTCCACGCGAGATATCGTTTAATATTTCTCTTCGAATTGTATCAGCTTCACCTTCCAAAAGATCAACTTTATGAAAAATATCGTGGGACTTCTCTAAATCTTTCTCATTAAATAGTCTCTCCAAACCTTCATCTAATTTAATCACGCACTCTTGTACTTTTTGCGCGTGCTTAATCGCCTTCTCTAAAACAGATGTGGCTGTTTTCTTCTTAAAATATTCTATTAATGAACCCATTTTTTTCACTTCCTTAGATTTCTATATTTATTTTTATTACTTCAATCTTATTATTTTTGTCTAGATAAAACCATTCATAAAAAATCCTAAATAAATTAACCCTCCCACTAATGCTGCAATTGGAAATGTTAGAACCCAAAAGAGAGCCATTTTTCCCAATCCTTTATAATCAACTTCTTGTCTCTTACCAGAATTTAATCCAATGATACAAAAAACCACCACATGGCTATGGCTAATGGGAATTCCCAAAGGAGTGACTACAAACAGAACAATAAATACCACAACTTGCAATATAAATCCATCACTAGGTCGAGCGTCTGTAGTTTGAGCTGCTAAATTCTTAACCACATATCTCCCCGCAATAAACATCCCAAGAAATACAAAAATTCCCAGCAATACCTTCCCATACCAATAGCCCCCGTAATTGATATAATTTCCATCAAATAGCGCATAGATAATTCCAATTGCTTCTCCTGAGTTTGCGCCTGTATATATGCACACGCCAAATACTGCAATTATAAGTGCCCATGAGAAAAAAGTCTCGGATTTTTCTATTTGATTAAGTCCTTTCAATTTTTTTAAATAAAAAGCTGCAATTATCTTGTACAAAATTAAGGTTAAAAAAAAACCAACTATAGGACTTACAAACCAACCAATCACAAGAGATATCAATTTTGACACGTTAAATGCTCCAGCAGGATCTACAGCTGGATTCATAATTAAATATGTGATTACTACACCAAAAATTGAACCAAATAACGAATGAGTTGACGATAATGGTATTCCAGCAAAGCTTCCAATAATTAACCATATAATTCCGCTGATTAATACGCTTAGAAGCATAAATATCGTATAATTTACAGATGGACCTAAAAATTTCGCTCCAACTGTACTCGCAACTTCTTCAGAAAGAAATAAGGTACCAATGATGAGTCCCATCCCACCTATTATTAATACTATGTTAAATTTTAATGTTCCTGTAGCTGCTAATGGAGCGGGTGATTCATCATTGCCTCCTATAGAAAATGAAAGTAGCATCGCTAAAATAATTAATAGGATCACTATAGCATTACTCAAACCTTCCATGAATTCAACTCCCTTTACCCGCTCTACTTGAAAATTAAATATTTCGTAGTTAAAAATTGGATGTATTCTGCAAAATTTTTTATATGGTCTGCCATCATCATGATGTCTTCGATAAATTCCTTTAAATAAAGGAAAGTACGACTAAGATAATCCATATCGTAATTCCAAAGTCGATGTAATAGCTCCCATTCCTCTTTTCGCATTTTGCGTCTTTCCTCTTTAACTTCTTCACAAATCTCGTATGATTTCTCAAGGTCTGGACCTATAGATTTAACTGCATCTGATATTTTATTTGTAATCTCTTTTAGGGACTTATTGATGCTCCTGATATGAACCTTGAATTGGTCATCTGGAAACACGACCCTGTAAAGGAGCATTCTATTTGCCATAAATTCTCCAATATTTTTTATATCGTTAATTTTTGCGAATAACTTGAGCCTATCCGCTTTAGTAAAAGATGCTCTTTTCGATTTAAAAAGCTTAGCTTCAAAAGTCTTCTTTATTTCAACCTCTGTCTTAGTTTCAATTACAATATTAAGGTTTATATTAAAATTTTCAAAGTCTTCTTCTATTAAAAATTCAATTCCTTCTATTAACATGATATTTTGATTATTGATATTATCCATAAATTCGTTGGTTAAATCATCAATACTTAGCTTAGGTAACTTATTTCTCTCAAATTCTTTCATTTTTATGTCCTTTTGTATTTTTAAAAATATCATCCAGCAAATTCCAATATATTTGATAGTGAATTGGAGTATAAAAAGAATTTATTAACATATTATTTTAGTTAAAATTGGAAATATATCTATATTTCATTAACTATCAGATAATAAATATGAAAAAAGAATAAAAAAATTCAGGTTCTTTTAGCTATAGTTAACATTATTATATAATCTGCTACTTCCTCAGCATTATCTGTTATCGCCTCAAGGGAAGAGATTACATTGTGAATTTCTATTGCGCTAAATGGATTTATGTCTGGATGATTTGATACGAGGTTTCTATTTACTGCAAAACGCAACTCATCAACATCGTGTTCTAATTTATTAATTACTTCGCCCAATCCTTGGATTTCTGTTTCTTCAGCAGTTAATAATTTGTTAACCATTGTATTTAATTTTTTGACGCATTCAACAGATGTAGATGCCATTTTCAAGATATTTTTATGTACGTCTTCATCTAACTTCATAAAATCGTTATAATTCATATAAATTAAGATTCGCGCACTTGCGTTTGCTGCATTAGCTACATCATCTATTTTAGTTGCAAGATGAATTAAGTTTTCTCGAATTACTGAAGTGATTTCTGCCTTTGAAAGCATGTTAAGTATATTTCTTCTTATCTCATCTGCTTGATTTTCTAGCTCAGTAACCCTAAAAAAAACCTTTAATGCTAGATCAATACTTCTCTCTTCAATAAGAAAAGATATTCCCTTGTTATATTCAACCACGCATTCGAGAACCTTTTGCATGTGAACCAATGTCTTATTAATTGCACTTTCCTCATTACGAGATTTAAACCATTCAAATAGCGAACTCATTATTATTCCTCCTCTTATTTTTTTTTACTCTAATTTAAATATTTTTTTGATATATTTTTCACCAGGATGTTTGAAAATAATTCCTAATTCTTTTGGAAAGTAAACTGTTACTGCCAAATCTTCTATAAACTGATTATGGATTTCTGAAGTTGCAGGAACAGTAATTATTATGACTTTTTCTACTCCATTAATATTAATGAGAACTTCAAAACGGTAAAATACCCCCATAAATTTACGATGCAAGATTTTTCCCTGAAATGCATTTTTCTTTTCTTTAACTCTATTTCCTGCCCTAATTTTCATGTGATTCGCTCGCACCACTAATAGTACTTTCTCACAATGGTTTATTTCAGCGAATTTTTCTTTGTTTATGTAAGATGCAAAGATTTCCTTAACACCTAAATCAACTTGTATGGGTATTGAATTTTTCTGGATTTCAATAAAGAACTTATCTCCCTGTTTTGATTTTGCATGT
>Ga0180433_10002591_pt1 | contig 27686 bp, 22 predicted proteins | sample SS_ome_8_FD_132980 | JGI IMG/M metagenome (GOLD analysis project Ga0180433, IMG submission 132980) | Hypersaline lake sediment archaeal communities from the Salton Sea, California, USA - SS_1_D_1 metaG | ecosystem: Environmental > Aquatic > Non-marine Saline and Alkaline > Hypersaline >... | reverse complement strand
CCACAAGGCTCAAAGGATGAAGCACACGGTAAGTCTCCTGTACCCACTACAGTACAGGGTCAGAAGACTACTGTGACCGCTCAGCCTTTGAGCCAGGAAAAGACAAAAGTAAGTCCGCCCCCGATGCCACAGGATAAGAAGACGCAGGTAAGCCTTGCGCCGATAAAAGAGACCAAGACAGAGACAGAGATCCAGGTTCCTGATTTCACACCGGGCGGCGTTGATCCGAAAACGGGTGAAGATACGGCGGGGATCGTGGCTCCTGATTTTGAGTCTGGTAAGGTTGATCCGAAAACGGGGAATGTGATGGCTGAGACTGAAAAGCCAGAAGAGACCCCAACAAAGGAGAAACCAGCAAAGGAGCGAGTGGCGCAGACACCCGCTGGTGATGCACCTCCTATTGCACCGACTAAACCAAAGAGTTATGACCAGTCTTTTGGAGATGCGGCTCGTGGTGCTTACCAGTACGGTAAGCAAACAGGACAGACCTTTGCAAGTGGTGGTCAAGCTTTTGTAGCGCAGATGGGTCAAGCACCAGAACAGGCGGCGGCGGCTGTGTCAGCACATCGGAAGCGTGCGGAGTTGGATCGCCAAGCTCACGAGGCGTATCAGAAAGAATTTGAGAACTACCAACAGGCGATGCGGCATCATGAAGCAAAGCAAGCACATCGACAGGCGCAGGTAGAAGATAAACAAGCGCAGGATGACTCTGTACAAGAGGCAAAAGAGGCGCAGAATCGGTCAGAAGCGGCAATGTCGGCTCTTTCGGAAGATTCACAGTGGGCACAACCACAGCAACCTGATCAAGCCGCTCCCTCGGGTCCAAGTACGTTTGAACAAAAGATGGCGCAACAGGAAGAGCAAGCCGCTATTCCAACGCCGTTTCAAGCGCAACCACAGACTGCAGCACCGGCGGGATCGCAAAAGCAAGCGGAATCTTTTAGACAGGATATTAAGTCTTTTCCGCAACTATCGGGATTTACAACGTTTATACGGTAACAACAATTCGAAAACAGCCTTGTTCTTTAGGAGGTTGATATGTTTATGACTTTTGGCACCAAAAACAGAGCCGAATGCTACTTCGGCACCCCGTACCATGCGAAGGCTCTGGAGTTGGAAGCGAAGCAATCTGACCTCCAGGCAAAAGAAACGGAACTGGCTCCTCTGAAGTTTGTCATGTCGGGTGTCGAGGACCCGGACGAGAAGAAGCGTGAACAGTACCGCAAAGAAGGAAAGAAGCTACAGGCGGAATGGTTGCGTCTGCAAGCTGATATGCTCCGCTGGAAGGCGAAGAATTGTCGAAAGAATGACCCGGCGCAGAAGTCGAATCCCTTTGCTGGTCTCGAAGATTTGTCCAAGGGTCACCCTCGAATCTTCATGAATGACGAAGAAGAGGACTATCATTGTTTTTATGAGACCCCGTTCCAGGCGAAAGCTTATGAGCTACGCGGAAAGATTTATGATCTCCGTGCTCGCTTGAACAAGCTGACTCCTATGAGTTGGGATCACGGTGTGAGTCTGGACCCGGACAGAGATAAGCGGGATCGGATCGAACGAGATGTTGATGAGGTCCGATCTGAGCTTCTTTCGTTGAAATCGAAGGTCATGCAGTGGAAGGCGAAAAAGATCCGTGACATGGACAAGACCCAAAAGGGCGGATTTTCCACTGTTATGAATGGTGTGTTGAAGGCGCTTCCTCCCGGACCTGGAGATGAGCCGCTGGATGATCACGATATTTCAGGCGCAAAGAAGACTCCGCCGAAAGAGTACCGGGAAGAAGGTGGTACTTCCAAAGAGGATTATGCGGACCCGAATAACTGGAAGTATCCGACTTTTGATGAAGAAAAGACCAGAGCCGCTATCTCTTACTTTGCCAAACCGAAGAATTACGGAACCTATGACGAAAGTGAGCGGAAGGCGGTGGCTCGCCGAATTCTCAGCGCTGCAAAGAAATACAAGATTGATGTGAGTGACGAGTGGCGCGAGAAGTTTGGTCTGTCCAAGGGATTTGCATTTACAACGGTGGTCAAGGGGTCGTTGAAGAACCCAAAAGGGACTGGTGTGGATGTTGATACAGGTATGATGCCACAAATGGACTTGGATGTTGCGGCGCGAGAAGTACCTGCACCAGAACTGGTCAATCCAGATCAGCCGGTCACTCGCAAGGCAAAAGGCGATATTTTCCCGGAGAAGGAAGACCTTTCGAAACCTGTTCCTGAAGGGAAAGAGGTCGAGCATTATGTGCATAAGTTCAAGCACGGCGAACCTCTCACCACAACAGGTAAACCGCCGGAGAGCAAGGAACAGGCGATTGCAATTGGTATGTCGGAGGCGCGAAAAGGTAAAGTAGTCTCGAAGAGTTTCCCGCTTCCTGTTCGATAAAAGTTAGGTCCTAACCCTTAAAATTTCCATTGGAGCGCTGTTATGTTCCTATACCATATGCAAAGACTCCCTTCTCTGGGATTCATGACGCTCATTAAGGGCAAAACCCACAAGTACGTTAAGCGCGAGGCGACAGGTAAGCCTAAACCGAAGTGGCGCTACTGGTATCGCCTTCCACAGGGGAAGATTGTCCATGACCAGAATGTGAAGGTTGGGGCGAAGTTTCGGCATGGTAAAGGGGACACACAAGGTCATTACGAGGTGATGGGGACCACCAATGACGGCAAGATCAAGATCAAGCATGACGAGACCGGTCATGAGTCTACAGTGACCCAAAAGGAACTGGAGAGCATGATTCACGGTGGTGATCATGCAATCGGCGAGTCGGTCCAGAAGAAGACAGAGCGCCTTTTGAAGACCTACAAACAAGCTCTCAAAACAGGAACAAAGAAGCAAAAAGCGAACGCAAAGAAGCGCCTGCAAGAGCATGTTGATGCTTACGGTCACATTGATGATGCGCTGGTCACTGTTGGGGATAAGAAGATTGATAGTGACCACATTGAATCTTTGGGTCGTCCGGCGGAAGCACCCGAGACCACGACACCAGAGAGACCAAGTTCGGGTCGTGACAATGTGAACCTTCCGAAGATTGACCGTTTTGTCGATGAATACACGGTGGATGATTATCCGTATGGTAGACAGAGAACAGAAGCGAAGTTCTTTGTCGAGACAAAACGGGGCAAACAGCGGATCGGCAAGAAGACGAAGAATCCGAGAACCGGCGCGTGGAATGCTACAAAATACACCACATACGGGGACAAGGCGAAGCTCGCTATCGGTGATGACGACCGTGTCTATTATGTGGTGTCTGCGGAGTTGCAACAAGGCGGTCAGATCACAACGTATGACGCCACAGGAAAGCACCGTGGAACGGCGTTTGGTGGTGCCGCTCGTGGATCTGATGACAAGCGCTGGGGTGAGTTGTATGAAGGGCTGGGATACAAGGACACAGCCCCTGAGATGACTCAAGAAGAGCTTGACAGTGCCGCATCTGGTGTGCTCGCTGTTCGATGGAACCAGATGAAGCGAGAGGGTTGGGTCGCCAAGCAAAAGCCGGAAGGTGATATCAACATTACTTCTCTTCAGATGCTCGGTCCTCTTCCTCTGGGGAAGGTCCAACAGATGCTTGCGGCTGGTGTTGTCCTGGAGCAAAAAGAGACAGAAGTACCAGATGCGCCGGAAGTAGAAGAGGTATCAGAGGAAGAGAAACGAACCCGGCGACGTGCGTGGGACGGTCCTACGGTGCGACCGCGCTACGGTGCGGGGAAGTTCGGAGCGATTACGTTTGGTGATATGAAGGTTGGTGATTGGGTTTTGGATCATACCGGGGTTACAAGACAAACAGGTCATATCACGAACGTTGAGAATTTGCCGCGAGGTAAGGTGAAGATCACTGTTCGAGGAAAGAGAGCGGATGGTGAGGTGTACACCTGGACCGAAACGAAAGTGAAAAGGTCCAAGTTTGGTTTTGATCCGGCAAGCCGGAAGCAAGAAGATTGGCCGCACCGTGCGTCACCTGAATTGTCTGCAGCGGAAGCGCAACGACGCGCTCGTGAAATTGAATTGCAGGACGAAGGTCGCCAGTATTCTGTGAATATGATCAATGGTTATTTCCGGAGAAACAAACCATCTTCCTTTGGTGGTCGTGGACAGACGGCGCGTTACAAATTGAGCGCTGATATGGCTGAAGTTCTCGGGAAAGATGAAGGGACTGAGGTCAAGGCGTCTGATTTGTCCAAGCAAGAGATCGGAAAGCTGTTTGATTTACTGGTGCATCGCCGATCTGTTGATGAGGTGATGGGTCGCCATATTACGAGATCGTTGGGATCTTTCCGTACAATCGTGAGAAAAGCGGGGTCTTTTACCACGGTTGTTAGATAAGATCCATCATGTGAACAAAGTTCACTTTTTTCATGTAGTTCAGTGAGGTTTTTGGTATGGGAGCGAACCTTTTATTAATCCGTGTTGAGCATCTTCCTTTTACGGGTTTTGCGACTCTGATTAAAGGCAAAGGTCACAACTACATCAAGCGTGAACTCACAGGCAAGCCGAAACCTAAATATCGGTATTGGTACAGATTGCCAAAGGGAAAGATTGTTCATCGTGACAATGTGAAGGTTGGGGCGAAGTTTCGCCATGGCAAAGGCGAGCATGCGGGTCATTTTGAGATCACAGAGGTCACGTCTGAGACTCGACAGGTGGGTCTTGAATATATTCCGGTGGATGTGTATCGGATCAAGCATGATGAAACTGGTGAGGAACGTCTCGTTTCTCAGGCGGAGTTGGAACATCTGATTCATGCCGGAGATCATGAGCTTGGTGAATCCCCCGCAGATAAAACAGCACGCCTTTTCCGTGATTATAAGCAAGTACTCAAGACGGGGACAGACAAACAGGTCAAGAGAATCCGTGACCATCTTGATGAACACCTTGTGGCATATGGAAATGTTAATCAGGCTCAGATCGTAGAGGATACGGTGTTGACCGGTACGTATCTGGATGAGCTACACAGACGCTCCCGTCAAGGTGCTTTCAACCCGTCTGGACAAGAGCTTGATTGGGGGGAGAAGAAGGCACCGGAAGATGGTCGCAACATTGCGTTTGAGCTTCCTCTTCCGCCACACTATGAGCCGTTGACGAGATACCCAAAGCAACAGTATGGGAATGGCGTTGCTTGGGGTGTGAAGTTTTTGAACACGGCGGATATTCCTGCGGACAACCAAGTTGCAACGTTGATCCGTGCTTTGAGAAACATTCCAGAGGACGCATTGAACGAGGCGCATCTTGATGGTCCTATTGGTGACCCTCCAATGCTTCGTCTTGCCAGGAAGATGTATTCTATTGCTACGGCGAAGATTCGCAGAGCGCAGCAAGGTCGTGCGCGGCGTGGCACGAAGAACTTCTGGGAAGGTGTGCAAGATGCCGCTGGTCGTATGATGGATATGCACACAGTGGAGGATATTGCTGATTACTCTCGCCGGATGAAGAACAAGATTCGAGAGATGTGGCGTGATGCGAACGAACCAGCACCACGACAGTCGCCACGAACAGAGAGCACGCCGAATCAGTCTGCTCCTGTTACAAAGAAACCGAAGCGTTTGAGTCGTTCGGCTCTTCAACGGGACCAGTCTTTGTTTGACCAGGAGACTGGTGAGTTCATTGGAAATCCTTCTGGATTTTATGACGTTAAAGCGATGGTTCGTCGCTTCACACCGGCGCAGATGACGGCGATCACAGAAGCGCTGAATAATGCGTTGAGTAATCCATATGACCAGGAAGAGTTGGAAGACGAACATCGTGACGTTCTTGAATCTATGCGAAACGCAAGCATCAATAGCAAGGAAGCGGCGAAGTTAGACGTGGTGATGACGCAGTACAAAATGGAAAAGATGCGCACAACAGAGGTTCACAATCCCAAATTTAAGCGTCTTCCGAATGGCGAGATCTCTGTTGGTGAACCTGCGGTGGGTCAAGCCGCTGGTGGTGGTCGTGCTGAGTATAGACCTATTCCCCTTGATGACGAGAAAGAGATCGAGGGGGAGGCGAAACAGTTTCTTGATTTGATCAATGGTGCTTTGCGTCGTTCAGGAACTACTGGTCGCACAAAAAAATCATTTGCCACTGTTCTGAAAAATAACGGTCTTTCCGCCGACAAAGAAGGACTTTCTGAAATGAAAAAGAGTACTTTCCAGACAACCGTAAACCAGTCTCCAACGAATGATGGTGTCACTCTCAAAAATTGGGGATCTTCGCCGCATGTTCCGCCCTCAGAGGAGTGGAAGACCCGGAGTCCTGTGGGCGCGTCCCCTGATATGGCGCGTATTCCGATAAATCAGCGCCCTCAACATACTACAACCCCTTGGCCTGTGGAGAATCGGGATGTTGAACCTTTCATCCCTTCTCCTAGCCGAAATTACGGAACGGGTCTCTTTCGCCGTTACCCGAACGGTGACCTCGATTTCGAGTGGGCGAAGAGTGTCGTTGACGAAGCGATTCGGAAATCCAAGATCGGATTGCCTCTCCAGGAGTTTGATGCTCTTTCTTTGAGCGCAGTATTCCCGGAGATCACCTTCAAAGGTCTTCCGGCGCAGATTGTGGACATTAAAGCTCGTCTCTCGAAGGCGGAGAAGGAAAAGCTTCGTCAGACGCTTCACGAGAATGCGAAGGCGGTTCTCCAGTCCATGGGTGTCGCTTCTGGGATGGCGTGATGACGAAAGACCCGAAAGAGATACTTGAGTCCTTTCGTGATGAGGATGAACTAGCGGACGCTCATCCCCTGTTGGGGAATCGTAAACTTTCTTCGTTGGTTCACATCTGGTCAAAGGCGCGGGTTGAGTGGAACCCTCCAAAAGAGATCGAGGATGTTCCTGTTATCCCGGCGGATCGTTGGGAGTTGTTGTGGTCTTTCAGTAACTGGAGTATGGAGGAGTTGTCGGTCACATCGAACCTGACACTGACAGAGACGGGTGAGATCTTCCTTCGTGCTCGAACGCTTCGTCTTATCTATCCTGATGGTACGGTGTCCAACCATGCTCGTATAGTTTTGGGTATCCGAGTTAGTCAGGAGATGAAAAAGCTGGAGAAGAAGCGCGGTAGACCTCCGAAAGTAAAGAAGGAAGATATACAAGCTTAGATTTCTCATAGGGGAAAGAAGATGTCTGAAGACACAAAACAACCAGGTAAGATGAAAAGGGCGGCTGGTGCGGTCAAAAAGCATGTGGTTGCCAAGCGTCAATTTAAGATGCCGACCTGGTTGATTTACATCATTGGTGTTCTCGGTTTAATCGGTGTTATCTACGGCGGGATACAACAGGCGCGTGTCTGGAGATGGAAAAAGATCTTAACAGCCGCAAATTTACGGATTGCTGAACTGGACGCGGAGAAAGAGCGAGCCGGTCTTGATGCTACAAAGAAGGTCGCGACTGGTCAGTTGAAGATTACCAAAAAGAAGATCAAGAAAATTGATACGCGACTGGAGGTTATTGAGAAGAAGAAGGCGAAAATCAAGAACACCCCAGGACGCATGGACCCATTCAAGTTGCGAGACGCCTTTAGGTACGAGGGGATAAAACGATGAAAGCAATAGCAATCATAACACTGTCTTGTTTTCTATCCATGACCCTTTGGGTTGTGGCTCCTCGTGTCGCTGTAGCGAGAGGTTACATTTCTGAGGTCGGTACTTGTAAGAAGGCGAGAAAGAAAAAAGAAGCGAAACATCTGTATTTCTCTATAAAAGAGGGGAATGCGTTATGGGATGAGCTTCGTCTTCTTCGACTGGACAAACAAAAGTTGAAGTTGATCGATACAAAACTGGAGTTGAAAGACAACCAAATTCAGCTTTGGAAAATACAGTTTGGTGCTGCAGAGGGGGCGGTCAAAAAGCAAGAGAAGCGGATTGTTAATCTGAATTTGGTGGTTGTTGATCTCAAAAAGGACAACACCGCACTCAAAGATAAGAATAACAAGTTGAATCTGGACGCGGCTAAGTACAAAGGCGAGCGTTATCAGTACCTCGTGTGGGGTGTTGTCGGTGGTTTTGTATTGACTGTTTTGGTCGCGGGTGCGATAGGTATTGCAGTGGTTACCGCGAAAAAATAATCTTTCTAGGATTGTTTGGGAGATTCGACAATGCCCAAGAATATGACGTTAGACGAGTTTGAGAAATTGACGGAAGAGGATTTCGACAAGCTTCCTCCTGAAGAGCGTGATCGCTATAATACTCTTGTAGACAAGGAATTGCGTAAGTGGTCCTACAAAGACACTGCAGCAAAAGATGACGCTGTGTATAAAGAGGCGTTTGAGGACCTCTTCAAGAGCGCTTCTGGAGGTCGTGGGTAATGGAAAAGGGTAATGCAGGCGAGATCACAATCAAGTTTAACGAAGATGGAACTCCGTCGATCAAGCTGAAGGGTGACCTTCCAGACGCTACACGAGACCATGTACAAGAGTTGATGGGGTGGATTCAGAAGGAAAAGAAGGACGAAGGGGAACAGAAACCGACTGATGATCCTGGGTTAGGACCTAACAATTCTGACCCAAATGAGCCAGAGAAACCAGAGGGGCAATTGCCGGAGGGACCTCCGCAACTTGACCCGCGAGCAACTGGCGGTGGTACAGAAGACACAATGGGGTTGAATGCTCCCGCTCCAAAGACGGGAGACCCCACGGGGTCCACAGCACCGAACGCTGATACAGGCAAGTGGGGTGACCCGGTGGAAGGCAATACAATGTCTCCGGCACCGCACAATTTCACGGGTCAGGATGATATGCCTCCCCCACAAGCGGAGGATGATGATGGTCCGGAAGCTGAAGGTGGTGTTTATGGGGAGGGTGCAGATGGTGGTCAGCCCCAAATATTGCCAGAACAGCCCGGTCCAGAAGGACCCGGTGTGTTGAAGGAAGATGCTGGTCTCAGTGGACTTCCTTTTGGTAATCAAGCACCGAAGGTTCGCAATATCCCGGCGGAGTTGAGAGCCGGACCTACCCCAGACCTTTATGGTCCGTCATCACAGCATGTGGATGTGGACTCTGATTCACACGTGAAACCTCCAGGTTCTCAAGTTCCGATTATGGACGAGTTTCAGGAACAGAGCGCAAAGGAAGATGCACAAGAGAGCCAGGAGATCTCGACAGAGGTCGAAGATGAGGACAAGGCTCCTGATCTCTTTCAGCAACCTGAGCAAGATCCGGCGGCGCAAGCTGGTCAACCAGGGGAAGAACAACCACAACCCCCGCCACAGCCCGGTGAAGAACAGGATGATTCTTCGAACTGGTTACCTCCCCCAAAGAATTTTGATGAAAATCAATGGAATCAACTCAAGCCCAATGAACAGATTGAGTACTACGAGTTGCTGGAGCACATGAATGATTCCATTGATCGTCACGACCACGATGGTCTGCGGAATACTGTCACAAAACTCTCTGAGTATCAGCGCAAGATGAAACAAGCTATGCCAGAGCCAGAGATGGGGGAAGAAGGCGCACCGGTAGAGGGAGCGCCAGAAGATGCACCAAAGAAGGAAAAGAAACCCGCTCTTCCCACGTTGACCATCGAAGGGAAACCTCCGGCGGGACTCACGATGAAATCTGTTCTTTCGGTCTCTGGCGAGCGTCATGAGGTTCCTGAAGACTCGCTTGCTTCTGTAGAGAAGAGCGCAAAAGCGCCGCATGTGTCGCATCCAAAGCATCATAGACCTCCACGTGGTGGTGATTATATCCGGCGCTGGTGGGATAAAGGTCGTTGGCAATACGAATACGCAAAAAAGCCGCACGAGAACCCAAAACACCATGGTGTAGGAGAGAACGCTGTTCGTGCTGCGAGTCTCAAGTTGGAGCACACCATTGATGTACATCCGGAATTGGTTGACCATCCGGATGTTGCAAATGCATACGAGGCGTACCGTAAGACGGTCCAGAAGCACAATGGAGACAGCCCAGAAAAGATCACGTGGGTCAAAGAAGGTACAGATGGGAAACACCATGTGTATCGCCAGAACGTGGACAAACAGAGTGAGGTCTCCTATGTGAAGCGCGGGGACCATCCTTCGAATCCTCAAGAAGTTCCGATGCAAAACAAACATCGGATATCACTGTCTGCGTACAACAAAAAGCACATGCGGAAGCTTCATACACCGGATGTGGGCGACCCGTCTTTGGGATGGGGTGTTGTGGCTGAGTTTAAGAACCCGGATGGTAGCCCTCTTGCAAAGCTGTATCATGAAGAGAGTACCGCAAAACCTTGGATACTCAAGGAAGAGGGTGTTCGGGTTCTCACAGCGGATCAACCCTCGAATTTCCGCCGTTTTTACAGCCGCGAGGCGGCGCAACGATTTGTTGATTTTCATCAGTGGTATGAGAAAGCTCAGCAAAACAATCGCGGTGTTGAGTTGTTCGAGAACTCTGGTGCAGCGTCTTCTTTGGACCCGGAGAAGTACCCGACTCTTCATGACCTGGAAACAGGAAAGATGCGGTACAAGGCGGTCTCTTTGACGGATGAGCGAACTGGAATGAAATACAGAGCGCTTGTTCCGGATCTTACAACACAGGATATGGAGTCTCTGTTCCATGATGAGTTGAAGGATGTGATCAAGAGGTCGGTGCATCGCTTTCTCCAGTTGCATCGCATACCGGCGACACGTGACGTGAAGAAGTCCATGTATAAGGCGGCGCAATCGCTGGCGTGGGAACGCTTGCTGATTCGCTTTGGTGGAAAGAAGAGCGGTGGTTTTGTACCAGGTGCGGAAGGGCGCGGAGTTCGTGCTTTGATCGGCTCGGTGCTTCGTGCTCGTTCCGGTCCTTTGCTTGAGGAGTTGCATGATCTCACTACTACAGGCGAAAGTAGTATGAGTGATGATCAACAACAGGCGTTGTATGACCGTGTGTTTGGTGACTCCAGTATTTCTTTCAGAGGCACGGTCACGGGTGAAGAGTGGATTCGAGATCACAGAGAAGACTGGATAGCAGAGCAACAAGAACGTTGGTTGCTTCACCACGGACAGCAACTGAGTCCGAAAGAGAGAGAGACGGAAGGACGGAAACTTGTCGCTTCTTTGAATAGGATCGCTAATCGGAATCAAGCGTTCCGTTTCGCATCTCGTAACTCTTGGGCAAAGAAACCAGTAGTTCGAGGTATTGTGACCTCTATCGCTGAGCCAGAACAAGGAACCACCCCAGAGGAAGAAGTTTCCTTGGCGCAGACGCAACAGCGTTTGTCAGAGGTTGCGCAAGAACTCGGGGCGGGTGATCCAAAGAAAGAGAAGTTTTATTCTCGTCTTATGGCGAATTTGTTCTCTGGTGTGGTGGAAGCTCTTCCGTCTATTATGATGGAAGAGATGGGTCGTATCTGGCACGGAGAGAACGAAGAAAAGCTACAGACACGCTTCGTCAAGTACATGGAGAAGTTCAGGAGTCATCCTGATGTTCAAGAGTTGCGGACGGCGATGGCGATGAGTGTGGCACAGAGTCGGCTGAATATGGCGTCAGAGAACCTTGTGAAATCTCATCCTGCATATCGGCGCGTTATGGACTTCATGATTAAGGGGAAGTGTCACCAATTCCTGAATCGTGTTGTTGAACAGATCGATCCTGAGCGCACTGTGAAATCCATTGTATTGAAGCGACTGGTTCCTTCTATCGTGAATGGAAACGGCGGTGAGGTGGTTGATCAGCTTTGTTCTGTCTACCAGAAAGATATTGGTAAGCATGTGGGGGATGAAAACATATCCGTAGAGGACTGCAAGAAACACGTAGCGGAATGGTACGGTGACCTTCGGTCTCATAACCTCTTCAAGAGCGTGCTTTGGTTCTCTGCAGCGAAATCAATATCGGAGCGAGCCGACCTTGCAAAAAAGATTGCGTCTAATTTGGTTGTTGCTTCTTTTGTGGGGGACGCAGTAGAATCAATTTGACAAAGGTTAGGACCTAACTTTTTTGATGATGCAGATCACAGTCAGGCGAAATTGATGCTCTCCGAAATTCGGTGCAAGAACTGTAACAGATTGATTCTGCGGAAGTCGGGAGATGGTTTTGTTCGTGTTACATCAAAGGTGATCAAGTCAAACCAGGATGGAACTGGAGTGATCGCTGTTTGTAAGGTTTGTAACTCCGAACAAGAGGTTCCTTTGGTTCTTTCGATGCCTCCTTTATCGAACGAAGATTCCCTGGTTCAGAAGGGTCCTTTTCGGGTTCGTTCTCAAAAAACCGCTGAAAAAACTCTTGACTCTTCAAAAACGGTGAAGTAGTTTGGGTGAAGAATGAACGAGCGGTCTAACCGCTTTCGAACATAGGTCAATAGCGCGACCAGAGGAAGACTCCATGAAGGGAGAAGCCAAATGCGGCTTTTCCCTTTTTGCATTTAAGGACCCTAAGTATGAGTCAGATTATAAAACCTGTTCCTGTTTTCGAGTGGGATTTGTTGCTGAAGGCTGTACCGGACAGCGTACTTTCTGACTTTCATTTTGGGATGCCTTTGAATCGAGTTGACAGTCTTGATAAAGCTGATGACCCGAAAGGTCGTCGCTTTGTTGAAGGAGTCGCGTCCACACCGCAAGAAGACCTCCAGAACGAACGAGTGATCCAGAAGGGTCTTGACCTCCGTTACTTCCTGAAGAATGGTTATTTCAACAATGACCATAAGCCCGGTTTCCACAACAAGGTTGGACAACCCACAAAAGCGGAGATCAAGCGGATCAAAGACGTGGATGGGAAGTCTGTCCTTGGTTTGTGGGTCGAAGGATACCTGTGGGCAAAGGGAACACACGACGTAGCTGATAGCATTTGGGAACTAGCGCAAGCGCTGGAAGCTTCCGGTGCGGAACGTCAGCTTGGTTTCTCCATCCAGGGGAAGGTTCTCCAACGAGACGGAAACAAAATCCTAAAAGCTTGGATACAGGATATCGCGATCACACCGAGTCCTGTAAACACAAAGACCTGGATGAGTCTGGTCCGCAACATGGAAAAATCGATGGTTTCGGTTCAAGAAACCGAGATGCTCTGCAAGAGTATCGAACCTGACATGTTTGCAGGAGAACCGGATGTTGATGAGCCAAACGAAGAGGATGACAAGGCTCTGACCGTTTCGGGCGGTTCTGCGGTAGTACCAGAATCTTTAGAAGGCGATTTGAAGAATCAGGTCTCGGGTCGTCCTTTCTTTGGTGAGGAAAGTGAAACAGAAGTTCAGAAGAGTCTTCGTTTTGCTTACCAAACGTTACGGGATCGTGGATACGGTCACAAAACATCTTATTATGCGGCTCAAGCGGCGGTTGCAAAAACTCTTCTCAATTCTTTGACATGACACCGCTGTGTTGAGTGAAACAGTTTACCCCCTGAACGATGAGGTTTGGAGAAGATGAATCAAAAAGAACTCTTTCAAAACCTGGATGAGCTTGACGAATTCATGAAGGCTCAGATTACTCGGGGCGGCAACAGTGAGCGCCGGGATTGGGCTGGAACCACGACCGAAGATCAGAAGGTTCCGAACAACACCAAAAATGGCACTGACTATAAGCCCCCTGCAGGCGCATCGATCACCCACAAGGCGATTGGTGAGATGAGTCAAGAGGAGATCGAGAACTATCTGGCGGTTATGAAGAGCCAGGTCCCGAATCCTCGCGCCGCAGAAGCCGAAATCACAGCGCTGGAAGGCGTCACCAAGGCTCTTTGCCCCACTTGCACGGGCACGGGCAAAAACGTCATTTCCAAGTCCGTTTGTGATGTTTGTGGTGGTCACGGAGTCGTGTTTGACTGCGCCAACGAAGATGTCGAAAAAGCGGTCCAGCAAATCGCCAACCGATACAACGTCGGTGGTGAGGACATGCTCAAGGGACCGAGTGGTGTGGACGGCGATGGCGACACCACCCCCACGAAGATGGACCCATTTGAGCCAGTCAAGCTCGACACCGCTGGCAAAATGGTCGGCAAGGGTGAAGACGAAGCTGACGATATGGGCGGCGAAGATCTGATGATGGAAACGGATGACATGGAGATCGGCGAGGACGCGGAGAAATGCGCAACGAAGTCCTTCCAGCAAGCCATGCTCAAAGGTTTCAATCAACTGACCAACGGTCTCAAAGTGATGTATGGCGAGTTGCAAGAAGTCAAAGGCACCCAGAACCGCCTCGCCAGCCATCAAGTCAAGTTCAGCAAGAGCATTCTCGGTGTCGATGAGAACAACCGAACTCCCGCTCGTGGTCCCATGGCGGTCGGTCCCGGTGTGCAAGCCCTCAACAAGGGTTTTGTCGGTCAAGAGCCGGGAAACGAAAATGGTTCGCAGTATGACATTCAGTCATTGAAGCGCTCCGCCTCCCAGATGGTCTATGAAGGTCTCCTCGATCCGATGGAGGTCTATCGACTGGACTCGAACGGTGAGGTCCAGGACCATGTGATCAAGTCCATCGAAGGGTGGATTGAAAAAAATGGTGTGCCTCGACAGTAAATTAACCCGTTTTGTTAACAGTCTTTAGTTGAAAGTCTGATCGATGACAAAAACTACAAAGCTCAAACAAACGGCGATTTAAGGAGAATAACGATGTTTTATCCCCCTGTTGGTATGGCAGCGTATGAAGGATTGGCTCTTCAGGGTTTCGGCACGTCAAGCCGGGATCAGATCCAATCTCTTCACAAAGCGTTGAGTGCGGGGTACGCCACGGACCCATCACAAATGACCGGTGGTAATGCTCTGCGCGTCGAGTCCTTGGAAGAAAGCTTGAAAGTGACGACCTACACAGATCGCCACTTGAAGTTTTGGCCCAAGCTTTTCAAGAGTCCCGCGTACAGCACGGTTGAGGAATACAACCAGTTGCTGGCGTATGGTGACGATGGTTTCGGTCCCTTCACGCGAGAAGGGGAGTTGCCACTCAGCAACGATTCCAACTATCAGCGTCAAACCCAACTCATCAAGTTCATGGGCACGACTCGTGAGATCACACATCCCGCGACCCTCGTGCATCCTGCACACGGCGATCTGATTGCCCTCGAAAACCAGAACGGTATCCTCTGGCTCCTTCGCCAGGTGGAGAAGTTCTTGTTCCTGGGCAACAGCAACCTGGCGTTCTCCGGTGAAGCGGAACAATGGGATGGTCTCGAAACTCTCATTCCCGCCGATATGCGTATCGACCTGGAAGGCTCGCCTCTGCAGGAAGCTGATTTCGAAGAAGCAACAAACTTGCTGGCGGAAAACTACGCCTACGCAACCGATTGTTTCCTCGGATTCCGCCCCATGAGTGACCTCAACAAGACCCTGTACCCCCGTCACCGGATTCAGCTTCCCGCTCCCGCTGATGGTCGTATCGGAATGGCTGTCAACTCGATGGCTACCCAAGCTGGTCTTCTTGAGTTCAACCCGGATGTGTTCATCACCCGTCCGGCGACCGCTCCCAATACGATTCGTGGACCCGCACAACTGGTTCCGACAGCCCCCGCTTCGATGACCGCCGCACTTACCGCCGCAACCGCTGGTGAGTTCGACAAGTCTCAGGGTGGCGATGATGCTCGGTATGGTTACAAGTGTGCATTCGCCAATCGTTTCGGCGAGTCTCTTCCGTCTCCCGCGATTCGAACGGACATCATGACCGGTCAGAACGCTGATGATGGTTACATGTTCAACATGACCTTCACCAACGCCGCTGCGCTGACCGTTCCCCCCGATTACATTAACGTGTATCGGACTGTGGCTCTCAACCCCAACGTGACTGCGGGTCAGGTCGCTGCGCTTCCGAATGAGGCGTTTGGTCTCGTGATGCAACTCCCGGTTGCTACACAAGGTGCTGGCGGCGTTACCCCCACCGTGGGTGTGGTTTCGGAAGTGAATCGTCAGATGCCCTTCACCGAAACCGCCTATGTGGGTGAGTTGTCTCCCCAGGTCATCACGTTCCGTCAGTTGGCACCGATGATGAAGCTCGATTTGGCGGTGCTTGCTCCTGCACTGCGATGGATGATCCTTATGTATGGCGCTCTTCTCCTCTTCGCTCCGCGAAAATGGATGCGCGTCACCAACATTGGTCGCCTTGGTACTTGAGCCAGTAGGTAAACCTTAATCACCCGAAAGGGTAGTCTTTTTAGACTTAAAAGGAGGTTAAAATGGTTCAGCCCAAATCAGGCGGATCGGGACGGGTTGTTCAAGTTCCTGATATGACCGGGAGCGCTGTTGTCCGCGAAATCGTGGCGCAGTTGAATCAACAAGAGATCCCTGTTAGCAAGAACATTCGCCAGTTGGCGGACGCTGCAACGGCACGTCTTCCTATCGGACGCTGGCGTTACGATGCCTGGATTCGTGACATCAACGTCATGAACTCCAATGGCGTGGCGCTCTCTGACGCGGACACTGACATTCTTTTGAAAAAGTGTCCCGCTGATGACTGTGAAATGGGCGGTACGGGTCCTGCAGCACCTACAACCCTGTTGGGTGTCGAAGGTTTTGCTACCAACAATTTCCCGGCAAACGAAGCGCTGTGGGGAGACCAGTTTGATGCTGCGGCGGGTGGCAATTGCGATGCCGTCACAGACAAACGCAAAGGTTTCCATGTCAAAGCTGGCGAGGTCCTGTATCTTGAGTTCATCAACAACGAAGGTGGACCCATTGATCTGGATGTGACTGTCACGCTGGTCAACACGGACAAGCTCAGCTTGCAACCCGATGATCTTCAGCGCGAGGTCCCCTACCGCAGTCAGCAATTCCACACCAGCGGACGTAAAGAGGACTGATCTCGCGTCGCCGCTGACCCCTCTTCAATCACTGATCTGATCTTCAACAAAACCAGCCGCCGAATTCCTTTCTTCAACAGTCTTGTCAAGGATTGCCTGTTTGTATATTCTTGCTTGAGATGACTATATTGTGTATTCTTAATTTGTTAAATTTTTGAGATCGCTTGTTTCTTTTCAGTACTTAGGGATCAACAACAAAAAGAGGTCACAGATGCGAGTCTTTTACATTGGATGGCGGCGGAAAGCGATTAACCTTTCTGGTGGAACACAGGTGTTTTTTGACCCTGATGGGGTCGCTGATTTGACGGGACGTGAGCGTTTGCTTTATGAGTTGCAACAACATGAACCTTCTGTTTGTGTTCTCCCGGAAGAAGAACCAGAGGTTGCTCCTGTTGTGGAACCGAAACCAGAGCCGAAACCAGAAAAGGCTCCTAAACCGGTGAAAAAGCCGAAACCAGAAAAGGCTCCTGAACCAGCAAAAGAGCCTGAACCTGCAAAAGAGCCTGAACCAGCGAAAGCGCCAGAGCCAACGAAAGCACCAGAACCGGCGAAAGCGCCAGAGCCAGTGAAAGCACCAGAACCGGCAAAGGCTCCTGAACCGGCGAAAGCGCCGAAGAAGAAGAAAAACAAAAAGGCTCCTGCACCTCCTCCGGCACCAAAGAAAAAAGCGCCGAAAAAGGCGAAAAAGTAATTGTTTCAATAGCCTTTTATGTGTACCAATACCCTCAAATGAGTTGTCGTTAGGTCAACAGATTTGAATAAGTAGGTGTTTCCATGATTTACGTTAAACAAAATGTAGCCAGTGAAGACACAGTTCAGTTGTTTGACCCGGCGGGTGCTCCTGTTGCTGGATTGGCTGATACAGATGTGCAGGTCAAGATCAGAAAACAAGGGGATGCTGGTTTTACTGTAAAGGCGATTGCTCCCGCTGATTGGGTTGACCGTGGGGGTGGTAATTATTCCTTGCAGTTCACCGCCGCAGATTTTGATACATTGGGCTTGTTCCAATATCAAGTGTTGCCTGTGGTGGTTGGAACTTTTGTGAATTACCAGGACTCTTTGAATGTGGTGGTGGAGATCCCAACATTTCCTCCTTCTCCTCCCCATATCAATGAGCAAACAGATACCCCACCCGGTGTTTCGCCGGACCCTGTTTACCGTGGTGATACGTTAACCATCAGCGGTCAAGACCTGGGAGGAGCGCTGTCTGTTTCTATTGGGGGGGTGCTCGTACCCATCACAGGAAACACAGACTCTGAAATACAGGTCACAGTTCTCGATCCTGATGTTCCCCTTGGAGATGATATAGAAGTGATTGTCACGACTCCAGGAGGGACAGATACGGCGCGTGTAGATGTGCGACTCAACCCGGCGGATGTTCCCGGTCTGGGGTCTGTCTATATCTATGGTCAGATTTTCCAATCTGGAACCACACAGCCGCTGGCGGGTGTCGGTTGTCAGGCTCGCATCCTGGATATGCCGAATATTGAGGACGGCGTAGCATGGACGGATGATGTGGTGACTGTAAGCACAGACTCGGATGGTATCTTTGAGTTCTTGCTTCCACGAGAAAAGCGTGTCGAGGTGATGATCAGTAAGATTCGATATCGCCGTGTGTTTGTGACGCCGGATGTGGCGCGTGCTGACCTCTTCCGGGAGATTCCCTGATGTTTACGATTCTTCTTAAAGGGCAAGAGACACCGCCCGGTTCTGGTTGGGCTGGTATTCCGAAAGGGAAGAAGGGTGGTTTCCGTAAGCGGTCGGGGGACCACTGGTTGTATTGGTATCCAGGAGAGCACCACAAGCGTCACAAAGAACGAAGAGAGAAAAAGAAACCGGAAGGTCTCATGCTGGACATGGAGGCTTTTGAAGAGCTTCATTCAGAACATCAGCCAAAGAAACCAGAAGGACCTCCGAGACCAGAGTACGATGACAAAGAATTGTTGAGCGCCTTTGATGCTCTTCAGAGTGAGATTGCGGATCGCAAAGATCACTATTGGGAAGTTCATGGTTCTCCAGAGCATATAATGGAGACCTTTTGGGACTCGAAATTCGGCGCGTTTAATTGGAACGTAGATGATGATATGGCGCTTGGTGTCATCAGCTTTATACAGAAGGACCAATTGCCTCAAAAACTTGCTGAGATGCCTCCGAAAGAGCTTCTGAAGATGGTCCGGGAACGGCAAGACAAAGGGTCCTCGTTGCTGGAAACGAAGGTTGATCATTATCGGGAGATCCCGAATGAGAAACAGCATCGAACAGATGCCGAGGTTGCTGTTTTAGATGCCACGGCTCTTTGGACTCTGGGAAATGTAGAATCTGTTCGTGACCCATCGAAGTACAAGGAAGATCTTGCGGATGATGATGCGATAGAGGGTGCCGGTGATTGGGTTGTCGAGAACCCTACAAAAGAAGATTATGAGAGCGCACATCGCATCATGAAGATGTTGGCGTATAAGGAGAATCCTGATTCAGATTCAACTGTTTTTCGCGGGATGTCCCTTCCGGCGTCTGCGTTCGAAGGTCTTGACAAGGGGAAAGAGTTTGATTTGCGCTCTTGTTCGTCGTGGTCCTCTTCTGGGAATGTTGCGAAAGGTTTTATGCAGGAAGCACCAGATGAGACGGACGGCGAAGCTACTGTTAAGTTTCTTCTTGAGATGGTGGGGACACGAGGATCATTTTTGAATGATATGTCTGGTGCAAAGGGTGAGCAAGAGTTTGTGAGTGGTGGAAAGGTGCGGATCAAGAACATTTCTGATTTTGACTATCACCCCGGAGACCGTGATTATACAATTATTGAGGTGGAACCTGTTCCGATGCAAAAAGCACAATCTCCAGACGTGTCAGATAAGGTCCAGCAATACATTGATAAACAGCTTGATAAACGCCAGCGACCAAAGAAGACGGTGAAGAAGTCTGGGTTTACAACCTTGGTTCAAGGTGTTGTGTCAAAGGCTCGCAAGCTGGACGACCGGTTGACCTTCCAGGGGATGAAGATCAGCATTGAGACGGACAAGGGAAATGTTCGGTCTGGTGTTGACCCGAACGGTCACGAATGGAAAACGGTGATGCCTCGCCCCTATGGATACATTCGTGGTACTTTGGGGGTTGATGGAGACCATCTTGATGTGACAGTTGGTCCAAACGAAGATGCGGATCGTGTGTGGGTTATTCATACGAAGGAGCGGGGGACTGACAAGTATGATGAGGACAAGGCGTTTGTCGGATTTGATACGAAAGAGGATGTGATCGCGACCTTCCGCAAACAGTTTGATCAGCCTGACCTTCACATGGGTCCGGTCAGTGAATATTCTATGGAGGATTTCAAGGAGAAGATCAAGGATACCAGGGACAACCCACGTCGTTTAGGACGAGGAAAGAATGTTTCGAAGTCGTTCCGGACGAGAGTCACGAAGGATTGAAGTTCTTGACTCCCATGTTTGAGTTCATTTGAACTCTGTGTGTTATCACAAAGAATACTGACGATTTGTCAGGAGGTTACCATGCAAAAACATTTCAAGGTTTGGGTAAAAGGCGAAAACAAGTTGAACGATACGACGGACACAAAACACGGGGATCTGAAAAAGAAGGGGATTCCTGTGTACTTCGATGACCATTTGACTGGTCGTGCTGTGTCTATGGAACGTCAAGAGCGCCACGGTAACAAAGGGTATATGTTTACAACCCTGTTTGATATGAATGGCGAGAATCTTCCCTCGTTCAACTATGGTTCCGATGATGTGATCAGAGATGTCGGTGTTCGTTGTGACACGGTCAAATCTGACGAAGGTTTGTTTCCTCTGCGGTTGTACTTGATTCAACAGCCCTGAATTACCTGACGGATCAATTATAATCAGGGGGGAAACTTGCCGCTCGATGTTAGGACCTAACATATAAGGGGTCAATCATGGCTCTTACTGCGATGCAGGTTTACGTTGATCCTCCTCCCCTCAATATTCATGGCTCAACGCTGGTTTTTGATGGTGTAGTGGAGTTCAGTCGCAACGAGCGCGGACGGGAAATCGTTCGTGCTTTTGTGATTCCCACACCGAATGATCCGAATGTAGCGGGGGAAGAGATCACGGTTCGTTTGATGCGAGCACGACGTGACCGAGAAGAAGAAGTTGTGCAAGCTGTTCAGACGTACACATTTACAGGTCCGGTTCCTCCGGGCGGTACTCCTTTTGAATGGGATCTAAGGACCGTTGTTCATTCGGTGGAGAAACCCTTTCCGGTGGTGCGTCGCGGTGATTATTACATCCGTGTCGAGCACACAGGTGGTCCAACGGGTCCTTCGAGTGTGACAGCGGAGAGCGGTGATTTCCGCGTTGCTCTTATGACCACGGATCGCTTGGAAGAAGAGTGGCTGATGGGTGCAACCCGGCGGTCAAATGATGACCGCATGGTGAAATTTCAACCCAGAGACCTGACTGGTATCGTTGTCAAAGAGGTGTCTCGAAACCATCCCCTTGATCTGTTTTATCTCAATTTGAATTACCACGGGGCACCGCAAAACTTCGCATCACTTTCGTGGGCGGGTGGTGAGGATATCAAGATTGATGCGGGGATACCAACAGGGATCGCTCGTCAGTATTTGCTACCGAATCAGAATCGGCGTCAATACATTGTGGTGGAGGTTGACCCTCGCACCATACCAAACACAGATACGACGGAAGCTCTCGCCATAGATCGCCAGTTTATTACCAGGGAATCACTACGCCGCTGGATTGATGCGGAATGCCAGTGGATGGAAGAGGATTTCTTGTATGTGCCTATTGAACCAGCGTTGGTGGTCAGTGATTTTGCGCTGAATGATCTGTCAATTGGATCGGGGTCTGGTGCGTCTACTTACGCGGCTCCTTTACCAGTGAACACTGATTATGACTTGAAGGGTCCTCCGATCACTTATTATCCTCCGCAACCAGGTCACTGGATGGATCTCAAAGTTCCATACTGGAGAATACTCCATTTTGATTATTTGATTGGTGCGCTCGAAAACACTCGTATCGTGGACGTGAACGTGGACTGGATTCACAAAGGGTCCTCTGGGTACATTAGCCTTGTTCCGTTTAACCAGAGCCTCGCGTATCACTTTATCGGGCTGATTTACGTGCATCAACTCCGAGGACCTGTCGAGTTGCCATCTTTCTGGCGATATCGATATTGGGCTGGTATCGAGAGTGAGACAACACCTCTTCCGATTCTTGAGGTCGTCGGAATGAGAGCCGCTGTGAAAGCGCTTGCAGTTCTTGGTCAGGCGTTCCGTGGTGGTTACTCCAGTCAGAGTGTGAGCCGGGATGGTGTGAGTGAGAGCGCGAGCTACACTGCGTCTGCAACTTTTGGTATTTACTCTGCGACCATTGAGGAGTACAAAAAGCGCTTGGAACCTCTCGAAAAACAGCTACAACGTCGCTACTACGGAATGACGTTAGAGGTCTTGTGATGTTTCGAACTCGTGTTCAGGGAAAACTGATAAAAGGACCGTTGCCGGTATCTTCGGGAGGTCCGTATATTGGTCCTCGTGGTGGTAAGTGGGCTGACCCGGATTTCACAATTCCATGGCACGAAGGGTCTGCGCATCCTGGAACTGCCGAAGTTCCAGAGACAGATAAGCCACAAACATCAGATGCTACAACACCGGAAGCACTGACGGCGAAGTTGGGGGAAGAGCTAAGGGATTCGTTGGGTGTGGACAAACCTGAGTTCAAACAGGGTATTCTCGGCAAGATAAAGGATTTCATCAAGTACCAGGGAAAGACGGAGTTCAGAAATAACCTGAATATGTTCCGTTACATCGGATCTATCTTCTCTGGCGGTAAAATCCCGATGACCCCCGAAGAGCGAAAGGCATCATTGGCGTATATGGCGCATTGGGCATACAGCATGGTTCCAGCGGGTGCTGGCGGTCTGGGGGCGGCGATCAAAATAGGTGCTGCAAAGGCTGTCGCGGCGGCGGCTCTTCCGTCTGTTATGGCTGTTCCTCTTGGGGTTATCGGTGCATATCTGTTTGGGTCTAAAGTGCTGTATCCGTATGTTCTTTCTCCTGTTATGAAAAAGATTATGCAGTCCAAATCTGTAGGGGAGAAGATTGATCCAGAAGTAGAACGGTATCTGGAAGGTTACGAAAATGTGATCTCACCAGAGAAACAGGAGAAGATCTCTTTCGTGAAATCGGAAGCGGATCAAGGTGGCGAATTCAATCCTGAAGCACTTGAAAAGATGACCCCCCTGTTAGCTACGCTTATCCAGGAGATCATGAAAGGGATCGTTGACAAGGTATCAACAGGAGATTTTGATGCTCCTGTGAGAGACAAGATCTCCGAGATTATGGATGCTCATATGGATGATTCACAAGAGGCTCCTGTTTCCAAGGGCATGACTCTGGTTGCTGTTGAGGTCTCCACAGGGTTCAGAACTTTTGTTCCGGCTGTCGAGGCTCGTTTTTCTACTCTGATCAAGGGTAAGGCGCACCGCTATGTGAAGCGCGAGCCGACTGGCAAACCGAAACCAAAGTATCGTTACTGGTACAAGATACCCTCAAAGACAGCGCTGGTGCATGATGAGAAGTTGCACGTGGGGTCCAAGTTTGTTTTTACGACAGAGCACGAGGGGACTGAGGTCAAGGGTCACTACGAGGTCTTGTCGGGTCCTGATGACTCTGGGAAGTACAAAATCAAACATGATGAGACGGGCGGTATTTTACATCTGACGGCGAAGGATATGCGCCGGATGATTCACAAACAGCAACGCCCCCAGATCGTGGCGCATGCCAAAAAACTGTTTGAGACCTACGAAGCGGCGCTCAAATATGGAACGGACAAGCAAAAGGACGCTCGCAAGAAAGACTTGATGGACTTTGCAGGAGCGTACTTCACTGATGCTCGTTTGTCTGCGATGCAACGCAAGATTACGGCTGTTGAAGAGAAACACGCTCCAAAAGCACCGGGGTTTCGGTCGCCAGACTCTCCGTATCCTCGTGGTGTCCCTACAGAGTTCAAGCTTGTAGAAAAGCCAGGATCGAAACAGATAGGTCGTGGTGGATTTGGTCGTGTGTATTTTGACAAGGGACCTCCGCCAGCCGCTGTGAAATACGGCGAGGTAGAGAAAAAAGAATACGAGTACGGCAAGGAATTGGGATCGGTCGGTATTACTCCGCGAGTGTTTAACTTTGAGCCGTCTCCCGGAGAAGGTCAAGGTCCGGCAAAGCTGGCGATGGAATACCTGGAGGGGTACAAGACACAGAATTGGTGGGAAAATGAGGAGTGGAACCCGTATGAGTCGGATGACCGCCCGAAACTAGCGAAGATGGAAGCTGACATTCTCCGTGCTATTATCAAGATGGGGTCTCGTGGTTTTGCGCATTTTGATCTTCATGATGAGAATGTGATGATCAATGATGCCGGGGATGTGAAGATTATTGACCTTGGTCAAATGGAGAAATCTTTCAAGAACGTAGCGCTGGAGTTGGTACAACAGTTCCGTATGCGCAATCGATTCACAGAAGGATTTGACACGAATCGTGTTATGAAGAGCAAGGTCCGGCGTGCGTTCAACAATTTTGCGTCTGAAACAGGAACGTGGCGAATCATGCAGATGGATGAAAGTGAGTGTGAACGTGCGGTAAAGAAGTTTTATCAGAAGGTTGAAAGCGCTCTTGATTCCGGAGGTCTGTGATGGCGAGCAAGAAAATGAGTCCGGCGTTTCAGCTTATGATTCAGCGAAAGCAATTGGTCCGGGAAGCAAATTCATTAGACCCTTTTGATCCGAACTTCGATCAGCGGTATAGAGATTTGATGACACAAGCTCAAGCACTGATGGCGCAGGCGACGGCTCTGGGTAGTTTGACTCCTGAAGAGGCGCAGTCTTTGGCGCTTCTTTGAGGTTAGGACCTAACACTACAAATTAAGGTGACGTGATGCAACTTGTAGCAATAACACCATCCACAATGTTCAGAACTTTTGTGTCTGGTCCTACTGCGTATGTGACGACCATGATCAAAGGCAAAGGGCACAAGTACGTCAAGAGGGAACCCACGGGAAAGCCTAAACCAAAGTGGCGTTATTGGTACAAGATCCCTGGTCGTGGTCTCGTGTCCAGCGATGGTCTCAAGGTTGGGTCCAGCTTCAAGCATGGAAAGGGTGATGATGCTGGTCACTATCATGTGAAGGAGGGACCGAACAACGAGGGGAAATACAAGATTGTTCATGACGAGACCAAAAAGGAAAAGTGGGTCTCTGTGGATGAGGTCAAGAAACTACTTCACGAGCACCACAAAGAAGGGTTGAAGGGTAAGCGGGACAAGTTGCTTCAGAACTTCAAAGCGGCTCTTAAACATGGCAAGGAATACCATCAGAGCGGTCGCCGAAAAGATATTGAGAAGTATGCGGCGGCGCATGGTGATACAGAGTTGCTTGCAGAGATGAACTTGATCGAAGGGGAGCACAAGAAAAAGAAGTCGGAAGAGACGCCAACAAAGAAAGCTGGTGATCCGGAGTTGGAGCGTCTGGAGTTGAAAGCTCGTGAAGGTGACCTGGAAAAGCACGAGATTGAACGTTTGTCGAAGATTCGGAAACGTCCGCTCTCTCAAGAAATCTCTGTTGCGCTCTCTCCCTCAAAGAAACAGTCTTATCATGTTCGTCTCAAGGTGGTTGACCTGGATGATTTGATTACCTCTCACAATGAGAGTGGTCAACTTAATGAGGCGTATGACCAGAAGTTGCAGAGCCGTCACCGTGGTCGTCTTGCTGACGCGGAACAGATTCGAACGATGGCGGCTGGTCTTGAACCAATGGCGCTTTTGTATGACTCGCGGCGCACGGACGAAGGATCTCCCATCATCGGTGAAGATGGCATGGTTGAGAGTGGCAACGGGCGTACAATGGCGATGAAGTACGCCGCGAATAACAACAATGCAGCGTGGCAACTGTATCAAGAGGAGTTGCGCGAGGCTCTTGATATGATGGGTCTCTCTGAAAGTGACCTTGCTGGAAAGAGCAAGCCGGTTCTGATTCGCGAGCGGTTGACCGGTGACGGGAATATGGATTTCCGGGTTGATTTTGCAGAGTCCGCCAACACATCCTCCATCAAACGGATGAGCGCCTTTGAAGAGGCGTTGCGTGACGCGAACAACATCACACCGGGTATGCTGGACGACCTCAAGGTGAACGAAGATGAGAGTCTCGATTCTGCGCTGTCGAAGCGCTCGAATCTGGGGGTCGCTCGTGACTACCTCAATACAATGCCCCCCAATGAAGCGGCGGCGTTGGTTGATAAAGAGGGAAATCTTTCTCGCCATGGTCGTGAGAGGTTCAAGGCGGCGCTCTATTTGTATTCTCTCCCTGGTGACGCTGGAAAGACCATCGCACAAACGTTTGTTGAAACATCTGACCATGACCTCAAGAATTTCGATGCCGTCTTGAGTAAGGTCCTCCCGCGATTGGCTCTTCTTCGGTCGAAGTACAATGACGGGTCTCGCAAGAAATCCCTCGATATTATGCCGGACATAGCGCGGACGATTCAGAAGCTTGACCACTTGAAGCGGTCAGACCAGACCGTTCAGCAATATCTCAGAACACCGGATATGTTCGAAGCGCAGACGACACCGCTACAGAATGAGATGCTGGTCAAGTTTGATGCGCTGAAGCGTAGCCCAAAGAAGATGCGCCAGTTGATGAACCACTACATTGATGCTGTGGAAGCGATGCCAGACGCTGGTCAAGGTGGGCTGTTCGGTGGAGATGGTGGTATGAGTACAGCGGAAGATGCATGGAAGGAAGCAAACACTCGCTTTGACAGAGAGCAACAAGGGGCGTCAGCTTCTTTCCGCACCAGGGGCGGGTCTGGTCAAGTTTCCCTGATTTAAAGGACAAGACTGATGGCAAAACATAAAGAAAAAGATGAAGATGCTCCTGTGACGGACGGAAGAATTAAGCCGGGGTCATTGGCGTGGGCGCTATTTCGTGACACTCTTCCAGGTGGTCATGATCCAGTTGACCATTTTGAGCCGGGTGAGAAAGACACAAAGAAGTCATTCACCACGCGCATCAAACCGGAAGTCAAGTAGGTCGGCTCTTCGGGGTTAGGACCTAACTTTTTTGGAGTTTGCTATGTTCCGCACGAGAGTATCTTACGATGATCTTGAGAAGGGGAAAGCTCACCCGATTGGTAAAGAGGTTGAGCGCAAAGATGGTTGGGTCTGGCGCAAAGAGTCGGAGAGACCGTCAAAATGGAAAAAGGTTCGTCGTGCGGACAAGAAGGGTAAGCCGGAAGGCAAACCACCGAAAGAGAAGAAAGCACCGGCTGGAAAGAACACAGAGAAACAATTGATGGATGCTGTGGTTGCAGCGGCTGGTACGGGTGATAATGAAAAACTCACAGCGGCGATGGCAAAGCTGGATGAGTTTCGCCAGAGTAAGAAAGAAGGGGCGAAGGAAGGAAAACCGAAGAAGCCGAAGAAGGAGACGAAACCACAAGCGGGTCCTCCGAAACCCCCGCCTCCGCCGGACCTTCCCGGTGCTCCTCCACAACCGCCGGGTCCTCCTCCAGGTATGCCAGATATTCCACCCCCACCTCCGTTGCCACCTATGCCGGAAGAGGCTCCTCCTTTGCCTCCTCCGCCTCCTATGCCTCCGCTTCCTCCAACACATGTTCCCCCGAAACCACCGGAGAAGGAGCCAGAAGCACCGAAACCACCTGAGCCGGAACCAGAGCCGGAACCAGAGCCGGAACCTGAACCACCTAAGCCAAAGGAAAAGCTTCCTCCACGAGAAGAGATGCTGGCGACTGCAAAGAAGGAACAAGCCGCTCTTCCTGGTAAACTGGCAACAGGTGAGCTTACGCCAGAGGCGTTGGCAAATCAGTTCGTATCTTTGAGCAAGATAGAGGCAATCCTGAAAAATGAGAGTTCGGATGAGGGTTCTCTTCGACAGGCGAAGGTAGCTCTTGATTCCGTTACATCAGATAAGCCATACCAGGCGAAGCAACCCGGCTCCTCTTTGTCTGAATCTACGTCATCAGAAGAGGAGATGAGTAACAAACAGGGTGTT
>Ga0180433_10002588_pt1 | contig 27698 bp, 49 predicted proteins | sample SS_ome_8_FD_132980 | JGI IMG/M metagenome (GOLD analysis project Ga0180433, IMG submission 132980) | Hypersaline lake sediment archaeal communities from the Salton Sea, California, USA - SS_1_D_1 metaG | ecosystem: Environmental > Aquatic > Non-marine Saline and Alkaline > Hypersaline >... | reverse complement strand
TTATTTAATTAAAAACTTATAAAAAATACCCGACAAAATTTCTCAATGTTTTGTACCTTATAGCTTATAGGTAACGAATTAAATAATTGATTGACTTCAATTTATTTAATTAAAAACTTATAAAAAATACCCGACAAAATTTCTCAATGTTTTGTACCTTATAGCTTATAGGTAACGAATTAAATAATTGATTGACTTCAATTATTTAATTTAAAACTTATAAAATAATACCCGACAAAATTTTTAAGGTTTTCGTACCTTATAGATTATAGGTAACAAATTAAATAATTGATTGACTTCAATTTATTTAATTTAAAACTTATAAAAAAAAATACCCGACAAAGTTATTAAGGTTTTCGTACCTTATAGATTATAGGGAGACATTATGTGTATATCCAAAAGATTTCAAAATAAAGGTGCCACGGGCAATCATGGTATGCAGGAAATAGATGTTTTAAAACGTAGAATGTTAGAGGATAAGTTTCTGGAAGAAACTACCGAATTAACGTGCCATTGTGGTAACGGGTGTGAGTTTACAATAATAGGTGAAAAAATAACCGAAAAAGAAGCGGCCTTATTATCAGTAGAAATTCAAGTTGAAAATTTATGTCCTTTCTGTAAGACAAAAAACGGCAAAATTGACTTTGATTTTTGCAAAAAACATCAAAACAATATGCAGGAATTTAGTTTTCAAATGAAAGATAAAGTTTATAGAACTATCTACAAACCTTCAGGGTATCGTTTCCTTCCACCTACCGAAGAAGAAGAAATTTAATACCCGACAAAATTTTTAAGGTTTTCGTACCTTATAGAATATCAAATAAAAAAAACCTTTCGCATAAAGCGTGAACTTGGAAGTACATAAAGGGTAACTTCATTAGCTTAACACCTTGGGCAAGTATTAAGCTAAAATATTAGAGTACAACTTAGCATTGTACTTGCCCCTATTAACCTATTCCACCAAGGGGGACACATGGGTAAAAAAGCAGGATTACCAACATTGAATCCTAATCTGGACAATGAGACAAAAGAATTAATTGAGTTGCTGGCAGGAATTAGCAATCATGGTTTATCAAAAATCATCTATCGTACTAAGGGAGAATATTACACTCCTAAGTATAACAAAGATGGTACTCCAGATCTTAAAAAGAATGGAGAACAAAAACAAACTAGGGGAGGTTTCCTTAAAGCAAAACGTCCTCTTGAAATTACGCAACCTGACGGGACTGTTAAGAGTGCAAAGGAACTAACAGCACTAACACTTGTTGTTATTAATGTTGCACATGATTATGTCAAAATGATTCAAAATCAATTGAAAAATAATGGCATTAATCCAAATAATTTCAATCCTCAAGCTTGTAGTTATTCTCAAAAGTTCAGTAAAAATGGTTTGGTAAGACAACATATCAATCCTTCAAAAGATATGACGTTTTACTTCAGATATTTTACGGGAGTAAACGATATTACTTTCAAAACCTACGAAGTAATTTACCTAAATGAAAATGGTGAAATTGTTGATATTCCACAAGATTACAAGAGTGCATACTTTAACGCTTCTGCTCCATCACAAAAACAGGCTGAGGCGGGAGTAACTAAAGAAATTAAACCTAGAAATCTTGCATTGGATAACTTGATGTACTTCCAAAAAGGTGATGAGGTTTTCAATAAACGAGTTACTGATAAAATTATGGAATTATTTGATCTTGAATGGGTTTAATCAAACCAAATATAACTTTAATCCTCACTTGAAATAGAGTGGAGGGCATGGAGGATGGGTATGCCTATTAATCAAGGAGAGACCTAGGTTATTATCATCTATACAGGGCGGTAGCAATAACCTTTAACCCAATTAAGTCCTTTCAAAAATCAATGACGATTGATTTTGATAAAAAACCTTTAACTATCGCAAGATGCGATCATGTGAGGCAATCATGCTTTATTGTATAATTGGTAATAGATTAGGTTTAATTAACAGGAACAATAATTAAACCTCTAACAAATATAAGTTCCATATAAGGGGAGTATATCTACTCCCCTTTTTTATTCCTGATAAACTACAATATTGCAATTGCAATATTAAAAGATTAATGCAACCGATGACGGTCACAAGTCCGTGTAAATGCAGAGTGGTCTTTTTTATTCTTAATAACCTGCAATCTTGTAGCTATAAGATTGCAAACAAAAGGATAAGTTATGAAATTTAAAAAAGCAAAACGAATCAAGTTAGTTGATGAGAATGGACAAGCTTGGTACAGAGATGGCATTGTCAATGCAGACGATGAAAGTGAACAATTCAATACAGTTAGTCCAGATTATACAATAGTGCAACATGAAGAAGTTGTGGAAAAAGTTAATGAAGCTTTAAACGATAAAAATCTAACTCCTGATGTTAGATTTAGAGATATGGACAATGGTGCCAGAATTAGAATGGAGTTGACTTTCCAAGATATTACTCTCGATGTTGAGGATAATGGAAAACAAGTCGCATTAAGATGTTACTATGATAATTCCTACAATGGTACTACTGGATTAAGACTTGAAGTAGGTGCCAGATCTTACGGAGATAGCTTTCTGTGGTTTGGTAAAAATTATTATCATCGACATACGAAAGGTGTAAACCTTAAAGAACTTGAGACTAAACTTGAAAGAGGTATCCATACCTTTCAAGAAAAAATCAAGAAACAATTTAAGGGTATGTTCAAGACAAGTCTTGATGTTGAAACTGCAAAAGATTTCCTAGAAAAAGCTATTGATGACGATAAGTATAAAGGTTCAGCAACTTATCTTAAAAATATAATTGACCATTTAAACACTTCTTCAATAAGTAATAAGTGGCAATTCTATTGCTTGATTTGTGATGTTATTGGTAACGATCCTAAAGCTAGTTTACCAACAATTGATAGACAACTAAGTCTAATCATTCCAAGATTGCACAAATTGATTCCAAATAAATTCTAGTAACAATTGCACTATAGGGGAGTAGAAATACTCCCCTTTTTTCATTAAAGGACAATACTATGAACGCAAAATTAAAAATACACAGAATAAATAAAAGAAGATTTCAAGTAAGAGATGGTGACAAAGTTATAAGAGAATGTACTTCTTTAAAAGAAGCTATGAACGCTATAATCTATGAAGATTTGATAGCATTAGATAACTTAAATGACTTTATGAAAATAGATGAGGTGGATGAGGTGGATTTATGGAACTCTTAGAAAAATTAAATAAGAATATCCACGAACTTTTTGAACTCAATGAAAAACAACATGAGTTACTATTAAAATTACTATCTGCCTTAATGGTTAAAGAGTATAAGATTAAAAATCCTGACGCTAAAAGTGTTATCTTAGCAAGCTACTATCTTAAAGACTTAAAAACCAAGGCAATAGCTAAACGTCCAACATATGAGTGTGTTGATCCAAAAGATCATCAAAGAATAAACAGATTGCAGAAAAAATATTTTTCACAATACTGTAAACTTGAGTTAAAAAGTTTTAACTTGAATCATATTAAAATTGATTCAAACGACAAGATGTTGGCTTTGATTCAAAAAGAAATTACCGAGTCATTAAACAGATAGGGGGTATTTATGGCATGGAAACTATCCAACCCAATACTAGCAGAAAAATTTGCTAAGGGTGCTACTGAGGGCAAAGGTAATAATATGTTCATAGAAAATGATACTATCTATTCTTATGGACATCATTATAAGATTGCAGTACGCCTTAATCCTGACCAAAAATTTGCTACTAATGTAAACTTTGTTTACAATCCTGATCGTTACAGTGCTACTACAATTAAACATCAATCTCATGTTAGGTATAATCTTGATTCTTATATTGCAATACCTGACTGCAATATTGAAGAGGAGTTTTTAAGAAATTATATAAACGAATTGAAGTTAGAAGTTGATAGCGTTAAAGCTAAACAGTTGAAATTAAAGACTAAAGGTGTGAGGTTTCAACAATTTCAAGATAAAATTGACGCTATGATTGAAAGGGTAAAGGAAGTTGAAAACTTTACAGTTGCTCTCTATGGTGGTCAAGCTATTCATTTTATTAAATCTGACAAGTAAAAAAATACCCGACAAAATTATCCATGTTTTGCTACCTGATAGGTAAAAAACAGATATATTAAAAGCAATATAACACAGGAGAATGCTTTATGATGAATTTTAAAGAGACTATTAAATTTATAGATGCCATCCGAAAGATTGGTTCTAATTTAGTTGCTTGTCTTTTAGGACATACGGGTATTGGTAAGACAGAATTAGTTGAACAGTATGCGGCTAGTAGAAATATGGATTGTATTGTTATCCATGTTGCTCAACTTGAACCTTCTGACTTCATTGGTTTGTATCAGATTGATGAGGATGGCAGAACTTCAAACTGTCCACCGAATTGGTTGCCTTATAAAAATGCTGAGGTTGAGAAAAAATCAGCAAACAAAAAGGCACTAACTAAACTGACCAAAGGCGTGATTAATCCTAATGGTGGTATTATCTTTTTGGATGAGGTTAATCGAGGGCACGAAGATATTAGACAATCTTTGTACCAATTAATCAATAAGAAAGAGATTCATACCTACAAACTACCTGATAACTACAGTATTGTAGCTGCGGCTAATCCTAGTAACAGCTATGAAACTTATGAGTTTGACAAGGCACTTATCAATAGATTTGCTTGGGTAAAATTTCAACCCAGTAAAGATGAGTCTTTTGAGTACCTAACTAATAAGCATGGGTCAAGTCCTATACTTGATTGGTTAAAGTCTGACAAAGACTTATTGGATATGGGTGATGATGATTTTGAAATTGATGACATGATGTTATCCCCTAGAATGACAGAAAATGCTATTCTTCTCTACAATGAGATTGCCAATGAAAGTAAAACCACTAAGAGAAAATTCTTAGAGGCATTGATTCAGAAAGAGAAAGTTCAAGCTTTTCTATCCTTTGAGGAAGAGTTACAACACATCAACTTCAAAGAGATCCTTCAAGGTAAAAAGAAAGACAAAGTTAAGCAATTGCTTAGAGACAATAGACTTGATGTTCTATCAACTATTACTCTCCACCTAGCAGATTACTTTGATAAATTTTCTTTCGATGGTGAGGGTGATGATGTTATAGCAAAGGGTAAGGAAGCCGAAGCAGTTAAGAACTTGACTGATTTCATGTTGGCAACTCCAGCAGAACTCAACACAGTATTTATTGATGCTTGCAAATGCTACACTCATACAGATAGCATTTTTCATCAAAAATATTTCAGAACAAAACTCAAAGAAAAATTAGATAACTATAAAATGTTGTTCTAATTAATTCTTACCATAAAAAAGGGGAGTAGCAATACTCCCCTTTTTCTTTTGGAGGTATCATGGCTAAAAAACAAACAAAAAAATCTTACGAATTTACTATGGAAGAAATTTGTATGAGTATTCTAGGAGTAAATAGATTTTACGCTACAATCTTATCAAAGACAGTTAAGATTGCAACAAACACGATACCTACTGCGGCGGTTGGTTTTAATAAGCTTGGTAAAATCACAATGTACTACAACGAAGATTTCGTTTTAAGCAAACCTTTAAATGTTGCTCAAGGTATAATTGTTCATGAAGTGCTACACGTTTTCTTTAGACATCTAATCAGATTTAGTTTTAAAGATATGAACAAAGATCTAAAAACTATCTACAATCTTGGTATGGATGTAGCAATCAATCAGCACATACCTCATTTACCTGAAGGTGTTGTTTATCCTGAAACTTTTGATCTTCCTGAAGATAAGAATGCAGACTTTTACATTGAAGAGTTGAAGAAAAAAGCTAATGAGTGTCCTAAATGTGGAAGTCAAATGCAACAAGATCAAGATGGTCAACAAGGTCAAGATGGTCAACAAGGTCAAGATGGTCAACAAGATCAAGATGGTCAACAAGATCAAGATGGTCAAGATGGTCAAGGTAATACTAAAAAGTGTCCTAATTGTGGGCATGAGGAAGAACAAAGGGGAGATAGTCAAGGTCAAACTTTAGACTCTCATGATATGTGGGATAAAGTTATTGATGAGAATGGACAAATAAGAGATGCTTCTGAGTATGATATTGATGCTGAGTATGAAGTTACTACCGCAGTAATGAAGTCGATCAAAGAGTGTAAAGAGTATGGTGCTTTACCTGCTTTTGTTGAAAAAGAAATTGAAGCTCTCAAGCAAATGAAGAGACACAATTGGAAAAAAGAATTAAAAGTCTTTGTCAATACTGTATTAACTTCTAAAAAGAGACTCTCACAAAAGAGAATCAATAGGAGATTACACAATGCTGATTACATTCTTCCAGGTAAGAAAAAATCAAGGAATCCTAAACTTCTTTTAGTTAGAGATACTTCTGGTTCAATGTACGATGATGATATTCAAGCAGAGCTATTAAATGAAATGTTACAAATTTCTAAGAGTGCAAAAGTTCTAGTTTGTGATTGCGATACAAAAGTACACCAAACCTATGAAGTTAGGAAAGATTCTGATTTTAAATCTTACAAAGGCGGTGGAGGAACTTCCTTTGAACCTGCTTTTGAGGAAGCACGAAAGCAAAAAGTCGATGGTATCGTGTACTTGACAGACACTTATGGAAGCTTTCCAGACAAGAAAGACATAGGTAAGTTTGCCTCACACACCATTTGGGTCACGTTTGACCAGAATAGTGTTGATCTTCCTTTCGGTAAACACGTCAACATCGACACAAAATCTAAATAAATTCAAGTGGGGGAGAGTAGTAATGCTCTCCCCTTTTTTATTAAAATTCACTGTCTCGCAAGGGGTGCTTATGAAACCATTATTTAATCTTACTATTGTAAGAAAAAAATTAGTGATTGAACAACTCAGAGAAATAACTATACATGATATAGTGCCTGTGCGTGAGACTCTTAACTCTATCGACTTCATTCTCGGTGACGACAATAGCTGGGAATATGAAAAAGTGTCTAAAGGTTGGATAGGCACTACTAAGGTAAGACTCTTCTATTCAGAGGACATTATAAAATTTATTGAAGATAATAAAGATAAATTAAGAATTGACCCTATAGATAGAGCATATATAACTGACCTAACTAAAGTTTTTAAAATTACTAGAACAGGTAAATCAGAAAAAGAAATTAAAAAACTTGACTTGGATGCAATCATCCTTGGCAATAAAAATAGAATTATCAAGCTATTGAATGAAGCAGTATCAGATATAAACGATATTGCCGAAACAATGGGGGGTATCTTATGAGTGAGTATGACAAATATCTCAATGTAATATTGGGAGAATGTGTTGATACCTTTGATGAGAATATCCTAAAAGTAGGTAAAAGATACCGACTAGGTATCCGACACAATAATCTCTTGAATAAAAAAGTTTATTATCTACTCGACATAAAAGATTTTTTAGGATTCCCCATCTATGTAGAAATAGAAAGGGGTTACTTCAAAGAAGAAGAAATTAACAGTATATCATTTATACTAACTTAGGAGGCAATTATGTTTAACTTTGACACAATAATTAAAAAAGGTAAGTATACCTTTAAGATTGTGAATAACAAGATACAAGATTGTGAGATAACAAAGTTAAGTGCTGTAAATGCTAATGCAATAGTAAAACACTTGCTCCCCTTGATTGAGACTCAAATAAAGAATATTAAACCTTCTCTTAACTTTGATACTCTTGTTAAAGAAATCAATTATCTCATGGAAGGTCTTGATTTAGTTAAATCGGTTAAAAGAGTCAATTGTAGTTATGGTAGTAAAAGTTACGAGGAAGTTTCAGATAAATGTCGTTCTTTAAGGTATGTCTTTCATACTAAGATTAAGGAAGAGAAATATTCTCCTGCGGAGTATCTTACAAGTAAATGGCTCCTTGGTTTTGATACCAATATTGCATCTTACGATATTCAAGACTTATACAATCCAGTAACAGATGATAAATCTAAGCTAAAAAAATGGTGGAAGGATCTTAATTCTTTTAATTACAAAAAGTATGGAGTAAATAAAAATAAAGTTATAGAAGGAGAGGGTTACTACGATGCATACTATATGCACTCTTCCCCTAAAAAGATTTATCACAGAATAGTATCCCTTATTGATAATTTTAAAATAATTCTCAATGAGGCTGGAGATGATATTATTAACTGGTCAGATCAAAAGATTAGTCTAAGGTTTACAAAATTAGGTGTGAAGTGTAAGGCATGGGATATTGGAAACTATTTATCTCTGTATAAAGAACACCTACAAAGACAAGGAGTGAAACCAGTAGATAAAAAGAAAACTACGTCAAAAGGCAAGCTTGAAGATTTAGTTGAAAATGGTGATCCCACACAAGATGATTACTTCAGATACTATAAGCAGATGAGTGGTTATCAAGCGTCTAATATAATCAAGAAACTTGATCTGGAACACCTTTACAAGATTGTAGATTCTAAGCTCAAGTGTGTTACTAAAAAACTTGTAGATAAATGGGGTAGATTTGGAGAAGATGCTGTAAAAATTGCTGAAAGATTGTGTGAACTTTCTGTCACTCAGGAAGATTATACTAAGATAATCAATTGGGCATCCACTGATAATGTTACCTTAGATTTTATGATTAAACATAAGGATCATACTAATACTAAAGATGTTATGTCTTTTTGTTTTTATCATAGACTTTCTACAAGAGAAATAATTGATGAAGATTTCTACAACACTTGCCTTGCTAAAATTCCTAAGAATAAAAAGTTTAAGTTAGATGAAGGTCTTACTTGGCAGTACATGATTCGTATGGATGATTCTGAAAGAGTAGCAACACTTAAAAAGATTGCTATAGATGATAGTATCGAAGTTAATTATCATACTCTTAATGAATTATTTGACCAAGTGGACTACAATCTTATAAGAGACATTATTCTTAAGAATGTTGATTTGTTACAACACTTATCTTTAAAAATTGCTAAAGAAAACGATACTGAAGGTATGTTAGAGAGTGCTAAGAAATGTTGTGATAATCTCAGTGATACTCAAAAGAAAGCAATCTTTGATAAGCTCACTTACGAAGAGAAAAAAGAAGTAATACTGTATGATGTGCAAGATGAACAAGACTACTATCGGCAAGCTTATACAGGAGCTATTTCTCAACTTAGTGACTCTGAAAACATAGATTTACTTCAAGCTATTATTGAGAAGCAACGAAGTAATAACTATGCTCTTAAAATCTTTAAGCACTTTTATGAAGGTAAGAAGATTAAAAGTTTAGCAAGAGCTAATGAAGTTGTAAGAAAAATGGTCAATGTAAACCATTTAACTCATGAAATCATACCCTACTTAACAGTAGATACTAAAGTAGAACTCTTGAAAAAAGGTATTGATCTAAAGGATAACACAATCTATTACAGTTACCATAACACAACAAGAGTTATCTCTAATTCTTTAGGTACTGCTTTCTTTCAAGACTTTAAAAGAAAGGACATTGATAAAGTTACAAGTTCCCCAGTATCTAGTCCTTATAGAAAGTTTCTAGGACATACCATGACAAGAGAAGAATTAGAAAAATGTGCTTTAAGTGAGATAGCTAATTGGAATTTTGGTGGTACGGATAATAGAACACTAGAAAATTCTTTTTTCAGGTATAACCTTGATCTTTTCAGCTATGGCTTTCTCAAGCAGTTTAAAGAGAAAGAAAAGTTTAGAACAGTTGTAGGTGATAGGAGAAATTCTACTAACAGATACTTTGGAGAAAAGCTTTTAGAAAAGTTAAACGTAACTAATTCTCTTGATTTCATGTTTTCTGATTAAATTTTTCACAATATTACAAACAAAAGGGAGAGTAGAAATACTCTCCCTTTTTTGTTTAAGGAGGTCTTATGAGTATCTATGGAAGATATGAGATGGTGAATAAAGCCACGAACACAAACAAATTCTGGTGGGTAGTTCTTGATGAAAGTAAGCAACATGTAATCTGCACTTGGGGCAGAATTGGTAATCAGTCCCCTCCACCAAAAGTCTACACTATTGCAGAAGCCGAGAAAAAAATCAAACAAAAATTGAAAAAAGGATACGAGAAAGTAGATGGTTATACTGAGAAAATTGGATCACAGTCAATACACTTTATCAAAACATTTTGTGGAGGGTAACATTGATAATCACCAAATTAAAAGGAATTCACTTTAACGCCTATGGAAATACTGAAGATAATCTACCAAAGGAGTGGGTGAACATAGAATATGATGGGAGAAGAAAAAACCACACTAAATTTTTGAAGTCAAAGCATACTAGGATAATTAAAAAACTAGAGGGATGGGGTGGAACTAAGAAATGGAGAAAACCTATAATATCTTATTGGACAGATACTCCTGAGATAGTAGAAATGATTATCAAGTATGGCTTTGCTTCAAATTCAATAGACTTCATAACAAGAGAGGATAAAGATGAATGAAAAATGTTGTAAATGTGGAAAGAAAATCCACTATCAAACAGTCTGTCCTTATTGTGGCACAGTCCAAACTCGTAAGACTAAAAAATAAAAAACATTAAGGAGATACCCATGAGTCTTAAAAACAACAAACACTTAAAAGAAGTTGAGAGTATCTTAGATAATTGGGATACCAATAAAGGATACCTCACTACTAATGACATGGATGGGGTAGACCTTATAGCTGAAATTGATATTGATAAACTAGGCATTGATTATGAGGATGAAGTTGAACTTGCTCAAATATTGGAAGAGCATTACGAAGGAAGTGATTATTACTTCAGACGTGAGATAGATAGTCACATAGAATTTGCAATAGTAGCAAGCACATGTGAGGAAATCTTTGTTACTTATGAAGGTGTGTTATGCTTTCCTGACAGGGACTCTGAATCAGTTAAATTATCAAATGATAACAGGGAAGTTGAGATTATAGCCTATGCCCTTGATTGGATGCACGACAAGGGTTATTTCCCCTCAATCTATCAACTTGATTACTACGGAAACTCACCTGACCTTTATAACTTCTATGAAACTAATGAGTATAAAGCATTGGGATTATCAGATGATGATAAGAAACAAAAGAAAGAAGTTGATAGATTAGTGCAGATAATAGAGTTCCAAAAATACTTGGAAGAGAATACTCAGACTCTAGGAGACTTACCCCATGAGTTCTATGAGGCACTCCCCACAATATTGCAAGAGAACGATGGGTACATTGAAGTTCTTTCAGTAGATTCTTATGATGCCCACTCTATGACAATTGAATTTGAGATGGATGATTTGGAAGAGGACGAACTTGAGGAATTTAAGAAACTTATTAACAAAGGAGTTGTTAAAGAAACTAAGACTTCAGACTTATCTTATAAAATAACCATTAGTTTACTTCCCAATAGTGTGAGATTCATGAAAGGTCTTGATGATGACATCTTTGGAATGATGATGGAGGCATAATATGACAGAAAAAGAAAAGAGAATACTTCTAATACTACATCTACTGTGGAAAGCAGATGCTTTATCTAGGGAAGAAACGAAAAGATACCATGAACTTATGACTAAGTTCTATTCTCAGGAGGCATAATATGACAGATAGATTCTTTACCACACGAAATTGTGATAGATGCAATACTTCCCTTGAAGGGAAAGCTCGCAAGATGTCCTGGTTCACAGAGGATTGCCTCTGCCCTGACTGTATCACAAAAGAAGAACAACTCAGGAATGAGTTGGAGAATAAAGGAATCAATGTCGCAAACCTTGAAGGTTGTGGATATATCCCCTCCACCAATGGGGGAAACTAAGTTTCCCTGTCCCGCAGAACCGCTTATTCTGCAAGATTGTAGCATAAAGCGGTTCTAATCTTTCCAAAACAAACTTAAACAAACCACTTTTAGTCTTCACTAAGATTGCAAAGCGGTTAAAGGAGCTTAATATGAGTAGCAAACCTAACTTTATTGAAGGAAATACGCTTTTAGCTAATCCTTTTCAACGAGATGGAAGACCTACACTCACCACAAGTATCCTAGCTACCCTCTTACATAACGAACCGCTTACAAAAGAAACCATACTCGGCAAGATTGGACAACAACACACAGGTAAAAGTAGAGGATACCTTTGTAATCACTTCGCCACACTATCAAAACTAGAGATAATTGAGTTTAAAAAGCGGGATAAAACATGGTCACAAGGAAAAAGATTTAAAGAATATATGGGTTTTGTCTTTGCTGAGTTAGTGTTTCAAGATAAAGAAGCGATTAACAGTATGAGATACCACCTTATGCCAAAGAAAGGAGAGCAATCAGTTGATTTTATCACTTGTCCTACAGAAGATATATTCTCCCAACCCAATCCCTATCTGGATTAAGCATAATGGATTCCAAGAAGCTCTTAGTAAATGCGGGTAGTTAAGTGCTACCCGCATAACATCCAGGTAAAAAATTTATGGAGGTTTTATGAAAGCAAATAAGTATTATCCTTCCTGTGAAAGCCTAGAAATTTTTGAGATTGATGTGAAAAACACATCATGCTGCGACTTTCGAGTAACATTCTCTATTGATTGTAGGCATATACTACTAGCAATTGCCGAGATACTGACACACAATGAAATTCAAGAAATTCAAGAAACTATTACAGTTAAGCGTGTAAAAGATCATCTCCGAAGAGAATTATTCTATAACGGAGAAAGTTGGTACTGTGGAGCAATAGACTATGGAGAAACATCTAATTTTTCCTCAGACATTAAAGAAAAAATTATAGAAGCACTTCCTATAGGGAAAAAACTCTTTCCCAGTTTCTTTGATATACCAAACTCTGTGAAGTTCATAAAGGACTTGGCATAAAAGGATCAAAAAACACATTAATCTTATTAACCACTTACAAACGTCACGCATGAGAAGAAAGACGGTGGAGTATTAAATGAGTCTTATAAGAATACAACAAATTACAGAAACAGGAAAAGGTATCCCCAGAGTTAAAATAAGATGGCCTCACTACAATCGTACAACAACTTTTAAAGTTGGAGATAAGATACCTAGTGAGCTAGAAAAACCTTATATAATTGAAAAAATAGGTGATGACTTTGTAGTATTATCCAATGGTATTAATAAATATAAGCTCTACACCAAAAATGAGTTTAGATTTAATAATGGGAAAATAAAACAAGACCAGTGTTATCACTTGGATAAAACTATAAAACTTTGTGAAGAGATCGAATAAAGTTTCAAGCATAATTCTTCTTGTGCTTTCCTATAAAAAAACAAATACCTAGGAACGTCACGCATAAGTGGCTGCAGCTCCTCCTTGAAAATGAAACTAAGTTGCAATATTATAGAATACGCATAACTGCTTCTTCAAAGTTTTAATAAAAAACAATAACTTACAACAGGGGTGTCAACCCCAGCCACAACCAGGAGAAATAATCATGGGTGCTGATTTAATTGGGTACATTACCTTAATACCTTACAAACTAACTGATAAAGAAATAAAAGAATGTGAAAAACATTTGAATGACCTTGAGAATCTCTTAAAGAATCCTGATTTTATCTGCAAGATTGCATCGGAAGAAAGTTCTGATGCACCTATGACGAAAGCTCTTCAGAAATTGTCTCCACGGGCAGTATATGAAATGGAGATGATTTCTTATAATGGAGAAGACATCGAAGAACTAGAAGACCTCTTTGAAAATATTCTTGAGTTAATACCTCAAGCTAAAAGTTTTATTCACAATCCTACTATTGACTCAAGAGATACTTGTTGGAGATCATACCGAATATTAGGAAGAAATTTCTCAATGATCTTTGCAGGAGATACTAGTTGGGGAGATGAACCTCAAGGAGAAGGATACGAAACTTTAAAAATGATAGATATGGTAGGAATACTTAGTAAGATTGAAGAGATGACAATACCTTCTGAGTCTCTTTCTATTCAAATGATTAAAGGAAGTGTGTAGTACGCATACTCCTCCACAAAAAGATTACTATTAAAAACAATAACTTATAAACAACACGCATAAGTTCCGCAGCATTCTCATTTTATGAGAAAGGAGTAAAACCATGGGATATAACAGCCAAGTTTTATTAGTAATTAACAAAGAAAAATTCCACAAATACGAGCAAGAATTTAAAAAGTGCATCCAAGATTGTGATACTATCAGTGAAACTGAAGACGCATACCAGTTTGCATGGGATTGCGTTAAATGGTACGAAGGTTACGATGATGTAGATGCAGTAGACAATTTACTTAGTGAATTAGATGAAGAAGACTATGGCTTCATAAGAATTGGAGAAGAACTTAATGACGTTGAAACTAAAGGATGTCCTTGGCACTTTGAAGCAGAGGTATGTCGTAGTATTGAATATGATGATTCAAAATCTATAAGTCATGAAAAGTTCTTTGCCCCCAATTCTGTCAAATTCATTAGGGAGGACAAGTAACACGCATAAACTTTCCAATTCTTCTTTTAATAATATCAAACACATAAACAAGGCACACATAACGCCGAAGGGAGGGAGCCATCATGAGTATTGACCTAACTTTATTACCTTTTAACTTCGATAACGATGGTTTTTCTTATTCTCATACAGTATTGCCACTACAGACAAATAGTAGAGATCTTTTTGAAGAGATTGAAAAGTTGGCTTATGAAACAAGCAATTCCATTGAGTTTATAACAGAAACAGACATCTCAGGATACATTCCTGATGGGTTTACTTCCTATCTTGCAAGAGATGAAGAGGGGGAAAGCTGTTATGGTAAAATGGACACAGATGCTTATGGCAATGGGATAAGATGGGTAAAAGCTTCTGCTTTACAGAATCTCAGTAACCATCCCCAAGTTTTAAGAAATCCTCTTAATCAGATGGCTTGGGGATTTATAAACGCCTGTCCACCAAACTTAAAAATTGCATTATTTTGGCACTAAAAAAGGAGATCACATGAACACAATAGTAAACCTTATAAAAGGAGTTTTGGATGCAGTTGGAAATAGAGAAATTATTAGTAGTATCAACAGTCCATGTACCTCAATCCGATATGGAGCTACTCCAACAGGAAGACACCTACCCATACACGGTTCTAAACACAGAGTACGGAGCTTTGGTGTACATAGTAGAAGACATGACCATTCCAGTAGAGCAATCCATAGAATTTATTATGGACGATAGTTATGAGGAGCAGATTGTTGCCTTCAGCAGAGACTTTAGAAGATTGCTAAGGTTAGCACAGCAAAATGGTTGCACTTGGCTACACTTAGATCGTGATGGAAGTGAAATTGAAGGATTACCTACCCATGAGTGGTAACGCATAAGAAGACCCAGAGTCCAACATAGCTTTTCAAGCATTTAACAACACTAAGCATAAAGGATCTTCCCCGGAGTCTGAATATGAACAAGATAAAATATTACAAGGATACTAAATTCACAGTTGGTGGATATGCTTTAAAGAGAATGCTTAATATCTTTGGAGTTGCCACCCCTATAAAAAGAGTCGCTGAGTATTTCAAGTACCCTCAATGGATGATAGAGGATTGGGAAAGAGTGAACCACATACCAGACGAAGAGGCTTTTGCAATACTAGAGAAAATTACAGGAGAAAAACCTGAAGATTATGTTACTGAGAAGAGTCAAGCCATTGACTTTATACTCAACGCATAATGGATTCCAAGAAGCTCTTAATAATATTAATAACTTGTCACACCCACGCATAATTACAATATTACGGGGTGAATTTTTTACTACTAACCATTTATTGCAATATTGCAGAAAAGGAGATTGATTATGACACCTACAATAATTACATGGGGGTTTGACTCCACCACTGGTGAGATTTATCTTGATTGTTTTCTTAAGATACAAGATTGCAAGGAGGATGCTACAGCACTAAAAATGATTAACCTCAGATGCCAACACCAAGGCACCAAGATGGCACTGATTAAGATTCCTAGCGATCAAGATAGAGAATATGTTGAAAGTTACATTGAAGATAATCCTAGAGAAGATACCCTGAAGTTTCTCAACAAAGCTAAAATAGGAATCAATGAAATTACTAGAAGGAGTATGTCAGATAACCAAGCAATTGATTTTATACTAGGAGCATAAAGGATCTTCCAAAGTTCCTAATAAAAACAAAAACTTATCCACCATACGCATAAACTTGTCTGACCTTGAAATCCAGTCTGACCTTGAAATCCTAGTATACCAGCAAGTCCTATAAGCTGTTATTATTCCTACATATCTTAATTTTTCTTAAAAAAGTTCCGAATTTTTATGGATTTCAATACCTAATAATTTATAGTAGACAAAAAAACTCTACAAAGGAGAATCAAATGAGTAAACAAAAAGCAAAACCTATTTCAATACCTACACTATGTTCTATTTATGAGAAAGACCCTTCTCAAATGAGAAAGATGATTAAGAAGATGGACATTCCTACAACAAAAGTAAAACGATCTGAAGATGGGAAGGTAGTATCTGTAATCTCGGATGAAGACCACCAAAAGTTAGTAGATGCTTACCCTAATCTTACTGCTAAAAATGCAGGGAAGTCTTATGTCTCTGTGTCAGAAGCTTGTGAGAAGCTTGGTTATAAGAACGATCAAATGAGTAACTTCACAAGAGCCTGTGCTTCCTACAACATTACTCTTGAGAAAAGAAAATTTAATGGACGAACACAATCTTGTCTTACCAAAAAAGATTTTAAAAAGTTTATGAAACTTAGAAATGCTTTAGCGACAGTAGATGTAGATTAAATAAAAGGATAACCATGAAACCTAAAGTATGGCGTGGTAAGTTAAACCACTATGAGAATAAGTGCCCCCACTGTGAAGCTCAAGACAGCTATTCAGATGTAGATATAACTATCATGGAATTGTCTGCACAACATTATAAACTATGTACTAATTGTGGTGGGCACTTTGTAGATACTTACCTAATACACTTCATAGATTCCGATGAAGGTCAACCCTTAGATGATGAAAGTTCATGGACTCATGAATGTCGTTGGGAAAATGAAGATCACATCGAATTATTTCAGGAGCTTTATAATAAAGGAGCTTTGATTTATGACGATGATAATCCTGATAGTGATGAAGATTACTACGATCTTATTCCAAACTCGGTACACTTCATAAAGGGAGAGGACAATGAGTAAAAAAGAAACTTACACCAATAAGATGAACCGTAATCAGCAAAATACAAAATGTTTAGGTTCAGAAATTTACAACATTGATACCTTTAGAGGTTGCCCTAATAACTGCGAGTCTTGTTACGCTAAAAGAAATAGTGCTATCGTAATAAAAAACTTTGAAATACCTGTGAAAGTAAAAGAATTTGTGGGTAAGCTACAAAAGGATGTTTGGTATAGAATTGGTAACTCTGGCGACCCTGCGATGAACTGGAAGTATTCCGAGGAACTTATAAAAAAATGGAAGTTCCCTAAGTTCTTCTGTGTTACTAAGCTACAATCTATTAAAGGATTCTCAGGATTCTTTGATAAGCTTCAAGTTTCCGTTGACCTTTTAAACTCCAAACATTTCTTTAAGACACTTGATAATGTTAAAAAGTTACTCAAGAATTACCCCACAATAAAGATTATGTTAAGAGTACGATCATTATCTACTTACGACCCCAAGATAATACTGCTTCAAGATATTGTAGTTAAGTTTGCTAATACCTACAATCTTCCAATATTGGAAACAAGAATGAGGTTTAACAATAAAACTGCTTTTGAAAAGTATAAACTATGTGAAGATGATTATGAGTGGAGAGGTTCTTATTACCGTCCCCATCATGGACTCAAATTCATAGTGGGTGCTAAGAAATACTACGATTGTGATCTCTTTGGAATGAAATGTGCTAACTGTGGTAATTGCACTTTACCTTGGACAACAGAGCAATTTGATAAAGAGGGAGAGTTCATTGCTCCTAGTAAATCTACACAAACATATAAGAGGGCAGTATGAAGATAAAAGGTAGAACAAGGATAGTTGTAGGAAGGTTACTCTGTAGAGAAATTAGAGATTTTCTCAAAGCAGAGAAATTTAAAGGAAGAGATATTGAATTTTGGGAATCCTCTGGATTCTTAGAAAGAGAGTTCATCATTAAAGGAGAAGTTGAAGATGTATTACATATTCACAATCTCCTTAAACGATGGGCTAGTGAGGAATAAGGAGGACGACACCTAATGAAAAGAGTACCTCTAAGTAAATGTGAGATTGAAGTGATTGAGTGTGACTGTGGATACCACATGGGTATTGACTCTACATTCTTAGAACAAGTAGATCACTTCACGACTCCTTGCCCTTCTTGTGGCAAGGAGATCAATACTGAAATCCTTGATAGCCAAGCTATCGACTTCATAACGGAGGACTAATGAGCAAGTTAATAGATACTGTACTTGACCATATCATCTATCAGGTTAATGATGGGGACTTAATTGCTATCGAGGAACTCCTAAAAGCTGTCCCCAGAGAAAACCTTATTGCATTCTTGCCTGAAGAACTTTGGGATAAATTCCCACAGTCAATAAACTTTATAAAAGAGGAGGATTAATATATGGGGGATAGAACATACGCCGAGATAACAATCAACAAATATTACTATGAACAACATAAGGAAGAGATAGAGAAGATTGGATATCACGATGAGATTAGAGAAGACTGTGAAGATGAGGCAACCCTTGTTTGTTATGAAGCCAACTACGGACACATGGAGCCTGTAGAAGATTTTCTAAAAGAGAACCATATAGAATATGATCTCAGATGGGAATCAGGTGGAGACTATGGTGCTGGAAACCAATACGCTAGGATTGTGAATGGGGAGTATAAAATCCACGACATTTATGATGATGGCTCTGCCGTATTAGATGAACTCAAGAACATACTTAATGAGAAAGACCCCACTAAAAGAGAGGCTCTCTTAAAGAAAAGGATTAAAGACCTTGAACCTTTCGAGATCACACCTCTCAAAGCTCCAAATAGTATAGACTTCATTAAGAGTGACGAATAAACAAGGCAGCAATCCTACTGAGTAATTACAATTATTTATAAGCAATACGCATAAGAACCTACAGCAGGTGGATAAAAAATTGCCTGTCCCTCAATATTAAAAAGACCAGCAACATTTAAGGAGAATTTATTATGAAAGGTTCAGAAAAAATTGATTCTAAGAAATATTATGTTGTTCGAGTTAATCCTCGAAGTCACCAAAATTTAATTGTTGTGGCAGTATTTGATGATGAGTGGAATGCCCGAAGCGAATCCTCCCATCTTACTCAGGAGGCTGTTAGTGCAAGTCTTAAACCTTTTGATTATGACTTGTTTTTGACTCTTAGTGGGGAAGAAATATTACAAGCACCATTTAAGAGTGTTTCTTTTGAACTCCTATGAAATTTCTTAAACAATACAATTAGTATCGTGATTAGGGAAGATTCTTATGAATAATAAAAAAACAATTAAATTTGGTTCAGATAAAATATATAAGTGTTACTCGCACTCTAAATCCAAAGCGAGCTATTTTTTTGACAAGGAGAATAGTAAATACTACCAAGAATTTAAAAATGCCCTTGAATCTTTTTTAGGAAATCCTAATGAAATTCAAAAAGCTAATGATGTTATGAAGAAACTTAAAGAAAACAACCAATAATATTTAGGATAACGCCTAATGAGTATACAGAGGTCTTATGAAAAAACTAAAAGATATATATAAAGATACTATGAAGAAAATCACAGGTTGCTCTATTGAGGAGATGGACATAACCTATGTACGAGGAAGAAATCTTGGGAATAATAGATACAGATTCCTAACCCAAGATTCTTGGGGTGATGAGATTTATGAGTTTATAGAGTTAAAGAAAAGAGGAAAACCTAAATACTTTTCAGCACGAAAAACGGATAAAGGTATCTTCTTAGATTATGAATGGGATAATGATATCAGTAAAAAAGTACACGACTTCACCTATCCAAAAAAATAAAAACAAATAACATTTAGGAGAATAGATTATGAAAAAAAGATGTATCGTCTGTGGTGGAGAAGTCTGCCCTGAAGAACTAAATGAACTTGCTACTGAGTATAAAGATACACCTGTGCATGGTGACTGTTTTGATTCTTTTGAAAATGCTGATGAGTTTATACAGTACGCTATCACCAAAACAGATGATCCGACTATTATAAAAGCACTTAAAGATTGTTTATGTGAACCCCTCTTTGACGATTAAAAAAAGTGGGTAGCTAGTCTTAGCTCCCCACTATCTACAACCAATAACATTTCAGGAGAATTAATTATGAAAACGAAAGTAACTGTCACACGTTATACTAAAGATGGCAACACTTGGATCTGTTGGGATAAAGTTAATCTTATACAAGATTATTCCTCTAGAAATATGAAAGAGTTACTACCCGAATTAAGATCTAAATTCCCTAATTGTTCAATTGTACTAAAAAAGAAAAACATTTTTAATTGCTATTTCGAGTATACTTGTGACGATGGTAGCATTGTTCCAAGTAAAGATGTTATAGAAATTATAAAAATCGAAGAATAATTTTTAGGGGAGCTAGTCTTAGCTCCCACCAACAACAAATTTCCTTTAGCAATATGAAATATGTTAAACTTTCATATTAAATAAAATTTTTAAGGAGCTTTATGAAACAATTTTTATGGCTAATTATACTTTTATTTTTAGCATCATGTAATAGTGGTGGAGGGGGTAGTGGGGAAGAAGAAAATAAAGAGAACACTACTAATGAAGACAATACTTCATACTATTACCCTACACCAATACCTAGTTATGGTAACTATGAGAGTGTAACAACCTCTGATTTGAATAAAGATGACTGTGACACCTATAACTATAACTCTCCTTTGAGTTATGATGAAAAACAAAAGTGTAGGATCATATCTGAAATCTATAAAAGAGAGCATTGGGTTCTAACTACTAAAAAGTATACATCGGAAGAGACTAGCTATGAATTATCAGATAACACAATTGTACCTGGAACCACTACAGGATTCTCATTGGAATTTGATTATACTTGGAGTCAGTTTACATCTCCTAGTAGTTATTATGATTTTAAATTAGTATTAAAAGAAACAGGTGAAGTTCTTACACAAGGATCTATCTATGCTGGATTAAGTTATTGGGCAGGTTATCCTAATTATATCCCTACAGGAAAATATGAAGTTTATAGAATTGATCTGGATACAAATGTAGAGACATTTATGTTTTCATTCTCTACAAACTTCTCATCAATGGCACTTAATGATCTGGTTATACCTCCTGAAGAAACCTATAACGTAACTATGAGATGGAAGGAACCTACTTACTTTGTTTCATGCTATGGAGATACAATTGAAAATCACACTGATGAACACACTATATCTATATCAAAATTAGCAAGCTTGATGATAGATTATGAGAAATGTGATTGGGCAGTGTCAGGACAAACAATAGATATAGACTGTAAGAATACAGAGGTAAACACTTGTTCTTTTTCAAACTATAGTATCTTGTCATGCACGGATTATTCAGGAGTAGTTACCTACCAAAATATTGCTCGTTATTCATGCACATTACCTAAATATGCTAAAAATGGATATTGGTATTATTAAAGAGGCATTAAGTGGGAGCTAGTCTTAGCTCCCACCAATTCCAAATAACATTTAGGAGAATTTATTATGAAGATTCAAATAATTCTTGATATAAACTATGATTTAAACGGAACTCATCCAGATGAGATAAAAGATATTCTAAAGCATTCTATAAATAGAATCGCTGGTGACGGAGGTATGACCTCTGACACAGAGGCAGAAGTAGACACTTGGAGTTATACTATTAAAGATAATACAGATATCTGGGGAAATGATCTAACCCAATTTGCTAGATTGCTTTCTGAAATTTATGGAGTTGGATTAACCGAAGGTCAAAGAGAGCAAATCCTAGAATCAATGGATATAGATAATTCGGAATTAGAGGAACTCTTTATTCGTGCTGAAAAACAATTTGACCTAGATAAAATCTAAATAAATAACATTTAGGAGAATTGATTATGAGTGATAGTAGAGCATTAGCTATTGCTAAAAAAGAAGCATTGAACATTTTAAAGATATTTCATAAGTTGGATATAGATGATCTAGAAAAACCATTTATTGAAAAATATGAAGTTTCTCAGATGTTTAGAACTTACGGGGGATATGATGAAGATTATTTTGATATGCCCAAAGAAGCTAAAAAGTTAATTAAGGAGATACAAAATAACCAAAAATCTGTTTTAAAAGAACATGGGTTAACAATAATTCCCTACGATAGTGAAAAAGGTTGGTGGGGAATTGGTATTAAAATCGACCCTGAAAAAATGGACATAACTTCTATAATGTTGAAAGATAATTTGTTTGATGCTGTTGGGGAAGCAGCCTCTAAAATTAGAAAAGAATTGAAATTAAAAATAGGAAAAGCATTTTATTCCTCAAATAGCATTTATATTAAAAAAGTATATGTAATGGGTTGGGATTGGGGGCCAGCAAAAAAGAATAGGGAACGGTTTGAAGTCCTTTTTGATGAGGAAAGATTCTGGGAAATTCACAAACAATTGAAAAAACCTTTTGAAAGAGTAGTTAAAAAACATCTTTCTAAATATCCTAATTTATTCAAGATGAACAAAATCAAAGGGATTAAGGTTGAGATTTCAGAATCTTGTCATGAAGCTTACGACTTTACAGTAAAGTTGACCTTTGACTAAATAAAAAAGGTGGACTTTTGTTAATCTCTATAAATCTCAATCAAATTTTTTTATTTAATTTTTGGCAACAAAAACGTGGGGAGCTAGTCTTAGCTCCCACCAACAACCAATAACATTTAGGAGAATTTATTATGAGTGATAAGAAAAATTGTAAGTGCTCCACATTTTATGGATATCAAAAGGTGTATCTAAATGAAGAAAGTGATAGTTGGGGTGTAGTCGTAGATGCTAATGGAAACTTCCTGCATAACATAGAAGAGCATGAAGAGATAGTAGAAATGGCAGAGAATCCTGAAGGACCCTTCACATGTACTCAATGTGATACAGAGTATGAGGAACTCCCGATTAAAACATCTCCCTTATTTACTAAACAAATATTGTCAGTAATTATCGAAGCGGAATCAGAAGAAGAAGCTAAAGAAAAATTAAGGGATATGACTAAAGATGAGATTATAAAATTGATGAAGCTAACAAGCCATTGCTAAGACTAGCTCCCACCATCTAAAATTTTTTTATTTAATTTTCGGCAACAAAATACGCAGATTGTTGTATATATCACCCACTCTTTAAAAGGAAAGCATAACTCCTCTAAAGAGATTACTATTAAAAACAATACCTTACATACACCACGCATATGGCTGCTGCCAGGTCACTTAATTTTAAGGAGAAACAATTTATGGGATATACACAGTACTTTAGAAAGAAAGAACTTACTCATGACCAAAAAACATGGGATGAATTTCTGCAAGATTGCAAGAAAGTAGCTTGTAGATTTAAACTTCAAATTCCCCAATCCATACAATTCATTACAGACGATGATAAAATCATCAAAGGTGATATTGATATTCCCATAGGGGATGGTATGGGAGAAGGAAAATGTCCAGAGTTCACTAATGACCATATTTGGTTTAATGGAGTGAAGAAAGATTCCCATGAGACTCTCCACATTAGTAGAGATGACTCTGACAAATTCAAGATGGAAAGGATGGGAGACTACTATAAGGATATGTGGGAAAGAGATAAGAGTATATTTGGTTTTACCAAGACAGCACAAAAACCCTACGACCTCTTAGTAACAGCTACCCTTACTCTCTACAAACATCACTTCGGTGAGAAGGTAGAAGTTTCTGGGGATGGTGGACCCGAAGGTTTCCAAGAAGGACTAGATCTAGTAAACGAAACATTGGGCTACAGTATTGCAATGAATGATATCTACCCCTCAGACGAAGAGGAGGATTAATATGAACAAAGGATGGTGGGATATAAAAGCCTACAAAAATCAAGAGGACTATGAAAACTATGGGGAATACCTTTTTGAATCTGGATACCCTACCAAAAGGGATGCCCTTATAGAGGGTAAAGAATTTATGAAAGAAGGTTACCCTTTAGTATTCATCCATAGTAATGACGATGAGGTAATTATTCCTTTACACAAGAGTGTAAAGACTAAATAAAAAATGAGGTAATAGGCAATTTCCCTGTCCCGCAAATTTCACTGCAAGATTGCAGAAATAACTGATTAAAACACTTAACATTATGTCAATTTTGTAAACTTTACAGGGAGCTAAGTCATTGACTCTGTGTGTCGTGACCTAGCTCTACAGTATTGTAGAATGAAGCAATCTTAGTATCATTTGACTTTAACAATCAAGTACCTTACACAATATTGTAGCAAGGGAGCTTCGCATGGATGAAAAATATGTACCCCCATTCAAAATAGGGGATTACATTACAGGCAAAGATAGATCGTACTCCCGATCAATCTATAAATATTGTGGCATGAACAAAGATCAAACTAAAGTAGGTATAGAATTTATCGCTTGGGGAGGAAGGTCATTTGGATATGCTGAAGGTAAAGTTGAATATTTCCCTAATGGATTCCTAAAAAGATATCGTTTAGCTACCAGAAAAGAACTAATAGCCTCTGGGGTAATTACCCAGAGTATAGATTTCATTTTAAACAATTAAAATTTATTAACACAAAGGAGGGCACTTGAAGAAAAGAGAGTTAGCCAAAGAACTACACAAAGCTCTCTCACTAGTAAAAGCCTCTGGTGCAGACGTACACCAACTAAATCAAATCCGTTGTATCCTTCAGAGGTGTCTTAGTGATGACCCACAAGAATGCAAACATTGTGAGCATTGTATTGTGAATGACTTATTCCAAAGAGCATTGCCATATCTTACTAAAAAATTAAAAAAAGACGACTGACCCCTATGAAAAGCATACCTTTTTCCCACCGTTGTTGCTCTAAGTGATTGAAATCACATAGCGAAAACGGGAGGCAACAAAAATAGGGGGGTTTATACAAAAGGAGTATATCATGTCTAAAAAGAAAAGCATTACCCCTGCTAAAACCGATCCAAGGTACTCGTACCGCACCCCTAAAGCTGAGAAAGAACAGGTTGAAAAGCAAATTGAAGCGTTAGTTGCTAAGATAAATAAGAAAAATGGAGAGGAATACTACAAGATCAATAAGAATACTGTATTCCTTGAGGCAGTATATCGAGGACTAGAATACCTAGAGAGAGCAGACCTCACTCCCCAACACGATGAAGGGTATTTCCAAATAAGATTTGTTAAGAGAAATAAGCTATGTAAGTCTTGCAAGACTGTAGCTGTCTCCCCAGATCGAAAATGTCAAAACTGTAAGAAAAAATATACGCCTTTAGAATATAACTCTCTTAAAATTTCTAAATAGCAAGCATAATTGCGGGCAAATAATTCCCAGTAATTTCAATCACTTACACTAAGCAAGCATAAGAAGACAGGTTTTGTCACTTAGCTATTGTCTTTTTTATTGTGAGGACTTTGTAGTTACTGGGGATTTTATGATCTACTAGGACTTACTGGTATAAAAAGGACAAATTGGTAGTGAAGGGACTTACTGGTAATGGGTGATAAACTAATCTTTTATGACAAAAAAGTATCTGGGGACAAACTGTTCACCATTGGGGGGTTTATATGGATTCCCCCCCACACTATCCTGTTAATGATTCCCCCAGATAGATAAGATTGATAAGATTCCCACACTATCCTGTTAATGATTCCCCCAGATTAATCTTATCAATATTATGATTCCCACTAGTTTATTATTCCCCATGTTTATTGTCCTATTGGTTGCCCTAGTTTATTATCTCTCAGGGGGATTCCCTTTAACCCTCTAACTCAAACTGTTTACTCCTTACACATATAAACTTCCCCTTTGTGATTAGTTAGTATCTGTACCTGAGAATATGTACCTTACAGGCTTTTAGCTGATATGAGTAATTTACTTATCACTGTGGAAATCCTTTAGTATAGAGAATAAATGCTACACAGTGGCAAATAGACAGTTATTAGAAGCATATCCTTTTTAGTTTGGGAATGAGAATAGTGAGCATAAGTACGGGAGTATATATTTATTTATTATCAGTCACTTATGAGTATTACGCATAAGGTTTAAGAAAAATTTACTCTTTTAGACAGTGTTGAAAAATTAAAAAGTGGGGGAGTATCTGGGTTTTTACTATATTTTATAAAGGCTTTTAGAATAAAAATGTAATTCATTTTTCAGATATGTTTTAAAGTATTGATTTAATTAGGTTTATATTTGGAGGAGAATAGTTATGAGAATAAATAAGAAAAATATTGGTGGGGTGTCCCACCTTCATTATCTCGCTTATAATGGATGTGTTGCAGTTTTAAATCATCCTTCTGTTGATCAAGTGAAAGATGATGGTGGAAAAACACCCCCTCATTATCTCGCTTCAAGTGGTTGTAAGGAAGTTTTAAATCACCCTTCAGTCGATAAGGTAAAAGATAATATTGGATGGACACCTCTACATCTACTCGCTAGTAAGAGATGTAAGGAAGTTTTAAATCATAAATCTGTTGATAAGGTTAAAGAGGATGAGGGAAGGACTCCTCTTCACTGGCTTGCTAAGAAAGGATGTTTAAAAGTAAAAGATATAAAATCAAAATACCCTTGGTTTCAATTTGGGGAGAATAAAAAAGTTACTAAAGAAATGGTCAATGAAATTATAAATACTCCTCAATCTGTGAGGTTTATTGTAGGAGAATAGCTATGATTGATGAGAACAATATTTTATCTAAGGCTAGAGACGGTAACTTGGAAGTTTTGAAGAGTGATTTAGTTGATCAAGTGAAAAATAGTTATGGAGAGACTCCTCTTCATCATCTAGCTAGGAGAGGTTGTGTTGAAGTTTTAAATCATAAATCAGTTGATCAAGTTAAAGATAATTTTGGATGGACTCCTCTTCATTTACTTGCTAAGAGTGGCGGTGTTGAATGTTTATCTCATCCTTCAGTTGATCAGGTTAAAGTGGATTATGGATGGACTCCTCTTCATAAACTCGCTTGGTATGGAAGTGTTGAAGTTTTAAATCATAAATCAGTTGATCAAGTTAAAAATAGTTATGGAGAGACACCCCTACATCTACTCGCTAAAAAGGGATGTAAAGAAATTTTAAATCATAAATCAGTTGATCAAGTTAAAGATAATGATGGAGATACTCCTCTTCATTTCCTTGCTAGGAGTGGAAGTGTTGAAGTTTTAAATCACCCTTCTGTTGATCAAGTTAAAAATAATAAGGGATGGACACCTCTTCATATACTCGCTTATAAGGGATGTTTAAAAGTATCTGATATAAAATCCAAGTATCCTTGGTTTAAATTTGGGAGAAAGAAAAAAGTCACTGAAGAAATGGTCGAGGAAATTATAAATACTCCTCAATCTGTGAGGTTTATTGTGGAGGATTAGTTATGAGAATAAATGAGAAAAATATTTTATCTGAAGCTGAAAAGGGTAATTTGGAAGTTTTGAAGAGTGATTTAGTCGATCAAGTGAAAAATAATGATGGAGAGACTCCTCTTCACTATCTTGCTTGGAGTGGTTGTGTTGAAGTTTTAAATCATAAATCAGTCGATAAGGTTAAAGATAATTTTGGAGAGACTCCTCTTCATCATCTAGCTAGGAGAGGTTGTGTTGAAGTTTTAAATCATAAATCAGT
>Ga0180433_10002585_pt1 | contig 27715 bp, 26 predicted proteins | sample SS_ome_8_FD_132980 | JGI IMG/M metagenome (GOLD analysis project Ga0180433, IMG submission 132980) | Hypersaline lake sediment archaeal communities from the Salton Sea, California, USA - SS_1_D_1 metaG | ecosystem: Environmental > Aquatic > Non-marine Saline and Alkaline > Hypersaline >... | reverse complement strand
AGCGTAGGCATAGATGAAAATGTCATCCGAAACTATGTAGAGTACCAAGGACAAAAGGATTCAGATCAGCTCCAAATGGAGCTGTAACGGTAAGTACCCCGGCTTTAGCCGGGGGAATCTACTTTCAGAAGCAGATACTGCTTAGATCAGTGGAATAATCAACAGTGCAACAATGTTGATAATCTTGATCAGCGGGTTAACCGCAGGACCGGCTGTGTCCTTGTAGGGGTCGCCTACAGTGTCACCGGTTACAGCAGCCTTGTGAGCATCCGAACCTTTACCGCCGAAGTTTCCATCTTCGATGTATTTCTTGGCGTTATCCCACGCGCCGCCACCGGTAGTCATGGAAATGGCGACAAACAGGCCAGTTACGATAGTACCGATCAACAGTCCGCCGAGAGCCTTGATGCCAGCACCATCACCCATCAGCGCTTCCATACCGAACGCAACCACGATTGGAGCCAGTACCGGGAGCAGGGAAGGTATGATCATTTCCTTGATGGCTGACTTGGTAAGCATGTCAACGGCCTTGCCGTAATCAGGTTTCTCAGAGTGATCCATAATGCCTGGTTTTTCTCTGAACTGACGACGTACCTCGTTAACGATACCGCCTGCGGCACGACCAACGGCTTCCATGGACATGGCACCAAACAGGTAGGGAATCAGTCCGCCGATAAACAGACCGATAAGGACAGCAGGGTCATTCAACAGGAAGGTCGCAGCCTTGCCTGCCGCATCCAGACCGTTGGTGAAGTCAGCAAAAAGAACCAGTGCAGCAAGGCCGGCTGAACCGATGGCATAACCCTTGGTTACCGCTTTTGTTGTGTTACCCACGGCATCAAGAGGATCGGTAATGTTGCGAATGGATTCATCCAGTTCAGCCATTTCAGCGATACCGCCAGCGTTGTCGGTGATAGGACCATAGGCGTCCAGAGCAACGATGATGCCGGTCATTGACAGCATGCTGGTTGCAGCAATAGCAATACCGTAAAGCCCTGCCAGTTCGTAGGCGCCCCAGATGGAAGCACAAACGGCCAGCACAGGAGCTGCAGTGGATTTCATTGAAACACCCAGGCCGGCGATTACATTGGTACCGTCACCTGTGGTAGAGGCTTCCGCAATATGTTTTACAGGCTTAAATTCGGTCGCTGTGTAGTATTCAGTAATGAGCACCATGGCAGCGGTCAAAGCCAGACCAATCAAGGCTGTGTAGAAAACGTTGATGGCGGGAATGGTTTCATTGCCGATGGTAACGCCTTCGGGAAACAGGGCGTTGGTAATCGGATAGAAAGCCGCTGCAGCGAGTACAGCCGAAACAATCAGGCCCTTGTAAAGAGCGTTCATGATTTTGCCACCATCGGATACCTTGACGAAGAATGTACCAATAATCGACGCGACGATGGAAACACCACCGAGTACCAGTGGATAGAGAATGGCATTGGTCATTGATTCACCAGTTACCATCAGGCTGCCCAGCAGCATGGTGGCAACCACGGTAACCGCGTAGGTTTCGAACAGGTCGGCCGCCATGCCCGCACAGTCGCCCACGTTGTCACCCACGTTGTCAGCGATAACTGCAGGGTTGCGGGGATCGTCTTCCGGGATACCGGCTTCAACTTTACCCACGATATCGGCACCAACGTCAGCGCCCTTGGTAAAGATGCCGCCGCCAAGACGCGCAAAAATAGAAATCAGCGAGCCGCCAAATGCCAGGCCTACAAGTGCGTGCAGAGCGTCATCAGTAGTGGCACCGGTCATGGTCAGTGCAGCGTAGTAGCCAGCAACGCCCAACAGACCCAGTCCTACAACCAGCAGGCCGGTAATGGCACCGCCACGGAAGGCGATCTGGAAGGCGGGGTTGATGCCCTGGTGTGCTGCTTCGGCAGTCCTTGCATTGGCACGAACCGAGATGTTCATGCCGATGTAGCCGGCGGCGCCGGAGAAAATGGCGCCAATGGCAAAACCAATCGCAGATGCCATTCCCAGGTAATAAAACATGACGGCAAAAAGTACTACACCGACAACGCTGATGGTGGTGTATTGGCGTGCCAGGTAGGCAGAGGCGCCTTCCTGTACGGCGTCACTGATTTCCTGCATTTTTTCATTGCCACGCGGTTTGGCAAGCAACCACTTTACCGACCATACACCGTACGCAATAGCGGCGGCGGCACAGGCAAGTGCAAAGATAAGGCTGGTAGACATACGTCACTCCTTCCAGTTATTAGTTTTAATAGAGTTCCCTTAAAAACGGGGGTAATGCGCAAAGTACCTGTTTTGAATAACTAGCCAATCTTCATAGGGGTATCTCTGAGCAATCCTCCTAATCGTACAGATACGCAAGAAATCAGGGAAATTAAAGGGTTATGGGGACGGATAAGGTAGGCAAATGATAATTATTAAAGAAATGAATAACAGAGTTAAATTTTGGCTGGTAGTTTAATTTTGTTAAGGCCAGTTTTTGTATCGCTTTTTGCAGTAGGCGAGTAATTCCAGATAATTTTTGAAATGGTATTCAAAGCCCTTCTCGGCAGATTCATCAAACTCGCACCAGTCATTTGAATATTCACGGCATATTTCCGGGCGGTCGTCATAAATGCCGCAGGCACCGTTCTCCTGGATATGTTCACAACGTCCGCTGATGAGCAGATACCAGCCACTGTCATCCTTGTATATTTCGATATTCTGGTGGGAAACCTGCCAGAGCAGGTGTCGAAAATCCGCTTTGGAGCGCGGTGTGTCAATGGCCTCGGTAATATAGGTACAGCAAATGGTTCCGCTGCAGCGGCTGCACTTGTTGTCGACAAATAGTGGATCCTGTCCGGTCACTCGGACTTGTCCCGGGGTGGCTTTCTGTTGCGCGGTGGCCTGCGTCTTCCTTTGTTATGACCGGCCTTTTTTGCCATTTTCTTACGGTTATGCTGCGGGCGGGGTTTTCTTTCCCGCCTGATGCGGCTGGCAGGATCAATGTCGGCAAGGAGGTCGCCGCTGACTGGCAGCATGTCGATTTTCATGCTGATAAAATCTTCGATGTCGGGTAACGAAAATGCGTAGGTTTCACAGGCAAAACTGATGGCATCGCCACTGGCCCCGGCACGTGCCGTCCGACCAATACGATGGACGTAGTCTTCGGAATCTTCCGGCAGGTCGTAGTTGATGACATGACTGACATCGGGAATATGAAGACCTCGTGCAGCAACATCCGTGGCAACAAGAACATCAACGATACCTGTCTGGAAGTCTTTTAAAAGCTTAAGGCGTTTTTTCTGCGGTACATCGCCGGAAAGAATCGCGGTCTTGATACCGTTTCCTTCAAGGTAGCCCCAGACTTCATCGGCCGCACGTTTGGTATTGACGAAAACGATGGTGCGGTGTGCATCCATTTTACGCAGCAGCCCAATCAGTAGAGGAATTTTTTCATCATTGGCGACCATGTACCCGGACTGGTTGATGCGATCAGCCGTCATTTCTGCCTCGATTTTGACGGTAACCGGGTTATTCATGTGTTCATAGGCCAGTTCGGTCACACGATAGGAAAGGGTGGCTGAAAACAGCAGTCCCTGGCGTTTATGGGGAGGTGGACAACGGCGTAACAGGTAACGGATATCCTTGATAAAGCCCAGATCAAACATACGGTCAGCTTCGTCAAGCACTACCACTTCTATTGATTTGAGGTTGTAGACTCGTTGTTTGAAATAATCAATCAGACGGCCAGGGGTACCAATAAGAATATCCACACCATCTTCCAGCATTTTTTTCTGAGTGTCGTACCCGGTACCACCGAAAACGGCTCCGATTCTCAGATCGGTAAACCGGGCCAGTGCTCTGGCATCTTTCTCGATCTGCACCACCAGTTCACGAGTCGGGGCGAGAATCAATGCTCTTGGTTGTTTGGTTGCATTGGGTGAGTGAAGCAGCTTCTGGATGGTGGCAAGAGCAAAGGCTGCAGTTTTTCCGGTACCTGTTTGTGCCTGTCCAGCGACGTCTTTGCCCTGGAGTGCGACAGGAAGTGTTTCAGCCTGGATCGGGGTGCAAAAATTAAAGCCGCTGGTTTCGATGCCTTGCATGACGGCATCATCAAAATTGAAGCTACTGAAAGGTGTTTCAGTGAGATGTTTTTCTGTCATGGAGTGAATTACGGATAGTGATTTGTTTTTTAATGTGGCCGTAGCATACAGGAAATGTAGAAAATTGCCTGTTATGCTTGCATTTACATCCTATTTCGGCTGAAATAACCGCCAGAGATACGCAAAGTGTTTTTATCTGAACGATTCAAAGCGTGTGCCTTTAATCTTTCTGTTAATTAACCAAATTGGAGAATATTTGTGAGCAGTGACCTCATTGTTCATGTTACGGACGATGCCTTCGAAGAGATGGTGTTAAATTCCAGTGTGCCGGTACTTGTTGATTACTGGGCTGACTGGTGTGGTCCGTGCAAGATGATCGCCCCTGTACTGGACGAGATTGCTGGTGAGTACCAGGGTAAGCTGACTATCGCCAAGCTGAATATTGATGAAAATCCGAACACGCCGCCCAAATATGGTATCAGGGGTATTCCAACCCTGATGCTTTTTAAAGGTGGTGAGCCTGAGGCAACCAAGGTGGGTGCTGTTTCCAAGTCCCAGCTTGTTGCTTTCATTGACAGCAACATTTAAAAAACTGGACGTACTGTGAGAGCGTGCTAGACTTTTTTGGCACCCTCACGGTGCAAAATTCCAAAAAAAATACAAACTCCAACCATTCAGATTTCCTCTGAATTACTTCTTTTTCAAACTCTTTATTTTCCTTGAATCACTATGAATCTGACCGAACTTAAAAAAATGTCTATGCCCGAGCTCCATGAGCTGGCGAATACCATGAAACTTGAGAACATGGGTCGTTCTCGCAAGCAGGATCTGATCTTTGCCATTCTCAAGAGCCATGCAAAAAAAGGCGAGGATATTTATGGTGATGGTGTTCTTGAAATATTGCAGGATGGCTTCGGATTTCTGCGATCAGCAGACAGTTCATACCTGGCAGGGCCGGATGATATTTACGTCTCTCCCAGCCAGATCAGAAGGTTCAGTTTAAGAACTGGGGATACCATTTCAGGAAAAATCAGGCCGCCAAAAGACAATGAGCGTTATTTTGCCATGCTCAAGGTCGACGAGATCAATTACGATAAGCCTGAGAATGCCAAAAACAAGATTCTGTTTGAAAACTTCACACCGTTGTTTGCCAACCAGTTGTTGAAGCTGGAAATTGGTAATGGCAGTACTGAAGATATTACCGCCCGTACCATTGACCTGGTTGCGCCTATTGGTAAAGGTCAACGCGGTTTGATTGTTTCCCCGCCGAAAGCGGGTAAAACCATGATTCTGCAAAATATCGCACAGTCGATTGCTCATAATCATCCCGAGTGTTACCTGATTGTGCTGCTGATTGACGAGCGTCCGGAAGAAGTCACCGAGATGGCGCGCTCGGTACGCGGCGAAGTGATCTCATCCACTTTTGATGAACCTGCAGCACGTCATGTGCAGGTGGCGGATATGGTGATTGAAAAGGCCAAGCGCCTGGTTGAGCATAAAAAGGATGTGGTTATCCTGCTCGATTCCATTACCCGCCTGGCTCGTGCCTACAACACTGTTATTCCTTCATCGGGGAAAGTGTTGACCGGTGGTGTTGACGCCAATGCATTGCATCGTCCCAAGCGTTTCTTTGGTGCGGCGCGTAACGTTGAAGAAGGGGGCAGCCTCACCATTATCGCGACCGCGCTGGTTGATACAGGTTCGCGTATGGATGATGTGATTTACGAGGAATTCAAGGGTACCGGTAATATGGAAGTGCACCTGGATCGTCGTATCGCAGAAAAACGTATTTTCCCGGCGATTAACATCAACCGTTGCGGTACGCGTCGTGAAGATCTGCTGATGAAGCCTGATGAATTGCAGAAGGTGTGGATTCTCAGAAAGATTCTGCATCCAATGGATGAACTGGCGGCGATGGAATTCCTTTATGACAAACTCAAGGTGTCCAAGACCAATGATGAGTTCTTTGAGTCGATGAAGGGCAAGGGCCAGTAATAAAGAGCCAATAATAACCGTCACTCCAATAAAAAAGCACGACCCTGTTAGATATAGGGTCGTGCTTTTTTTTCTTTGAAGCAGCCGTCCCTGGCTGGATTTGCAGGGAGATTAGAATTCCCCGGTTGAACCGGCTACCATGATGTCCAGCATATTCTGGTTTACACGGATCGCTGTTTCAACAACTTCCTGTGGTAACAGGTTGTTCTCAATGATCATATCAAGGTTAAGCATCATCAGCTGGATAGTGCCTTCCCGGTCTTCAACCATGGAGATACGGCAAGGCATGTAGCTGGCAAAGACTGGGTTTGCCAATACCATCAGACGTGCATCGGTAGGTGTGCAGAACTGGAAAATGGACAGGTAAGGTGAATCAATACCACGAGCTTCTAGTTCCTTGGATACATATTGCTGAGCAACCAGTTTCTGGTTGAGCTCTACAGCTTTGGACAGCATGGCATCAATGGCATCCTGAACCTCTACGCCTTTATTAAGTGGCATCTGCACAACGGTTTGCTTGATATCAGTGATCTGCAGATTGCTTTTCTGGCGCGTTTCGGCAACAGCCTTGGATTTGCGTACATCGGCAGTAGCCACTTTCGGCAGCATGGTTTTGAAACCATCCTTGAAGCCTTTGTCATCCAGGGTGGCGATAAAGGCAGTCAGGTTGCTCAGTTCGACATCGGTGTAATTGTCAAAAGTCTCGTCTTCCTTGTCATTGTCGTGAATACGACTGTCGAACTGGAACATTTTCATTGACTGGTAGAGATACTCGGTGTGCTGACCGGCAAGTGGTGGTGCATCTTTCTTGGGCTTGCCAAAACCGTCTCTGGCATGACAGGTTTTACATTCATCCATGTACAGCTCTTTACCTTCTTTTTTATCGCCTGAGCTCTGCGCCACGTCAAAGCGCTTATCCGGACGGATATCAATCATGGAAAGGTAGGCCGAGATATCTTCGATATCACTGTCAGTCATTTTATCAATACTGGCGGTTTTAACCATCAGCGGGTTACTTCTGATGCCATCACGATAGTCCTTGGTGGCCTTGATCAGGTATTCTTTTGGCAGACCAGCCAGGCGCGGAGAGAGTTTGCCCGGTGTGCCCTGGCCGATGTTGCCGTGACAAAGGGCGCAGCTTTTATTGATTTCCTGGCCATTGGCCAGATCCACAGCATTTGCACTGAAGGGTGCAGCAGCAATAAGCAGGGTAGCGAGCAGTTTTTTCATGTGTGATGTTTCCTCAGTTGAGTGTATTGTTATTTAGTTGAGTGTATTCTTATTTGGTTCATTATTGTTGATTACAGTACAAAAACAAATCTAGCATAAGTGCCGGCTTGTATCATTACAATAATAGTTTTGATCATTAAAATAAATAATGACTTATCTCAATCAATCAGTAACTAAAAGCATGAATATTAAAACCGCCATGATCCTGGCGGCTGGCCGTGGGGAACGTATGAGGCCATTGACCGATCATATTCCCAAGCCATTATTAAGGGTGGGGGATGTCCCGCTTATTGTTCATCATATTACCTCACTGCAAAAGGCCGGTATCAGCCGTTTGGTGATCAACCATGCTCATCTCGGTGAGAAAATTGAGGATTATCTTGGGAGTGGAGAACAGTTCGGGGTCTCTATCCGCTATTCGGCAGAAGGTGAGGGGGCAGCTCTTGAAACCGGCGGAGGCATTTTCAAGGCATTGCCATTACTGGGCAGGGGGCCATTCCTGGTAGTGAATGGGGATGTCTGGACAGATATGGATTACGCTGGACTTGCTATTGGCGATGCCGACGCCCATCTCATTATGGTTAACAACCCTGAGCACAATTCGCAAGGAGATTTTGCCCTGATCGATGGCAGGGTACATCAGCAGGGATCGGCTAAACTTACTTTTAGTGGCATTGGAATTTATCGTCCGGAGTTGTTTGCGGGCTGTAAGCCCGGAAAATTTCCGTTAGCGCCCATCTTGCGTAATGCCATGGAACATAACCGGGTATCAGGAGAGCTGTTTACAGGACAATGGATTGATGTGGGTACCCCTCAACGACTTCAGCAGGTTACTGAAATATTGTCAAAATAATGGGACAGGAAATCTCTCACAGCCAGTTTACTACACATGATTTTGAGTTGTTTTCGGAATGTCTGCGCCATGAAACAGCCTTGCTGCAGGAATGGATCAATGCAGGGGCGTTTGTCGATAAGCCCTACCAGGCTGGTTTTGAAATGGAGGCATGGCTGATTGATGAGCAACTCAGGCCAGCTGCCAAAAACCATGACTTTCTCGACAAGTTGTCACACCCCATGGCCGTTCCGGAACTGGCGCGTTTCAATTTTGAATTGAATGGTGAGCATCGCACCATAGCGGCTGATGTATTCAGCCGGATGTATGCTGAGCTAGGACAAACCTGGGATCGATGTGTTGAAATCGCCAATGAATTATCCCTGGATATTACTGCTATAGGCATACTGCCTACTGCCGGGCTGGATGATTTTACCCTGGCAAATATGTCGGGTATGGAACGTTACCGCGCCTTGAATGAGCAGGTCTTGCGCATGCGTGAAGGAAGAGCGCTGCAGTTTCATTTTGAGGGACATGAAACGCTGGATTTTACTCATCCAGATGTCATGCTGGAAGCGGCTACCACATCGTTTCAGATCCATTTGCGCATGCCGTTGCAAAAAGCCGTGAGTCTTTACAATGCAGCAAAGATTATATCCGGACCGTTGACCGCCGCCTGTGCTAATTCCCCCTATTTTCTCGGTCATGATCTTTGGTGTGAAAGCCGGATCCCTGTCTTTGAGCAGGCTGTACAGGTTGGTCAGTCCGATTTCACCAAGCGAGTCAGTTTCGGCATGCGATATGCGCAGCAATCCATTATGGAGGTGTTCGATTCCAATCTGGCACGTTATCCGATTATGTTGCCGCGAGTCTTTGATGAGCCGGCAGAGACACTGACACACTTGCGCCTACACAATGGGACCATCTGGCGCTGGAATCGACCGTTGGTGGGTTTCGATGAAGATGGCACGCCTCATTTCAGGCTCGAACAGCGCTGCGTGCCTTCGGGGCCTACTCTGGTTGATGCAATTGCCAATGCTGCTTTTTTCTATGGACTGGTAATTGATTTCGCTGAGCGTGATGAGCCAGTGGAGCAACTGATTCCGTTTGAAATGGCGCGTAATAATTTTTATTCCTGTGCCCAATACGGCCTGAATGCCGAAGTGATGTGGACGGCAAACACACACTATGCGGTCAGGGATCTGTTGCTGGAAGAACTGCTGCCCATGGCAGCGAATGGCTTAAGGCGTCTGCATGTGAATGAAACGGAACTCAACCACTGGCTTGCTATCATAGCCCGACGCATAGAAACCGGCCAGACGGGTACAAGCTGGCAAAGAGAATGGGTATCTCGCCATGGGCATGATATGCATCAGCTCACGCACGCCTATCTGGAGCGACAGAAACAGGGCGATCCTGTCTATCTTTGGAGCTTGCGGTAATGTTTTACAATGAACTGGATTTTCTGCCTGAGGGCTTGCTCGACTGCGAGACGACTGCTTTATACGATTTGCTGCAAAAGCCAACGCTCATTCATTTGCAGGGGCGCAACCCGGATCCATTGTTTGTGTCAGTCTTGATGCATGGCAATGAGACGGTTGGTTGGGACGCCATGAGAAGACTGCTCCCCAAGTATAGCGTTGCTGGTGGTGAGCAGGAGTTACCCCGAGCATTAAGTCTGTTCATCGGTAATGTCGAGGCAGCAAAAGAATCTGTCAGGGCTCTACCAGGCCAGCCTGATTACAATCGCATATGGCCTGGTTGCAGTTATGAAATCACGCACGATAAATTTCCTGAGTATGAAATGGCAGAGCAGATCGTCAGCATTATGCGCGGGCGCAATGTCTTTGCCAGTATTGATGTACATAATAACACCGGCATGAATCCGCACTATGCCTGCGTCAACGTTGTAGAGGATAAGTTTTTGCGACTGGCGGCCCTGTTTGGGCGCACTGTGGTTTTTTTCACCGAACCCTGTCAGGTGTCTTCCATGGCAATGGCTTATTTATGCCCTGCAGTTACGCTGGAGTGTGGCAAGGTAGGCTCAGAACATGGTATCGAGCATGCCATGGAATACCTGGATGCCTGTCTGCATCTGCATACACTGGAAGGTCATCCTGTGCCTCCCCATGATATAGACCTGTTCCATACGGTAGCCACCATTAAGGTTCCGGAAGAGGTAACTTTCGGCTTTGAAGAAAATGACGTGGAAGTGACTTTCTCAAGAAATATTGAACACCTGAACTTTCGGGAGCTGTCAACGGGAACTTATTTTGCCAGCGTCTCCGGATTCGATGATGTACCGTTGCACGTGTTTCATGAAAACGAGTCGGTAGCGGCAGATAATTACTTCATGATGCGTGATCAGGATATTGTGTTTCGTAAACCGGTGATGCCTTCCATGCTGACCATGAACAAAGACGTCATCCGCCAGGACTGCCTGTGTTATCTGATGGAGCGTTATCAGGCGTAAATAGTGGTCTTAACCCAGAACGAATTACACCGGACCCAGTAGTATCGACCTGTAGTCCATCCCTTCCGGTTGTGGCAGTCCCATTAACTGCAATACCGTCGGTGCAATGTTGGCCAGCCCCGCACCAATGGAAAGCTGCCAGTGCGTTTCATCGATAACCAGGCAAGGTACCGGGTATACTGTATGTTGTGTATGAGGCTCTCCAGTCACAGGATCAACCATTTCATCACAGTTGCCATGGTCAGCTGTGAGGATAACCGAGTAACCTTTTTCAACTGCAGCATCGAGTACCCTGCCAACTTCTGTATCCAGGGTTTCTACCGCCTTGATAACGGCTTCGCGTATGGCAGTGTGGCCAACCATGTCGCCATTGGCAAAATTAACCACGATCAGGGGATAGCCAGGTTCGGCATTGAGGGCTTCGATCACCGTGTCGGCAACTTTGGCGGCACTCATTTCCGGTTTCAGGTCATAGGTAGCAACATCGGGTGAATCGATGATCTGGTGTTTTTCGCCGGGGAAGAGATCTCCGCGTCCACCATTTAAAAAGAAAGTGACATGGGCGTATTTTTCCGTTTCAGCGCAGTGAAACTGGGTCAGGCCAGCATGGCTGACGGTTTCTGCCAGGGTATTCCTGGGGCGATCCTGGGTGAAGGCGAAAGGAATTTTGTACCAGCCATCATATTCTGTCATGGTCGTTACGTTGACGGGGATAAAATCTCCGCGATCAAATCCCTCGAATTCCTGTTTGAACAGCGCCGAGACTATCTGGCGTGGACGGTCACGGCGGAAATTGAAGAAAATCACTTCATCATCTTCTTCGAAGGGATCGAAATAAGGGGTAATCAGCGGCGTGATGAATTCGTCGGTTTCGCCGTTTTCATAACACTCGAGAATGGCTTCTTTGACATCTTCGATCTGACGCCCCTGGCCTTGGGTGATGGCATTGAATGCCAGCGCTGTCCTGTCCCAGCGATGATCCCGATCCATGGCGTAATAGCGCCCGGTAATTGTGGCTATCTTGCCTCCTGATCTTTCCAGTGACTCCTGGATAGAATCAATGGTGTCGATAAAAGCTTTGGGGGGCACGTCGCGCCCATCTGCAATAAGGTGAACCAACGGGGAGACCTGGTGGCGATGGCAAAGATCCAGCAGGGCACACAGGTGGCGGATATGACTATGAACCCCACCATTGGATGCCAGGCCAATCAGATGGAGCTTGGCATTTTTTCTAACAGCACTCTCCATGGCATTGTTGAGCGCATCATTATTAAGAAAGCTGCCATCCTGTATCGCCTGGTCGATCATTACCAGGTCCTGGCGGATAATGGTGCCTGCACCAATCGTCAGGTGACCCACTTCTGAGTTACCCATTTGTCCATCTGGCAGGCCTACAGCAAGGCCGGAAGCCTGTAATACAGTATGGGGATAACTGGCAAAATAACGGTCCAGGCTGGGTGTGTCAGCGATAGCCAAAGCATTGTCGGCACGGCTGGGATTAATGCCGACGCCATCCATGATGATCAGCAAAGTCGGACGTCTGGGTACGGTCTGGTGTTGAGTCATGCTGTCCTTTCCTGTTGACGATCAAGCGCCGGGTTAGCCTGCAGGTCTGCATGATAGGATGAACGAACCATGGGACCGGAGGCAACATTGGTAAAGCCCATGTTTTCAGCGATGATGCGCAATTCGTCAAACTCTTCCGGAGTGACAAAGCGCTGCACGGGCAGGTGGTTCTTGCTGGGTTGCAGGTACTGCCCCAGTGTCAGCATGTCGCACGCATGGCTTCTCAAGTCTTCGAGTAGCGCAATGATTTCTTCGCGACTTTCACCCATACCCAGCATAATGCCGGATTTGGTTAATACATCAGTGTGTTGCCGTTTAAATTTTTCAAGCAGATCGAGTGACCCCTGATAATCTGCACCTGGTCTGCATTGTTTATAGAGACGCGGCACGGTTTCCAGATTGTGATTGAACACATCGGGCGGCTGGCTGGCAAGCATCTCCAGCGCTTTTTCCACTCTGCCACGAAAGTCGGGTACCAGTATTTCGATACGTGTAGTGGGAGACTGTTCACGTGTAGCCTTGATACATCTCGCAAAATGTTCGGCCCCTCCATCTCGCAGGTCATCACGATCGACTGAGGTGATGACGACGTACTTTAGTTTCATTTCGGCTATGGCTGTAGCCAGCGAAGCGGGTTCATTCTTGTCAAGGGGTTTGGGCTTGCCGTGGGCAACATCACAGAATGGGCATCGACGCGTACAGATGTCACCCATGATCATGAAGGTTGCTGTGCCATGCGAAAAGCACTCGCCCAGATTCGGGCAGGCGGCTTCTTCGCATACCGAGCTGAGTTTCTTTTCACGCAGGATTTTTTTGATGTGACTGACGCCCTTGCCGGACGGCGCTTTTGCCCTGATCCAGCGAGGCTTGCGCAATACTTCTGTGGTTGGCGTGACCTTGACTGGAATACGTGCAAGTTTTTCTGCGCCACGCTGATGCGTTTCGGGCGTGTGCCTTGAAGGGGAGGTCAGGTTGGAGGCCTGATTGGAGGCCTGATTGGAGGCCTGATTGGAGGCCGGGCCAGTAACGTGTTTATTTGTATCAGTCATGGAATTCAAGATCGCAATCGAGTCTGCTGGCAAGCAGGTTCAAAACCTCCATTGCCACATCGTTAAGCGACATTATAACGCCTTCATCGCTTAATTGCGTTACTTCCAGCCCCTGGTATCCGCACGGGTTAATCTGCTTAAAAGGTGTCAGGTCCATGTCTACGTTGAAGGATAATCCATGATAGCTGTTGCCTTTACGGATTTTCAGGCCAAGAGCGGCAATTTTTTTTCCATCCACATAGACGCCGGGTGCCTTACGGTCAGCATTGGCTGCTATGCCGTGTATGGCCAGAAAGTCGATGACTGAATTTTCAAGTGTTTCGACCAGAGAACGTACCCCGATATTGAAATCATGCAGATTGAGCAGTGTATAAAGAACCAGTTGGCCTGGTCCGTGATAAGTGACCTGTCCGCCACGGTCGGTTTTCACCAGTGGGATATTACCCTGACTTAATATGTGTTCAGGCTTGCCTGCCTGGCCCAGGGTAAACACACAAGGGTGTTCCACTATCCAGATTTCGGAGCGCGTGTCGGGATCCCGCTGACGGGTAAACTGCCGCATTTTTTCCCATACCGGCTGATAGGGCTGAAGCCCGAGACTTTTCACCAGTATGCTGTGCTTCATTTCAGGTAATCTGTTTTTTATGATGTTCAACCAGCGCCAGTATGTGGGCTTTTTCCGATTTAATGGAGTCGGCATCCAGTTGGGCAAATTCTGGCAGGGTCAGTTGCTGTTGAATGGTGGCACACAACAGTGCAAATAACATATAGGCTCCATTGAGATGTTCGGGCTGGCGAGTAGATATTTTTTTCTCGGCCCCTTCACCAAGATTTAACACTTCCTGAAACTTTTGGAGATCCAGCAGTGCAGAGTGTTCAACCAGGTCGTGCAGTTCCCGGGCACAGTCATTGATAAAGCCCGGCTGTGACTGTTCATAGTCCATCATGGCCTTGTAGCAGCGATTAACAAAAACCGGCACCTTGGAAACATGGTTTTCCTGCCAGGTTTTTTGCAAGTCCGGGAAGGTAATGGTTATTTTCTGATCAGCAGACATGCGATGAATAAAGAGGTATTAAAGGCTCATGGTAACCCGGTCATGAGCAGTCAGGTCCATGTAAATGGAGTCCAGTTGCATTTTGCTGCTTGCTTCGAAGGTTACGGTGACTGACAGCCATTTACCATTTTTGCTGGGACGGGTGGTGGAACAGCTTTCGCTCAGTTCAGGGCAATGACGTCGCACGATCTGTACCACGATTTCATGAAAATCAGGCTCATTCAGCCCCATGGCCTTGACTGAAAATTCACAGGGAAACTCCAGTAATGTTTCATTGTTTGCATCGCTTGCGTCCACGCCAGTACCTCTCCTGATGAGTTTATTCGAGCATCATCATGACATTATCCATCATCCGACTGAAAAAGCCGCCTTCGCCCATGGCCTGCAAGGCGACCAGTGGCTGACGGGAAATTTCATTGCCGGATAACGCTACGATGACTTCACCCAGTTTCTGGCCCTTGGAAATGGGGGCGGTGATCTGTGAATTCAACTGTATCGTGGCATCCAGGTTTTTATACTGGTTGCGGGGAATGGTGATAAACAGGTCTTCACTGATGCCAACCGGCAACTGGGAGGAAGTGCCTTTCCATACTTTGGCCGAACTCAAGCTATCCCCGCCACCGTAAAGTTTATGCGTCTGGAAAAAACGAAAACCGTAGTTCAGTAGTTTCATGCTTTCATCCGCGCGGGATTTTTCACTGGCGGTACCCATGACAACACTGACCAGGCGCATGTTTTCACGAGTGGCCGAAGAAACCAGGCAATAGCCTGCCGCTTCGGTATGTCCGGTTTTCATGCCGTCCACAGATTTGTCACGCCATAACAGCTTGTTGCGATTGCTTTGGGTTATGTCGTTATAGGTAAATGACTTCTGTGAGTACCAGCGATAATACTCAGGGTGTTTACGAATGGTGGCAGATGCCATTTTTGCCATGTCTTGCGCCGTGGTGTAGTGATCAGGGTGCGGTAGTCCGGAAGAATTAACAAAATTGGTATTAAGCATGCCGAGTTTTTGCGCCTGGGTATTCATCAGACTGGCAAAAACTGATTCACTGCCGGCTATATGTTCGGCAAGTGCCACGCTGGCATCGTTGCCCGACTGGATAATCAGGCCCTTCAGCAGGTCTTCGATCCTGACCTGTTTGCCGACTTCTATGAACATTTTTGAACCGCCCGTTTTCCAGGCTTTTTCGCTGATCGTCACCAGGTCGTCCAGTTTCAAATTACCCTGTGCCAGTTCTTCAAAAACAACATAGGCGGTCATCAACTTGGTCAGGCTGGCAGGCTCAAGGCGTGAATTGGCATTTTCTTCAGAGATAATATAGCCACTGTAAAAGTCCATCAGTAAGTGACCTGTGCCAGCAACCTTCGGTGGTGCCGGTGTTGGAATTGCCTGGGCGGTAAGCGTGAATAACAATGAGGATAAAGCAAGAGTGATGACTGCACTAAAACGGGACACGTTGTTTTCCTGTGAAAATGTGTAAATTAAAAGTTGAATATAGTGTTGCGAAATGTAAGGCCGATGACAATTAATGAGAACCCTAATCAATCACTGTTTTGATATTTAAAATGCCAAGGTTTTCCAGTTGCAGGCTGACCTGGTCTGCAATCTCTACTTTTTTAAGCGGGCCGACCTGTACCCGATAGAAGGTATCTCCACGGGTGAATGCCTCGCTGATGCGTACCGGCCGGTTGAGGTCAGTTGTCAATTTTGATTTCAGGCGTAGAGCATTATCCCTGCTGGTAAAAGCACCGGCCTGGATGTATAGGCCAGGGTGATAGGAAGTGATGTTGCGGGTAACCTGAGATGCCGTATCTGAAGGGTTTGAAGCCTGATAAGGCCTGGAAGGATTGATAGCGCGCACTTCAACCAGGCCTGTACCTTTACGGGTGATTCCCAGTTTTTCAGCCGCAACGTAGGACAGGTCAATAATGCGATTGTGACGGAATGGTCCCCGGTCATTAACCTTGACAATGATCTGCCTGCCGTTTTCCAGGTTGGTTACTTCGACGTAGGTGGGCAGTGGCAGGGTTTTATGTGCGGCTGTCATGGCATACATATCGTATTTTTCACCACTTGAAGTTTTGCGGCCATGAAACTTGTTGCCATACCAGGATGCAATGCCGCGCTGCTTGAAGCCATCAGAAGACTTTAACGGGTAATAGCGTTTGCCGAAAACCTCGTAGGAAGACATGTTGCCATAACGACTGCGGGGCTCATTCCTGGGAACAGCGTTGGGTATTTTGCTAACGTCCACATAGCGGTCAGGTCCGCCATCCTGTTCTTCGAAAATCCCGTAGCTACTTATCGAGCAGCCGTTGGTAAAGACCAGGGTCAGTAACAGGATGGGCAGTAAACGTATCAGTGAAGGCATTATGAGTTACTGGTTTTCCGTGCTTTGAGAATTTCCTGGCTTAACTGGTAAACGGCCATGGCGTACATGTTACTGTGATTGTAGCGTGTGATGACATAAAAATTATGCAGGCCCGCCCAGTATTCCTTGCCGTCAGTGACCACCAGTTCCACCAGGCTCGATAACTGGCCAGGGCGTATATTTTCGTCAATAGTGATCCCGGCCTCACGCATGCGCTCTACCGTTATACTGGGTTTCATGCCGGCCCTGAGCATTTCACTGTGCTTATCGCTGACGCTGCCGGCGGGGACGGTAACTGGCTGGTTCTTGCGCCAGCCATGGCGGCTGAAATAACTGGCAACACTGCCAATGACATCGGTGTTGTTGCTCCAGATATCACGTTGACCGTCTTTGTCAAAGTCGATGGCGTAGTGGCGAAAGGATGAAGGAATAAACTGCGGCTTGCCCATGGCCCCGGCGTAAGAGCCTGTCGGTGCAGTTGGTTCTACGTTTTCTTCACGAGTCAGCAGCAGAAATTGTGACAGTTCCTTACGGAAGAACTTGCTGCGTGGAGGATAATGAAAGCCGAGTGTGGTCAGGGCATCCAGAACGCGGTAACCGCCGGTATGTTTTCCATAAAATGTTTCCACACCAATGATAGCGGTGATGATCTCGGGTGGTACGCCGAATTGCTGGTAGGCCTTGTTGAGGTCGGCCTCATTTTCATTCCAGAACTTCACGCCACCTTCAATGCGATTGGGCTTGATGAAAATATTGCGATACTGCGTCCAGGTCAGTGTTTTTTCAGCCGGGCGGGATATGGCATCCAGAATCGACTGTTTGATTTCTGCCTGGTTCAGGGTTTTTGTCAGTGACTGCGGATCAAAGCCATGCTGCTGGCTCATCTGCAGGACGAAGTCCTGCTTTTCCTTTTCCGCCTGGCCCGGGGTAATATCTGCCACTGCGACAGAGGTGCTCATTAATGCTGCACCAAGCAATAGACTTTTGTAGTGAAATATCATGTTGGTAGTAGTTTTCGGTGTGTATGAATAGACATCAGTATGCCAAAACCAGCCATCAATGTGACTAGGGATGTTCCCCCATAACTGATCAGTGGTAAGGGTACGCCGACGACAGGAAGTATGCCTGATACCATGCCGGCATTGACAAAAAGATAAACAAAAAACACCAGTATCAGCGCACCACCAAGTAAACGACTATAAGTGTCCTGGCCACGTGAGGCAATGTAGAGCCCACGCAAAATGATGAACAGATAAATGCTGAGTAGCAGCAGAATGCCGATAAAGCCAAATTCTTCTGCCAATACAGCAAATATAAAATCGGTGTGACGTTCAGGCAGGAAATCCAGATTGGACTGGGTACCATTGAGCCAGCCTTTACCGTAAACACCTCCGGAACCAATAGCGATTTTAGACTGTATGATGTGGTAGCCGGAACCCAGTGGATCGCTTTCTGGGTTCATGAAGGTCAATACACGCTGACGCTGATAATCTTTCATGAAAAACCATAAAGCAGGGGCCAGGGCAGTCAGGGAAGCCAGGGCTCCACCGATAATGCGCCAGCTGATACCTGCCAGAAACAAAGCGAAAATACCGGCGCTGGCAACCAGTAAGGATGTGCCCAGGTCGGGCTGTTGAAAAATCAGTAATACCGGAATCATGATCAGAACCAGGCTGAGTAACAGGCGTTTCCAGTCCGGTGGCAATGGCTTTTCTGCGAGGAACCAGGCAATCATCATCGGTACAGCGAGTTTGACCATTTCAGAGGGCTGGAACCGGAAAAAGCCCAGATCAAGCCAGCGTTGTGCGCCTTTTCCCATTTGACCAAACACCAGTACGGCCACCAGCAGGGCAAGACCCACAAGATAGAGCCAGGGACTCCAGCGTTTCAAGGTCGCCGGGTGAATCTGGGCTACTATCAGCATCACAAGAAATGCCAGTCCCAGCCTGATCAACTGGCGTTGAATTTGGCCCATGTCCTGACCGCTGGCGGAATATAAAATAGCAAGACCGAAGCCGCAGAGCAGCAATAGCCCAATCAGCAGTGGCAGGTCCAGGTGAATGAAATCCAGAGTTCCCTGCGGCTTGACGGGACCGGAAGGTGTGAGTTCCTTGTTGGGTGCAGAGACAGGCATCAGCTTTGTTCATCCCCGCTGTCAACCGGCATGGGTTCGTCCAGCAGCCAGGCATCCATGATTTTTTTGGCAATGGGGGCAGCGGTTGAGCTGCCTGAACCACCGTTTTCAACGATCACGGCCACCGCGATTTGCGGATCTTCAATCGGTGCATAGGCGACAAACAGTGCATGGTCACGATTTTTCTTGGAGATTTTGGTCTCATCGTATTCTTCATCTTGCTTGATAGTAAAAACCTGTGCAGTACCGGTTTTTCCGGCAATCCGGTAATTGTCGGAGCGGATGCGTTTGGCTGTTCCCCTGATGTCTTCAACAACATTGATCATGGCAAGCTCGATATCATCCCAGTTTGACTGTTTATTGATTTCAATGCTTTTTTCTACGGTGCCTATTTCTTCAATCAATTCTCTGGTAGTGCTGTTTTCTATACGGCTGACCACGCGCGGTGCCCGGTAGGTCCCGCCATTGGCATAACTGGCCGTAGAGGCTGCCAGTTGTAATGGGGTGGTCAGAAAATAACCCTGGCCAATACCCATAATCAGTGTTTCACCGGGATACCAGGGTTTGTTGTGGCGTCTTTTTTTCCACTCCCTTGATGGCAGCAATCCCGGTAATTCGGCTCCAAGGTCAATACCGGTCTTTTGTCCAAAGCCAAACCTGGCCAGGTACTCCTGCATATTCTTGACACCCATTTCGTGAGCAAGTTCATAAAAATACACATCACAGGACTGGGCAATGGAGGTGTCCATATCCATCCATCCGTGTCCGGTTTTCTTCCAGTCGCGGTATCTATGGGAATGGTTGGGAAGCCGATAAAAGCCGGGACAGAACTTTCTGTCGTGATAGGTAATTGAATTTGTTTCCAGTGCTGCCAGTCCAATAAAGGGCTTGATGGTGGAGCCGGGAGGATACTGACCCCGTAATGAGCGATTGAACAGGGGTTTGTGTTCCGATGCCTGCAGGGCCTGGTAGTCCTTACTGCTGATGCCGCTGACAAACAGGTTGGGGTCGTAGCCGGGTTTGCTTACCATTGCCAGCACGCCGCCGCTTTTGGGATCAATGGCTACGGCTGAGCCATTTTCTTCGCCGAAGGCCTGCATCGCAATTCGCTGCAGTTCGGTATCGATATGTAATACCAGATTGGCTCCGGAACTCGGCTGCTGTTTTTTGAGGACGCGAATGGTGCGTCCCAATGCATTGACTTCAACCTGCTGCATACCCACCTTGCCATGCAGGGTGTCTTCATAGAATTTTTCCACGCCGTTTTTACCGATATGGGTGGTGCCGGCATAATTGGAATTGTCAATGATTTCCAGTTCCCTCTGGTTGATGCGACCGACATAACCCAGCACATGAGCCATTTCATCGGCCAGCGGGTAGTGACGCAGTAACTTGGCTTCAATATCGACGCCGGGAAAGCGATGGCGCTGCACAGCAACTTTTGCAACTTCTTCCTGCGTCAGGCTGATTTTAAGCGGGATGCTTTCGAAACGCCGGCGTTGTTTGATCAGGCGGTTGAAACGTTTAAGCTCATCTTCACTGATTTCTATCAGGGCAGAAAGCTCAGCGAGGGTTTTCTGCATGTCTTTGACTTGTTCCGGAGTGACTTCAAGGCTGTAGGTCGGCAGGTTCTGGGCAACGATGACGCCATTGCGATCGTAGATCAATCCTCGCACCGGAGGCAGAGGCACCAGTTTTACACGGTTATCCTGAGACAGTGTCTTGTAATGTTCATGCCCTTCGATCTGAAGCTTCATCAGCTGTAGAACCAGTGCGCCCAGGCACAGAGTTACGATAAGTCCAGATAGAACTGCACGGTTAAGAAACAGCTGGCTTTCACGAAGGTAGTCCTTGATCTGGGTTTTCAACATGCTTGCAATGAATCCTGACAGGCTGTTAAAGATTACTTTGAGTGCGGTGTTGAACCTCACTCATCAAAATGAACAGCCAGGGCCATAGCAGCAAGCCAACGACTGGTTGCAGCCAGTATTCCAGCCCCGCAGTGGCATTACTGGTAATACCGATAATCCAGTATTGAAAGGTATGCTCGATAAGCAGCAGAATGAAGACCACGAGGCTTTGCTGCCATAGGGGGAACACTCGTGTTCGCTGATAGATATTGAGGGTAATAAAAGCTATAACAGAAAAGCCAAGAGCATGTGCACCCAGTACATTTCCGGATAATACATCCAGCAGCAGTCCACTGACCCAGCCTGTGGTAATGCCGACCCGTTCCGGTGTCATCAGCCACCAGTAGATCAACACCAAGGCAAGAAATTGTGGTCTGAGATGCAGAGCCCAGTCAGGTATGGCGACAATGCTCAACAGTAAGGCCAGCAACAGGCTGATCATAATAGGGAGCGATGCGATGACCGGACGGTTATCCATCACGACGCCCTCTGGATTGGGTTTCCTGTGTGCTGGTTTCCTGTGGCTCTGCAGGGGCTTCAGCGTCGGAAACTGAATTTTCCGGCTGGGCTTCTGTTGAAGCCGGGGGATTCTGCTCGATATTCCATACCAGCAGAACCTCGCGACTGCGATCAAGATGAGCCAATGGTTCGGCGTTAATGGTAGAAAAGTGTTGCCCGGGCTGTCTGGTGATGTCAGAGACTTTGGCCACAGGATAACCGGGTGGAAAAATACCGCCCAGACCGGACGTTACCAGTGTGTCTCCCGGCTGAATGTCAGCATTGTGAGCCAGGAAAGGCAGACTGAGACGGTTGACTTCGCCCGTGCCTACGGCAACGGTGCGCAGGCCATTGCGTAACACCTGTACCGGCAGTGCGTGGCTGGCATCAGTAATCAGCAGAACCGTTGAGTGCAGTGGCGAGGCGCTGATGACCTGTCCCATTACGGCCTGTGCATCTAGAACCGGCTGACCGGTAAATACACCGGAGCGTGTTCCTTTACTGATAACAACCTGTTGGCGATACGGGTCAAGTTCCACGGAAGAAAGCTCGGCGATCAGAACACGTTCACCTACCTTGAAAGAGGAATCGAGAAGGTTTCTCAAGCGCAGATTTTCAGCTTCCAGAGCTTCGAATTTTTGCAGCTTGGCCAGCAACAGGATTCTTTCTTTCTCTAGTTCACTTTTTTGATCGAGCAGGCTTTGTTCGTCAGAGGTGACTTGCCCTAACCATTTGCCGGCCTGGTTAGGTGCGTCGGCCAGCAAATAAAGCGGATAGGTCAGTACTGAAAGCGAGGCACGCAGAGGCTCAATCCAGGTAGTACGGTGATCCAGTACCATCAGTATCAGGGAAAACGACACTGCAATCAGCAATCGAGTGGATAATGCGGGTCCTGCTGCAAATATCTGTTTAATGGTCTTTTCCCAAGCTATTTATTCGACAGTGAACAGGTCTCCGCCGCGTTCATCCATCAGTTCCAGAGCACGACCACCACCACGGGCAACACAGGTTAAAGGGTCCTCGGCGACAATCACCGGTAGCCCGGTTTCCTCTTCGATAAGTCGGTCAAGATCACATAGCAAGGCACCTCCGCCTGTGAGGACAATGCCGCGCTCGGCGACATCGGCACCCAGTTCAGGGGGTGTCTGTTCCAGGGCTCTTTTGACCGCGTTGATGATGCCGGTAAGCGGTTCCTGCAGCGCTTCAAGAATTTCGTTACTGTTCAGTGTAAAGCTGCGAGGAACGCCCTCTGCCAAATTTCGGCCCTTGACTTCAATTTCACGCACTTCATTGCCGGGAAATGCCGAACCGATTTCCTTTTTGATGCGTTCAGCGGTGGATTCACCCACCAGTGTTCCGTAATTACGGCGGATGTAATTGACGATGGCGTCGTCAAAGGTGTCGCCGCCAATTTTTGCCGAGTGTGAGTAAACGATGCCATTTAATGACAGGATGGCGACTTCGGAAGTACCACCGCCGATATCCAGCACCATGGAGCCGCGTGCCTCTTCAACAGGCAACCCTGCGCCGATAGCGGCAGACATCGGCTCCTCAATAAGATAGACCTCACGGGCACCGGCACCGGCCGCAGATTCACGAATGGCCCTGCGTTCGACCTGGGTAGAACCACAGGGTACGCAGATCAGTACACGTGGACTGGGGCGTATGATCTTCGACTCGTGTACCTTGTGAATGAAATATTGCAGCATTTTTTCGGTAACAGTGAAGTCCGCGATGACACCATCTTTCATAGGGCGGATAGCCGTGATGTTCTTCGGGGTACGGCCTAACATCTGCTTGGCTTCTTCACCCACGGCGGCCACTGATTTCTGCCCGCCTCTGGTTGGATCCTGACGAATGGCAACTACGGAAGGCTCATCGAGTACGATGCCCTGATCGCGCGCATAGATAAGAGTATTGGCGGTGCCAAGGTCGATAGACAGGTCGTTGGAAAACATCCCGCGTAGGCGTCTGAGAAACATTATCTGTTGTAATCCTTTGAGTAATAGTTATGTGGCAGCTCTGGATCTGAGCTCAAATTAATTGCGTAATCTAGCAACGCTGGCTGTATACAGCAAGATATCGCATAACAATACCCCAATGGGTAGAATTTATGGAGACTTTTCATCAAAATTATCTGCACGATGGCTTAAACTGTCTAAAGTTAGAAAGGATACAGCCGCTATTTGATTTAAATAAGAATAACCGGGGAAATTTTTTATGTCTGGAAACAGTTTTATCCAGTCCGTCGATGATAGAACAAAACTGGCTGGTGCCAACAAGCTGGAAGTCTTGCTGTTCAGCCTTGGGCAGGACGCAGATTCCGAGCGTGATGAGGTGTTTGGCATTAACGTTTTCAAGGTGCGTGAAGTCATGCGCGTGCCGGAAATTACCCAGGCTCCCGATATGCCTGATGCCGTGGAGGGTATGGTGAGTCTGCGTGGCACCATGGTTCCGGTTGTCAATCTCCCCAAGTTCTGCGGCGTGGTTTCCAGTACCAAACCCAAAATCCTCATGATCACCGAGTACAACAAGAATGTGCAGGGTTTCCTGGTGGATTCGGTCGACATGATTCAACGCCTGAGCTGGGACCAGGTCAAGGCGCCACCTCCGATGCTGGCTCATCGCCTGGGAGGACTTGTTACTGCGGTTACCGAACTCAAGGACGGTCGCCTGGTAATGATTATGGATGTGGAGAAAGTTCTGGCCGAGACCGCCGGTTTTTATGATGATGAGATGTTGTTTGAAGGTATTCTTGCCAACGAGCGCAACCAGGAACACACGGTTGTATTTGCCGATGACTCCAGCGTGGCGAGAAACCAGATCAAGACAACGCTGGATAAACTGGGTTTTCGTCATCTAAGTGCGACCAATGGCGCTGAAGCATGGAAAATGCTGCAGAATATTGCCGACCATTGCGAGGCAACCGGGCGCGATATTCATAACGAGATCAGCCTGATCCTGACAGATGTCGAAATGCCGGAAATGGATGGATACGTGCTGACGCGTAAGATCAAGGCTGATGAAAGGTTTAACGGTATCCCTGTTATTATGCATTCCTCTCTTACTGCCGGCCAGAACCAGCAGCTGGGGAAAAATGTCGGCGCTGATGATTATGTTTCCAAGTTCCAGCCTCGCGAGCTGGCAACCAAGCTCGAGGAAATGATTCACGGTACAGCCTGACCCTGAGAAGCCGGCCTTTCTGAAAATCTTGTATCTCAACAGTCCTGTCTTGTCAGGGCTGTTTTTTCTACAGCGGGACTGTGGTACCTTTCGCGCTTTGATTTAACAGGCGAAACACTGAGGTAAGCATGTCCCTGACACCGGATGATGTCCAAAAAATTGCACACCTGGCCCGATTAGGGGTAACGGAACAGGAAAAAGCTTCCGTGGCATCCGATCTGACCAACATTCTCGACCTGGTCGAGCAAATGAATCAGGTTGATACTTCCGCTGTGGTGCCCATGTCGCACCCTCTGCATATGACCCAGCGTTTACGTCCTGATGAAGTGACTGAAACGGATCAGCGCGAAAAATTCCAGGCGCTGTCTCCAGCCGTTGAAAACGGCCTGTTCCTCGTGCCCAAGGTAATTGAGTAAGATCATGCATAACAAGACAATTGCAGAGCTGGCTGCCGGTCTGCGCGCAGGCGAATTTACCAGTGTTCAGTTGACCCGGTATTTTCTTGATCGTATCAAGCGTTTTGATGGCAGTCTCAACAGCTACATCAGTGTCTGTGAAGAAGAAGCGCTTAAACAGGCAAAGGCTGCTGATGAACGTATCAAGGCAGGTGAAGAAGGCTGGTTGATTGGTATTCCGATCGCTCACAAGGATATTTTCTGCACGGATAGTGTGCGTACTTCCTGTGGTTCGAAAATGCTTGATAGTTTTGTTGCTCCCTATGATGCAACCGTGGTGGAAAAGCTCAAAAAGGCCGGAGTTGTCATGCTGGGTAAAACCAACATGGATGAATTTGCCATGGGATCTTCCAACGAGACCAGCTGGTACGGACCGGTGAAAAACCCCTGGAATACCGAGACCGTGCCAGGGGGATCCTCGGGCGGCTCGGCTGCCTGTGTCTCCGCCAGGCTTGCTGTGGCTGCCACAGGAACAGACACCGGTGGCTCTATCAGGCAGCCTGCTGCCTTATGCGGACTTACCGGCCTGAAGCCTACTTACGGACGTATTTCCCGTTATGGCATGATTGCCTTTGCTTCCAGTCTTGACCAGGCCGGGCCAATGACAGCCAATGCAGAAGATGCAGCTATTTTACTGCAGGCGATGGCAGGTTTTGATCAGCGTGATTCCACTTCCGCACAGCAGGATGTGCCGGATTACACCAGTGGCCTGAATAACGATCTGGCAGGTTTGAAAATCGGTGTTGCCCAGGAATATTTCGGGGAAGGCCTGGATGCTGAGGTTGAAGCCTCGATTCGGTCTGCCATAGAAAAATACAGGGAACTGGGTGCGGAAATCGTTGACATCAGTCTGCCTAACTCGGGACTGTCTGTACCCGTTTACTACGTGGTGGCACCGGCTGAGTGTTCATCCAACCTGTCACGTTTTGATGGTGTGCGTTATGGACATCGCTGTGATGATCCCCGGGATCTTGAAGATTTATACAAACGTTCACGAGCTGAAGGTTTTGGTGCCGAAGTCAAGCGTCGTATCCTCATTGGTACCTATGCACTGTCGGCGGGCTACTATGATGCCTACTATCTGAAAGCTCAGCAGATTCGTCATCTGATTTCTGATGACTTTGAGCAGGCTTTTAAACAGTGTGATGTGATTATGGGGCCAACATCACCTACAACCGCATTTAAACTTGGTGAAAAGGCAGATGACCCTGTCACCATGTACCTGTCAGATATATACACGATAGCCACCAATCTTGCCGGGTTGCCTGGCATGTCTATTCCCTGTGAGCAGGTCAATGGCATGCCTGTTGGTTTGCAGATTATTGGTAATTATTTTGATGAAGCGCGCCTGTTGAATGTGGCACACAAATTTCAGCAGGTAACGGACTGGCATAAAAAGAATCCTGTTGGATTCGAATAACGGTAACAAGTTATGCAATGGGAAACAGTAATCGGGCTTGAGATTCATGCCCAGTTGGCAACAAAGTCGAAAATTTTTTCAGGCGCTTCGACAGCATTTGGCGCAGAGCCTAACACGCAGGCCTGCAATATCGACCTGGGAATGCCTGGCGTATTGCCGGTTCTTAATGAACAGGCCGTTACCATGGCAGTGAAATTTGGCACTGCTATTGAAGCTGAGCTTGGTCGCAGGTCTGTGTTTGCGCGTAAGAACTACTTCTATCCTGATTTGCCGAAGGGTTACCAGATCAGCCAGTTCGAGTTGCCAATCGTAGGCAAGGGACATGTAGAGATCGTACTGGATGATGGTGCGGTTAAAACAGTTGGTGTCACACGTGCTCACCTCGAGGAAGATGCGGGTAAGTCACTGCATGAAGATTTCCATGGCATGACAGGTATTGATTTAAACCGTGCCGGCACCCCGTTGCTGGAAATCGTTTCCGAGCCGGATATGCGTTCAGCCAAAGAGGCAGTCGCTTATGCCAAAAAGATCCATCAGCTGGTGCGCTATATCGGTATCTGTGATGGCAATATGCAGGAAGGCTCATTCCGTTGTGATGCCAATGTGTCAATCCGTCCAAAAGGCCAGGAAGAATTCGGTACCCGCGCAGAACTCAAAAACATCAACTCGTTCCGCTTTCTGGAAAGAGCCATCAACTTTGAAATTGAGCGCCAGATTGATGTGATTGAAGGCGGAGGCGAGGTGGTGCAGGAAACCCGCCTGTATGATGCCAACAAGGATGAAACGCGCTCCATGCGTTCCAAGGAAGAAGCCAATGATTACCGCTACTTCCCCGACCCCGATTTGCTCCCGGTAGAATTAAGCAACGAATTGATTGAGAGCATCAGTAACTCGTTGCCCGAATTGCCTGATGCCAAGCGTACGCGCTTTGCCTCGGAATATGGCTTTAGTGAGGCCGATGCTGACCAGTTAACAGCCAGTATTGATGTCGCGGATTATTTCGAAAAAGTCGCCAAGGCCTGCGGTGATGCCAAGCTGGCTGCCAACTGGATGAATGTTGAATTAACTGCAGCGCTTAACAAGGCGGCTATGGAATTTGATCAGTCACCGGTGACTGCAGAACTGCTGGCTGGGCTGCTGGCAAGAATTACCGATAACACCATATCCGGAAAAATTGCCAAGCAGGTATTCGAAGCCATCTGGAATGGTGAAGGTAATGCCGACGAGGTCATCGAAGCCAAGGGCCTGAAACAGATCACCGACAGCGGTGCGATTGAAGCAATCGTTGATGAAGTGATTGCCAGCAATCCACAGCAGGTTGAAAACTACCGTAGTGCGGATGAAAGCAAGCAGCCAAAAATGCTGGGTTTTTTTGTCGGCCAGGTGATGAAAGCTTCCAAAGGCAAGGCTAATCCACAGCAGGTTAATCAGCTGTTAAAAGAAAAGCTTCAGCAAAAAACATAAACGGGCTTTATT
>Ga0180433_10002584_pt1 | contig 27718 bp, 33 predicted proteins | sample SS_ome_8_FD_132980 | JGI IMG/M metagenome (GOLD analysis project Ga0180433, IMG submission 132980) | Hypersaline lake sediment archaeal communities from the Salton Sea, California, USA - SS_1_D_1 metaG | ecosystem: Environmental > Aquatic > Non-marine Saline and Alkaline > Hypersaline >... | reverse complement strand
CTCGCCAGTCTGCGAATCAACGAGCATCTTCTGTTTTCTATAATCGCGATAGTAAAATTCATCGTATGTTAATAGATTTTTTGGTCCATAATTATAATTTTCAGGCATAAATTGGAACTTATTGTCTCGCGTATCATTGCCAGAGAGCCCGACGATTTCTTCTCTGTAATCAGGAAGAAGAGAAGCACACTCTGTTTTCGTTAGAAATGAGCGTTTCCAAAGTGCTTTACAATCAGACAGATCATGTTTTCTGAAAAATGGATCGATAAGAAAACTATTATAGCTACAGTTATTAACTTTAATATTTCCTGAAACGGGATCGGATCGATAATCAACCCAGACCTGTAGAAGATTCATTCCAGTTGTCAACGCTCCATCGAATGAATCAGAAATTGTTTCTAGCACGCCTTCTTGTTGTGTAATCCATGACATAATCTTTGAAAATTGATCTGAAGTTTGTTCGTCTCCATTTTCAACTGGCACACAGATTGTCGACTTTCTATTTCTTCTTTGATAACCACCGATCATGTTCTTAACGCGCCGTATACGATTAAAATTAAACTGACGTCGACGATTTAAAGGGAGGCTGCCATATAGGTCATTCCATAAAGTCTGGTCGCCTGCCTCAAATCTGGTGTCCGTATCCGCTTCTGACCAAAAAGCCTGGTTGATAGAGATTGCTTCGCTATAGAATGATTCCATTCGTTCTAATATACCCTTGTCTTTTGCGTCATAATATTGCCGGCCGATCTGAGGAAATAATGCCATTCTTCTTTCCTTCCTAATGAATTTAAACGAGGAGAGAGGGTAGTGTATTTTTATAGATCCTAATTAACCCTCTCAGCCACTTAACAACACTAGTTTAGAACGGCTAATTATTCAAGACAAGATTATTTCCAAGCCTTTCCATATTTTATATTCTTAACAGTCGCGTAAGGCACGTTTAATTTTTTAGATACGTCGCAAATTCTCATATTATCTGCTAGCAATGCTTTTATTTTGTTAACAGTCTCGAGACTATATTTGGCAACTTTAAAACGCTGACACTTCTTACACCCCTTTGACCTCCCAACTCTCAATAAATATGTATCGATGTAACTTCTGTACCCACAGTCGCATTCACACAAACAAAGAGTCTTTTTCTTTTCTATTTTGATATCAAAAAGAACATTCCAAGTGCCGTATCGCTTTTTAAGATCAAGTTTTCTTAGCGAAGGACCTTTAAGCTTGTTAGAGCAATCAATACACTTTGTGGATCCGGATGGCTTACCCGCACGCTTAAGACACTCTTGGGAAATCTCTCTTCTATGGCCACATCTACATTCAACATAAAAAAAAGGGTGTGCTTCAGTATATCCTGCTAGCTTTCCTGTTTTCCTCGTATAGTAACGATCGGGCGCATCGCCTAAAACAGTCCACCAATGTATCTTGTCACCCTTTTTTAAAATCCTCTTCATTAGAATGGCTAGCCTTTCAAGACAAGGTTAATTATGTTTCCTTTCGTTGATTTTCAGCAAACACACTATCGTACAACATATTAATGGCCCGAACAACCAAGTCAGATCGATTCTCTTTGCTTTCGCTTAAGACTTGCATCGCATATAGTTTATTAAATTTCTTTTTCACCTCAACTGGCAAATAATGTGTAAGCTTTGCTTTTGGTGGATCATCTTTTGCACGTCCAGGACGCTTTTTTTCTTCCATATATCTTCCTCTATTAATTGCTAATATTATATATAATATACCACATATATCTTTGACGTCAAACCCAGTTGACACTATATAATATATATATTAAGATAAGAGCGTATAATGGTTTTGAGGTGCGCTCGTCCCCTTTGGGCGCCTCTTTTATAAACACACATAACCAAGGAGGAACACTATGTTCGTCAAACTAATGCATGCGTTCATGCTGGGAGCAGCTTTTTGCGCATTTACCGCGGAAGCTCGCGTTAACGCTCCAACAGAGCTGAGACGTAGATCTACAGAAGGCGAGGTTGTTTATCAGCTTTGCAAAGCTTTAACAGACGCTGGTGTAGCATTTGGAAGAATGGCTCGAGCGCTGGTTGACTATCTTAGGTCAATTGAATATGGCCGGGCTGTTAGATATGCGCAGGTACTATACAGGCACGGATATCTACACAGGCATCATTATAATGAAGTACGAGGCGTACACAGACAGTGTGATAGGCATTGTGCTGGGTGCGACGGATATTGTCAACAATGTGGCCAATATTGTCACGGAGTTTAAAAAACGGGGGCTATATAGCCCCCGAGAAAAGCAAGTAAGTGTTTTTTTAACCATATTTAAACGAAAGGATAATCGATGAAACGATTATTTTCAATTATTAGCTTAAGCCTGTTGATATCGATACAGGCAAATGCCATGATGCAGCAACAAGAGGAGCAAACATCTTCTGCTACACAAGCGGGAGAGGCAATGGGAGAATTAATTGGAACAGTAATAGCACTTCCATTTAAAGCTGTGTGGGCTATCGGAAGCGCTGCGTGCAGCTTGGTCGGATCTTTAATGGCTGCACCAACGCCGCCGGATGATCCGAACAGCGGAAAAGGGAGCAACCGCAATCTTTCTGCAGAAGCAAGAGATAACTTACGCGCATTTAAGGCTAGCGCAGAACGTGGTCGACTGGCTGAGGCTTCAGCGCTAGTAGCAACTGAAACAGAAAAGAATGTTGCCCAGGTTGCTGCACATGTTATAGCATTTAGATCTGCAAGGTCTGATTATCCAGGCAGAAACAAAAAGAATCTTTCTCCAGCATTGGGACGCGCTAGATATCGTAGACACTGTAGAGAGATTATAAAAACAAGAAGTGAAATTTAAGTCAAGCTTGTTTCAGGGCGTCCTTCGGGGCGTCCTTGTTAATCCGGAGTTAAAGTTCGAGATTTCAAGGTGTGACAAAATATCACAGGTTGTGACAAAACGTCACGGACTAGTATTCTTTTTCTTGCAAGACTCGCATAACTTACTTATATGAATATATTCTGAATGCATCCTTTTTGCATTGTCTGACCTACTAATCCATCTGCAGTTTTTTTTACAGTAATCTCCGTTCGAATCGATTCGATCAATAGTCATTCCAGGAGCAGGCTCCCCCATATCAGCCAAAAAGTTTTTAAAATCTAACCATCGTTGGCTCACCTTTATTCCCCGTCCTCCGTAACGCCTATAATCTTGGTTGTTCTTGTTATAGCATCTAGACTTAATTCCAGCCCAAACGCGATATATTTTTGTTCTTGAAAATCCATGAGTTTTATTTCTCGAGGCTGTGTGGCACGACCTACATCCCTTCGAAGCCCCCGAACTCAAGTCCTTCGCAGCAACATTAGACTCTCGGCCGCATTTACAGCGGCAACGATATATGTTTCCGGATAGACCTGTTTTATGCAGTACCGTCCATTTGTGAATGCATTCTAGTGGACTATAGCTATACTTCGTCACCCGTTTTTTGCCACACTCAACACAACCACGGGACAGCTTTATTTGATCAGCCCTCTTTTTGGTCTCTGTTCCACAATCACAACGAACCAACCATAATCGCCTACCACTATTGTTCCAGCCTGCCTCCGCAACAATTGTCCAAGAATTAATCTTCTTTCTAATAAAACTTTTGATGTCTGTCTTCGAAAAAGTTTGGGAATGCCTCTTTTCCATACATTGCCTCTCTATAGTTTCGCTCTATATCTTCAGGCCTTAGGTGGTCGCTCATTTTGGGCAAAGATATTGCCAGGTACCTGAGAGCGTCACAGTAGTGAGACGCCCAGTTGTGGAGTGGCTTCGGTTTATACACTTTCTTTTTGTGGTCAAACTCCTGCCGATAGTTTTCTATTGCCTTAATAAGCTGCGCGCAGTTATTTTTATCGAACCACATTTTACCCAAAGACGACCTAACAGCTTCTATGCCATCAAGTATAAGTGCTTTTTCGGCCACAGTAAAGTTAATTCCCAGCTCCCTGGCCTTTGCTAGACGAGTAATCCCTGATCCAAGCTCCTGTACCTTGATATCATGGGGAGCAATATGCTTGCCATATGTGTACGGCTTATTTTTTAATACGTTAACGTAGTGCTCTAATCCAACCTTTGAATTTTCATAGCTATCTATAACGCGAACAGCTGTCCCAACAATTTGAAAAAATATGATAGCGGTGGAGTCAGAAACACCTAAATCAAAAGCCGTATGTACTTTAAAATTTGGCTCCCACGGAACATCGCCAATCCTTCCATCTAAGCGCGCCTTGTCCATATATTTTGTATAATATGCACCCTCTATACCCATTTCGAACGATGTCCAATATTCCTGTAGCTGCAAATCTTCAGACATCTCCCCTTCCGCTCGCTCTCTTTCTATTTCCTCGATTGGTATATGGCAAGTATCATCGACCGTAAGTTTTGAAACAAACCATGATTTAGGGTTGTGCAATGCTATTTGATACATTTCATACATAAAGTTGCGCCCACGTGGAGTACTCACAATGAGTGCCCACCCACCGTTTGCGGACAAGATAGGCCTCACAAATGAATAAGCCATTGGATTACTTATTGCAAACTCAGAGAAAACTATGCCCTTGGGGTTAGTACCTACTAGTGCATTATCATAATTATCTGATCCAACGATCTGAAAGACAGAACCATTTTTTAGTTTAATTCGCATCATTTGCTCATTCTTAGATTCAATCAGTTCTTTTGGCAAATAATCTAAGATACGATAGCCATCATTGTTAATCGCATCCCAAAGAATTCGGCGTCCGGATGAGTAAGTGGGAAATACATAATATATGGTCATGATATCGCGAAGCATAGCCTGTATGCATATATTCCATGCCGTCAAATCTTTCCCTGCTCTCCGAGGCCAGATTGCCATAATCTTTTTGAATCCATGGTTGAATATGGCGTCAGCTATACATTCTTGATAGGCTCTCGGTTTAAACTTATTCAGATGGACGTGAATCTCTGGAGTTAGATCTGTCATAGGACCTTCTCGACTCTTTAATCTGCATCGCTAGTGCAACTCGCTCTCTTAGTATACGCTCCGCTGCTCTTCTCTTGCGTTCTTTTTCTCGCTCTCTACGCTCTACTGTTCGAACAGTATCTTCTACTTCAGCACGTGCCTTTCTCCATTCTTCCGTTCCCCAAGCTGGGGCTCTTTCCATTCCAAAAAGGGGAAGGAGGAGAATGATTGCCATATATGGTAAGTAATATCTCACTTCTGGTCCTTTCTAGGTCGACCGGGTTTGCGCTTATGTATACTGTTTGACTTAAGCCTGTCGACTTCAAGCGCTGTATCATGCAAATTTGCGTATATATTTTCAAACTCCGAGTTGATTCTGTGGTCTAGCTCGTCTAGGTCTTTCTCATAGCTCTTGTGTGTCATGATGGTTATGACTCCATTTGCTATAAGCAGCAAAACGGCTGAAATGAGCAGGTATAATTCAACAGTCATTTTTTTTCCTTATCAACGATATATTGATCACTAACTATAGTGCAAATATGTTTTTTCTCAGCTATTTCGCCTATGGGTCTGTTATAACGCTCGATGCGCTCTGCCTCCCATAGCTTGGTACATTCTATATGCTCGGAGCAACCCTCGTTATGGCATTGGCCCCACGATTTGCATTGCCAGCAAAAGTGATCTTTGTCGCATGGATCGCAGCTGCAGCTCATTCTTTCTCCTTATCTATTACTCGTTTGTTCTCTGGAAGGTGTACGTGTATTGTCTGATTTGAGTCTTCTTTGTCAGATTTTTTGAGTGCTGCTTGATATTTGTCTGCCATATCATACTTTTCATCGTATTGATGTTGTCGGTGTGCAACTGCCTTATAGTCAAAGCTTTTGGTGATTGCTCCCACTTCTCTGTTATCGCCAACAAAGCGCTTCCCAATTTTCTTAGCGGCCGCTAGCCTAGGATATTTCGTGCACCAGAATTCGAATGTGCTTCTCGCAATACCTTTTAGCTTGCAAAAGCGCTCGATTGTGACGCCAAATTTTTCGTCTTCGCAAAACCCGATAAATTCGTCTGCTAGGTTGTTTGCAATTGTATTATTTAGTGGAATTTCTCTAAATGTACATATACCTTGTTGCGCAGCTAATTGGTCATTAATGCAGTGTTTGTCCTTTTTCCAATCTTTAGTTTCTTTCGACGCTAGCGTGCTATGCTTACTGTTTATTGCTTTATTCATGATAGTCTCATTATTTTAATTTCGGTACGTGGCTTATAGTCGCTTACTTGTTTCAAGTTGACTCCTTTCACTTCACAATCTTTTCTACAGATGATACCACGGATGGCCTGGTTCAAAAAGCAGAACATATTGATCATCTTTGAGTGATTGGATGGTTTTGTAAAGAATGTTGCTTCTATTTTTATTGGTCCGTCGACGAATTGTCGGCAGTTATGTTGGTTGCGGAGGGTCTGTAGGTAATTGAATTTAGCTTGTTTGTAATGGTCCCAGATTCTGGGCTCTGTATCTACTACTTTGGCATATGCTGGCGGTTCACCTTGAATTGTATATATATAGGTTTTTTGTGCCATAGCGCTCCTTTGAACTACAGTTATACTATGACTACTTGCTACACCTATGATATACCTGATCAGGCTAAAATGGAATATCAGCCTGAGAATCGTCCGGAGTTGCCTCTCCTGAAATATAAGCGTCAATTATTGGAATTAATTGTGGCTTTGTTTGCGCAAATGTTTCCCGAAGAAGCGCTAGCCCCTTCTTGCTCATTCCACCACTTCTTATTGCTTTTTTGAGCTCTTCTTCCTGGTTGAGCTCGAGCCTTGATGGGTGATCTTGCGGAAGCGGAGGTGTCCAATTTGGATCTTTTTTGGTGGGATTTGTGTTTTCATCTATTGCTTGATCCGGATATGGATACTCTTTGCCATATTTCCAGTATGTTAGTCCCTGGCTAAAAGTAGGAGAATATTGACCTCTCGGCTGCCTGCTATTAACCAATGGAAATTGCTTTGCCTTTGGCCGCATCTTTTTTTGTTGCCAGTCGTGCATGATTTTATGGCAAAGCTTCATGTCGAATAACTCATCTTCAAGGGTAACTGGACCATCTTGATCAAAGTTGGGAAAGTCATCCATCGCGTTCCAATCTGCCTCTAACTGCAATCGTTGTGCTTCTAAAAGACATAAAGTGAAATATGTGTTGAATGGGTTTTCTGGGATTGTGTCAAAATTTCTCTGAAAAAGAGAGAGAGCCTTGTAAAGAATCTTATCTGAAAATACACAAAGTCTTATTTTTCCAGCACGATTTAACTTTAAAAAGCGAAGCTTTGTTTCTATGACACGGGATATTTTGATTGGCATATTTGAAGCTTTCTTATAAGATATGGTTACTAATTATTCTATCGTAATTAGTATGCCATAGAATTGCTTAAAGATAAAGCTTCTCTATGGCTTTTTTGATTCTAGCGCAGGACATTTCTTTTTGAATCTTTTTTAATTTTTTAGGTCGGATGCTTGTTTCTATCAGAAAGATTCGTTCGGACGTTTTTGACCCTTAGTATCTTTCTCTTTTCTAAGTAAGAGTATCTTATATTAGAAACAAGTATCTGTATCATATTTCTATAAAGAGATAAGAGAGAATCTTTTAATAGGGTGACATACTCAGATAGAGAAGATTTTAGGGTGGAAAAAATTTTTTTCTGCACACGTGTAAGATTAAATACCTGAGAGAGCAGATAGGAATTGGGCCTGTAGCACTTACCCTCCTTGTAGGGGTTGTAAACTGCAACCAATCCATCAGCCTCTATTTCATCAATGGATCTTTGAACTGTTCTGTCACACACGCCGATAAGATTGGCTAGAGTAGGAACTGAGGGATAGCAAACCTTGTTTTTGCCCCTATAATAAAGCAAACCTATAAGGGTTAAAATGTAACTATCCGATTTCTTTCTGAAAAACTTTCTAAATTTCCAAAACTCTTGGTTAAGATGATTAAAAAGAAATGTTTCTTTTTTTGAAACTTTTTCTTGACATGTTTGTGAGCTTTGTGGCATTATAGTCCTTGTGTTATGTTTTTTGATTTTTGAAAAAACTTTTTCTATTGTGTTGGTTTTTCAATTCTAATCCAATCCCGAGATGTCAATATATGGAAAAATTATACGTAAAAAATCAAAAAGATTCTAGGGGGGCACGAAAGTGCTCTCTTTTTTTATGCAATAAAACGCCTAGCATGGAGATACCACACCACACCAGGCGAAAACTAAAAAAAGGAGAGTTTTGTTGCCCTAACTAACAATTTCAAATTTGAGCTAAGAAGGAACTGTAGTCAAGCAAATCTCGCATATACCCTATCACAGGCCTTTTCGAATGTCAAGCAATAAATATATATTATCCCCTTGACATTGTATATTGTTAGTGTTATGATGGTGGAGAAGTCAGTAGTATAACACACATATAGGAGTATTATTATGGTCTATGCAGACAAGCTCAAAAATCTGCGCTATAAACGAGAAAAGCTCAAGGCTGAGCTGCGTATCATCAGAGAGCAAATCGTAAACACAGAGGCAAATTTGCACGATAGAACACACACAATAAAAGTAGAGTTTGAATACGAAGTTCAACGAGCTTCAGCTGAAGTATCAAAAGTTAAATTCTCAAACGCAGAACGACGCCGAGTTGAACTTGAAAAAAAGAAAAATGCCGACATAAAGCTAAACGAGATTAAGTCATCTCTAGAAACTTTCAAAAAACACGAGCAAAGACTTGTGTGTGATGAAGAAATATTAAAGATACAAGAGAAGTATTTGTTTAAAGAAATAGAAGTATTTGTAACACTTAAGAACTTCGATGCGGCAACCATGAAAGCAGGAGTATAAAATGTCTATAGAAAAACTAGCGGTAGACCTACAAAAGCTAATCGATGAAAAGATGAACGCATTCTCATTTCTCGGCAAGAAAGCAAAAGAACAGGCTAAGAGACTAGAAAAAACACACCAAGAGATGAGCGCAATCCTTCACGAATTAAAACCAGTTGAGTCGCTCATCAAGGCTCAGCATCCAGAGAAGGCAGAATTATTTGATGCATTATTGGGGTATAAAGATGAAAAATAAATCTACAATAGAAGATGTTGGAGAAATTATTCAGGATTCAATAAGTTACTTATTGCATGGAGTATGCGCGATCGCCTCAATTGCCCTTTATAAAGATGCTCATGCTAATAGCCTAGATGAAGCCGAAAGAAAAAATCTAAAGAAGGCCTTTTCGGAATCAGAACACAATATAAAAGCTGCAATGTTAAATCTGCTACCAATTTTAGAGAACAAAAAGGTAGATTGTGATTCAGTTGTAGGTCAGTTCTGGCCAATTTTTGCACTCTATGTTGGGAGTAACCAAAAAGAGTTTCCACACTTAGCTAGTATTCTCCAGAAAACCAAAAGGGAAATTAATGGAAAATAAAGATTTAGTCACAATACTTGAAGCGCTCGCCAAACTTTCAGCACAGGTGTCCAAGCTTGCGGATAAAAAAGACGAGAAGCCGCCAAAATTAGTCGCTCCCGCACGATCTAAGGAAATTAAGGATCTATGTGCGGCGATAGCAAAAGCTCAGTCTGAGATCAAAATTGCTGGCCTTACGAAAGAGAACCCATATTTTAAATCGCGTTATGCGGACCTTGCTGAGATGATACGGGTCTCAAGGCCAGCTCTATCTAAAAATGGTCTCTCAGTTATACAACAAGTAGTACAAAACGAAGAAGGCCAAAATATATTAAATACGATACTATTACACAGCAGTGGCCAATGGATAGAGTCACGAATGCGTATAGTACCTCCGAAAAACGACGTCCAATCAATGGGGAGTTACATCACGTACCTAAAGAGATACGCTTATGGCTCCCTCGTGGGCGTCGTAGCATCCGATGAAGATGATGATGGTGAGGTGGCAGTACACGAACACAGAGAGAACTTCAACAAGGGAACAGGGTTAAACCACAAATACAATCCAAAAGAGCAATCATATGAAACAATAACCAAGGAGCAACTAGAAGAACTTAGATATGAGCTCAAGTCACATACCGATCTTGCAGAGGAAATTCTAGAAAAAATGAAGATACAGTCGCTCTCTGATATGCCGAAGTCAAAATTCTTACCGTCAATAAAAAGAATAAGAGAAATTGTGAGAAAACGAGATGGAAAATAAGAAACCAAAAACAATGTACGACGAAAGCGATCCAGAAGTTGTATTTGATGAATGGGTAGACGGAGAACTGAACGTCGTAATGAGAAAAAAAGACAAGAACACTGGTGAACATTTCTACATATCTTATAATCCATACACCAACCTTTTGCCAGCATGGGCGGCTGGAGCAGGCAAAGAAACATCTCTTGCCACAATTCCAGACGATGAAAACCAGCCAGGCTGTGATCACTACGTCTTAAACGGCGATTTTCGAGAAGAGTATGAAAAGGTAGAAACACTCAAGGAAGCACTTGACGTATACAATAAACACAAAGACAAACATAGAAGTGAGTGGAGCACAGATTAAGATAATACTCCTTCACAATGGTGAAGATACTGCTGAGGGGACCAATAGGTCCCCTGCTTTTATGAAACGAGTGGTCTCATTTTAACAGAATTTTTCCCTTAATAAAAGCATTTTCTAGTGGAGCATACGTATCTCCAATGCCAACAAACTTGCTACACTTAATAAGTGAGTGGCCTTTAGGTGGAAAACCTTTAATCTCCGTCTTACCATCCCATTCAATGACATTAACCACTTCATGCCTGTCATTAACTTGGGCCCATCTATTTTCTTTAATATCAAATTCAAATTCATTCATAACTTATTCCTTAACCCGATCATCCTGCCTGTCCGCCATAGCTTTAGCGTCGGCGGGAGCCTGTCGAAGGGACATGTGCTTATCCCAGGTATTCAATTATAACGACTTCACCGCGACCACCAGGTCCGCCAGCTCCAGAGTTAGTACCATTGAGGCTGCCACCTCCTCCGCCGCCGGCACCCCCAGGAGCTCCGCCATCGCCACCATCACCCGCAACACCCCCAACAGATTGGCCGCCTCCGCCTCCACCACCTAGGCCCCCACAAGGTATACCAAGAGAAATAGAAGATGCATCTGCGCCATCTGCTCCATCTATACCGGTAGATTCAAGACCTCCTGCAGCTGGAGCATATATTTGAACGGTGCCAGATGTGGTAACTATATCGCTTCCTGCTCCTCCTTGACGCTCAGTTACAGCGTCAGCTCCAGCGCCACCTCCAGCAGCGCCAGCAAAATTATATCTACACGGACCACCAGTGCTAGAAAAATCTGTTCCAAGATGATTTGCGGTACCTCCCGCTGCTACACCACCGTTTCCTGACTTAGGTCCAATCTCATTGGCAGAGGTACCTCGAGAACTATTCCACTGATTATATCTTGGGCCTCGAATTGGAGCAGTTGATGTAGCACCATTAAAGTCGCCCCCAGTTCCTCCTAGAGGTCCATTGGCCGGTGGAAAATCTACAAACAAAAATGTCGTATAAGTAGCAATGCTACCAGAGTTTCCATCCGTATTATCAACAGTCTGCAATACTCCGCCAGCACCTCCAGACCCGACAACTACAGAGGCAGACGCAGGAAATCTATCAGCAGGACCAACAAAAAAATAGTTGCCACCAACTGAACCTCCAGATCCTCCGCCCGCAGCTGTTGATGCGCCACGACGACCAGAGCCTCCTCCAGAACCACCATTCCACACATAAAACTCTATGTTTTGAGCATTGGCGTCCTTGGTCCATGTTCCAGATGAAGTAAATGTTGTAATCTTTGTGCCCCCACCGGTTGCGGCAGATTCTAGATTAATTGTGTTGGGGCCGTTGGTTATAGTTATAGTTGCGCCAGCGGAAGTAATATTCGCATAAGCACTTGGCAACCCAGTTGCGCCTATAATGACCTGACCATCAGTTCCGCGATCTAAATTTGTAGTAACAGTATTACCAGCTCCTGCGGTATTAATCAGCTCACCACCTAGATCATTCAATACACCTAACGCATCAGGTGTCGCAGTTCCCGCATCTGTTACAAATGAAGCTGCTAAGTTGCTTACATCAACATTGACAGTAACAGTGTTGCCAGCACCCGTAGTGGAGCATCGAGTGCCACCTAAAACATTCAACTCGCCAGCGGCATTTGGAATAGCAGTGCCTGCATCTGTTATAAATGAATCTGCAAGGTTGCTAGCATCAACATCGATCGTTATAACATTGCCAGCCCCTGTAGTGGAACATCGAGTTCCACCTAGGACCTCAAGAATATTAGCAGCTGGAGTAGCTGTACCAACATCGCAATCATAATCATAAGCGATCGTACCATCATCCCTTAGCTCTAGAGCGTACGAAGCTGGATAACCAACAAACTCATATGGCGTGCCACCAGCAGCATTAATATCGATATTTTGACCAACGGGATCACCAGGCACTGCTGCACCGACATCACCAGTTAATGTTCTTAGGCCAAGTCCTGTTGCAAACTGAATCCATCTTGCAACATTTGCATCTTTATTAACCAAGATCCATACTTCTTCAGATGGAGCTGTAGCTCTATTTATCCACCAGGTACCAACATTAAAGTTTTTATAATCGTTAACAGTAGGAGCACGATTATCAGTTAACAACAATGGAGGAGATACTGGCTCTACTCCCATGTAGGCTAACGGCCAAAGACCCGTACGCCTACTATCTTTCCTCGTAGCCATATTTAATACCTTTCCTTAATTCGATCAGTCCTGAGCTTGTCGAAGGGTCCTTGTAGCCATATTCTATCCTTACTTTTCTAAAGTTTTAGCTTCTAATTCTCTCGCACTTCTGTCCTTATATTCCGGCTGTGAGAACACTAGTTGCGCAAAGGCAGCTTTACCTGTTGGAATAGACTCTACGCCCTTAGCGGCCAATTTTGGCTCCCATTCAGCTTTTAATCTTTTAAAGCACTGCTCATATTTGTGATTGATGATGTAAAAAATACGACGCTTCATATCTTCTTCGAATATCTCTGACTTAATATCATTCTTAATAACTTTTTTTTGAGTTTCTGTAAGCTCAAAGAGATCTTTTCCATCAATTTGTATTTTCATAATTAATTCCAATCTTAACTTATTAAACAACCACTCATATGCGTATTATAAAGAGTTCCGCCCGCACCAGGAAGATCTACAACATCACCAGCCTCCCCACTAACTCTTGCAACAAAAGTACATGTGTCAGATGCATCCATATCAAGAATTACATTCATCGATGTTCCTTGAAATGTTACACCATTAGGGTCGACTACAAGTTGTGCTCCCCTGTTAGAGGCTACAATTCTAGAATTTATAGTTGTAGCTGCGCTAGTCATATTGTTGTAATATATCGAATAAGAAAATAAATATCTTCCTGTTACAGGGGCCGTAAATGTTCCATTAGTATTAAAATCGCCATTTTGATCAAATACTTCGGTAAGGGCTACATTCGTACCCACTGTATATGCAGTACCATTCCCGGTAACATTATTATCATCAGAACCTAAATAAGCTAAAAAACAAGGGTTAAGCGGAAGAGTCCTTTCGCCAGCCGCTGTCATTATAAATGTATCATTGGATCCCAAAGCAGACCCCTGGCTAATCTTAAATGCATCTCCCGCATCATCATCGACACCAATTCGAAATTCTCCAGTCGTATTAATTGAAAATTGGAGAAATGAATCTCCCGATGCTCCTGGATCTATAGTCAACTCACTAGATTTATTGTTTAAGCTATTAATTTTCGCCATAATTAACTCCCATAAAAAGCACGAAGCGACTTACTAATGTTCTTGCGATGTTCCATTGAAAGCTTTTTCCCTTTATGCGCATCACTAAGCTTCTTGCGATGTTCATCTGTAAGCATACGTCCTTTACAGTGTAATATTGTATGACAAGAACAACATAACGTTAGCCCATTATCTATATCAAATCTCAACTCCGGGTACTCCTTCCATGGTTTTATATGGTGCGCACATATTTTTTCTATTGATCCACATTTTACACATTTATAATCATCTCTTTCCCATACCGCATGCTTCCAGTCCCTGTGTTTTTTGCAATGCCTGCTTATTGATCGCGCATATTTTGTTGCCTTCATTTTTCTTACGTGCTCAGCACTTTTCTTTATGCCTTTTGTTCTAGTGTGGCCCTTAGTAAACCCATTTGTAGGCTTAAATTCAGTGTTTCTGAGGCCTTTATTCCAAGGAGTATTTCCCTTTTTAAAACATCCGGTATTTATGCCCTTTGGTGGTCTAAATTTCAAATTATGACACTTTTTACATCTTCCTCTATACCATCTGCCGCCGCCATATGTATAAAAACTACTATACGGCTTTTCAGTTTTACAATCTTTACATGTTTTCATAATTAAATCCTTTCACAATAATTATAAACAAATAAAGATTGTGTTACAATTCCAGCGTTATACGATCGTAATATTCCCCTTCGAGCTTAAAATTCCCCATAAAGTGTTCGCAGTTAAACAAATTAGCTCTACAGAATCGTAGTCATCTGACGATTCCAAATAGCCGCCTACACCAGTTGTCGTTGAGTTTGATTCGTCCCATGTAATCGTTTCTCCGGCATTTTGCGCTATTTTCCAGCCGCCAGCGCCCTTACCTGTGACGCGCAATATTGATCCGACAGCGGCGGTATCTGGTAACGTTATAACCACCTGTGAGGCATTATTTGAGATGTAGCCGCTGTTAACGCTAGCAGATTGAGATGTACCCGTTACCTCAGACCACGTAATAGGAAACGCTGTTATTGCACCAAGTTGCCCATTTGAATCGATGATTACTGATTGATCTGTTCCGCCCGATGGAGCTGTATTGTATATACCAGCTATGAAGCACTTGTCTTGTTGTTTATCACCAGTTCCTTGGGTGCCAAGTCGAATAGTATTGTTGTCTCCAGCTACACCCACATTGCTAAAAAATATATTGTCGCTATCATTGGTTGTTAAGCTATTTCCAGCCTGATGGCCGAAAACAATATTATAACTACCGGATACAAGGCTACCTAGGCATGATGCGCCAACACCGACGTTATAACTTCCTGTTGTAAGAACAAACATGGTTGTATAGCCAATTGCCATATTTCTTCCGCCAGATGTACAGTTTGCAAGCGCATTTGCTCCAAGCGCACAGTTATATGATCCATCTTGGCAATCGGTAAGAGCGTCAAATCCAAGGGCAACATTTTGCGTTCCAGTTGTCAAGGCGTCCATGCTATTATTGCCAATTCCAATATTGACGCCTGACCCAGAAGTAGTTCCATTTCCGGCACCAGCCCCTATAAATAAGTTATTTGTACCATAACTATGCGCCCAGCGCACACTGTTAACCTCTATAACGCCCTCAGTAAGTGCCGCATTTGTTGTTGGGAGGTTTAAGTTGCCAGCAGATATTGTTGCATCGCCTGTTGTTACAATTAAGCCAGTTCCAGCTGTCACAGACCCTGAAAAAGAAGGACTTCCAGTCCAAGACGGATTGGCTCCAGTGTTTCCCATCAGTGTTTCACCGGTTGCACCTACAGCAACCGATGCTATACCACCGGTTGCGTCGCCAACTTGAACACCATATTGTGTTGTACCTGTAAGGGCTACCGTAACAGTTGAACCTGCTGCACTAGTAGCAATGTCATTTCCACCAGCTATAGTAAATACAGCTGATGACGCCTGAGAGGTTCCAGCATCTCCCGCTAGCGTAAGGTCGTCGATTGTTTCAAGAGCCGACTGTACTGTTGTATCTGCTGCACTTAAAATATGATCAAAGTTTGTTGTATCTGTAAGTATAAGTGATGCGATAGATGCCGTAGAACCTGAAAAGCTAGTGCGAGCAGTTTCTTTTGCAATAACAACCTGAACAATTGAGGTGGAAGATTCTTCAAATACTATGTACCCAAGTTGAGCTAATTCCAACATAGCTAGCTCAGCTGTTGCGGTTGGTATTGAATCATTAGCAATTGCAGTATCAGCCTGCGCCAAGTTGTTATACTGGGCATCACCCATTACAGAAAAATATACTGGTGTAGCAGAGTTTAAATTGTCTTTTGATACATAAAGCCTGTTAACAGAATACTTGTTTGCGCCTAATGCTGTTGGAGTGCCTGCGTTATTCCAAGTTCCGTCAAATGTATCAGACTGAGCATAGCGAGCCCATTTTCCAGTGCCAAGCGTATAATACTGCTCAAACACCTCCGCAACGCCACCACTATCTGGTATTGTTGTTTCTAGCCCGTGGTCTTCAAGTTCATCTGCTCCAGAAATTTCTATCTTTTGAGAGCCATTCAGCGTAATATTTGCGCCACCTTGATTATCAGCTATTACTGGCCCTATAGTGTCATGAGCCCAAACAGATGTAGCCCATGGAAACTGGTACGGATGATTTTCTTTAACTGTTACCTGGTTGTTTGTTCCAGATGTAGAATCACGCATACACTCAAACAAAACAACGTTATCACTAAAAAGCGCCTCACTGTATGTTGTTGTTTTACCTATTGTTCCAGTGTTGTCCATATATATGTAGTATGTATTACCAGCTGTTAGTCCAGTTTCAGTTTGACCTCCGGCCCACGACACAGGCTCACCCTGTATATATCCTGTGCCAGCCTGAGAAACAGTAAACTGCCCTAACGTTGTATCATCAAAATATGGAGCTCCACCTGACCACGCTTCGAATCCTGACATAATCCTAAGCGCTGTTCCAGCCTCAATGTCTATTGTTCCAGCACCATTTGTTACTGTAAGTGTTCCATCTGTGGATGTTATATTTCCTAAAACAGGGTCTGCACCAGCAGATCCTATAGGAATCTCTCCATTTCCAGCAACTCCAAGCGGCGTAACAGCTCCAACGCCAGAACCAAGCATAATGGCGTGATCTGTAATAGTTGATAGACCAGTACCTCCATTCGGAACAGGAAGAATACCAGTAACATCTGTAGTAAGGTCTACCTGGCCCCAGGACGGATTAGCACCTGTGTTTCCAAGCAGCACCGTATTTGTTGTTCCAACCGGCAACGAGTCTAGACTTCCCGTCGCATCACCAACTTGTACTGCGTATTGTGTCGTACCAGAAACTGCAACAGAAACCGTATTCCCAGCGCCTGACGTTGCAATATTCGCACCAGCCAATCCAAGAATGTTTAGTACGCCAAGAGCAGGTGTTGCAGTCCCAGCATCTGTTGGAAAAGAAGCTGGAATCGATCCGGCAGTTTCTATATTAAGAGTTCCTGCGCCACCTGTGACAGTAATTGTTCCACCAGAAGAGGTAAGCGCAGCCCATGCTGGATCTGCTCCGGTCGATCCGATTAACAACTGACCATTCGTGCCGGGACCAACTGGAGTAACCGCGGCGACCCCAGAACCAATCATCACTGCATGATCTGTAATCGTAGTTAAACCGGTTCCACCATTTGGCACTGATACTGGAGTTGCTATACCTCCACCACCACCGGCACCCAATATTTGTGACATTACACACCTCCGCCATAAAAGCTGCTTACATACACAGAACCAGTAGTTGGAACACCAGAGCGCTTTACATATATGCGAGTGCCCGCAGCTATATAGAAGCCATGACTAATACTTTTATTTGCAGTTATATCCATAACAAGTGAGACACCATCGTCCAACACCAAATGATCATTCACTCCATCAAATGAAAATAGCACTGCGGCATCAGTAAGATTTTGAATTATCAACATTCTAGATGGATTATCAAGCGCCGTACCCACACCCATATATGCCGCACCAATAGAACCAAAAGCAAGCGAACGAAGCGTTTCTGGGAGCAGCTTAATATCATTACTCATTTTTTATCCTTATCTTTTTTATCTTTTTTAGACTTCTCTGGTGTCCCAGGACTCAAGTCTATATCAAATCCAGTCTTTTGTTTTATCACCTCTTCAGCGATTTCTTCAACAGGATTATCTTTTTTCATCTTAAAATAAAGAGTCGAACCTATCCCAGCAACCAAAGCCCCAACAATAATAACAATATTTAAAATACTGAATCCCATTCGCTTCTCCCTACTAATCTGATCTATAGTACCCTGTCACGTATATAAACCCGACACCAGCAACACCTTCTGCATATATAACAGTTCCTTGACGGATTGCTGCTATAGATGATCCTATTTGTGTACTTGGTTGAAAATCAATTTGCAAAGTCTCACCAGCGGGCAAAAAATCATGGTCAAGATTGCCATCATAACTTAGGAGTACATCTGTATCACTATCATTAATAATTCTCAGCAAAAATACCGAATGATCCAAACCATCCGGATTGAGCGCATCAAATGTTCCAATTCCAGTTAGTCCAGCACTATCAAATGCTTCCATTTCAATTGGCAAAATAGCATTTTTAGCCATTATTCCTCCTTATTAAGGAGCTTAAAACTATTCTTCTTCTTTAACTTCTTCTTCTTTAACAAGGTCATCATCTGTCTTAATCTCGACAGCTTTTCCTTCTTCTTCAAGCTTTGCATGATATTCATCAAGTTTTTTCTTCATTACCATATAAAAATGCATAGCAGCATCAACACCTGCTGTAATCGGAGCTCCTCCTGGTGAACTAAATGTGTATACAGCGTCGTCAATTTTGAGCTCTAGTACGTATTTAAGTTCTTCTTTCATGATGTCCTTTCGTTGAAAGATTTAAATTGTTTAACAGCAATAGAATAGCAAGTATGGATTGGCGGGACAATTATTTAACGTGACGCCAGGTTCTTTCTTTTTTTATATCGTCGACTGTTGACCTAGAAAAGCCATATTCTTTACAGATATCGCAAATTCGTACACCATTTCGAAACTTTTCTTTTATTTCCTTAACGATAGACTCTGTCATAATTTTTTTAAATGGCTTAACTTTTTCTATTTTTGATCGATCACCAATATGACCCCACCTTTTACCTAGCTTTATATCTCGAGCGTGAGCTCGGCTTATATTAAACTTTTTAGCAACTTGGGACGCGTTAAAACCTTTCTCAAATAATTTAAGCATTTTTAATACATCTTCATTTTTTAGAGTTGCCCATGAACATGCTTCACCTTTAAGATGAGTATTCCTTCCCTTCTGGTACATGTCATCCATATTTTCTTTAGGCGTCCCAAGAAAAAGATGCTCCGGATTACAGCAGACCCTGTTGTCACAGGAATGACAAACAAAGAATCCATCAGGAATTTCTCCCTTATGAACTATATATGATATCCTATGCGCGTTATGATGAGATGCATTTACCTTTCCACCGATATGTATTTCTCCGTATCCCCATTTATTTATGTATCCTATAAAATCCCAACAGCCATTTCTTTTTTTTACAACTCTTTTATATAGCAACTCCTTCATACGCGCAAGTTTTTCTTCTTTTGTTGCCGTTGCCCATCTAATAGGCCTTCTACTTATCTTTGTTGCCATATGCAACATCCTTTCGTTATTGATCAATTAATAATATACGTATATTATTATAATAACGTGTATGCAGGCATATGGCAACCTTTATGTAAAAAACCTATGCAGCTATGATAAAGAACGTCAAAATGATATCGCCATTGCACGCAGCCCCACCGTTGTTCTGGCACTGTACCGTAAATGATCCAGCCGCCGGTGTAACACGCTCAATAGAAAGTCTACAGTCATTCGCTCCCAAATTTGACACGCTGCAAAGTATTGCAGAGCTAGCAGTACATACACTATTTGTAACTGTGAGCGTAAATTGAGCTCCTGCGCCAGGTGTTTGTCCAGTGAAAGTACCGACACCCACATTGGCGTTGATGGTAACTGCTGCAGCTGCTTGAGAGTCAGTAGCAGGAACGATATCAACGATACCAGCAGCTTCAAGTGAGATTCCGCCAGTTCCCGCGTTAATTGTGGTATCACACGTTGTGTTTGTGCTACCTATAGTTGTGGTATGAGCCGTTGCAGATGCACCAAATGAAGCCGCTCCGGTTCCCACGTCGACGACAACAGAGCTAGCGCCAGTCGTGTTACCGATTGTGGTTGTTCTTGCTGCTGCCCCGGTTGATATGTTGACATTTTGTGCAACTGCATCATTCCCAATTCCTATAATTCCACCGCTTGAATTAATTTCTAGAACGCCAGCACTATCGAGCAATATTGCTCCGGTTGATGTTACAGATGTGTTACCTGTTCCAGATTGGATTACAGTATCTGCAGCGCCTGTTGTGCTGCCCACAGTGACAGTTTTTGCAACTGCATCAGTTCCCAGGCTAATTGCACCAGTTCCAGTTTGTAGGGTAAATGCACCATTTGTAGCATCTATCGTCATTCCGCCGGTACCGTAGTCGATGTCGATTCCACCAGCAGCATCTGACGCAACAAGAGTTAGAGCTCCTGCACCAGCAATTCCACCGTTAAGAGTTACGCCACCAACATCGGACTGTAGCAGAATAGATGCAGCTGCTGTTCCTTGATCAGAATGAAGACGAATTTGTTCGGTTATACCAGCATCAGTATGTAGGTATATTGCATCTGCTACGTTTTCTGTTGATTCTAATATAATTGAACCAAGAGTGGCAGTCGCTGTAATATCACCAGAACCAGAATTAATAGCAACGGCCGTTGCGCCTGTTGCATTTCCAAGAGTAAGAGTTCTAGCCGCAGCTCCAGTTGCTATATTGATATTCTGAGCCACAGCATCATTTCCTATACCTATAATTCCACCGCTTGAGTTAAGCTCAAGTACACCAGTAGCATCTAGCAAGATCGCGTCTGTAGAGGTAACACTAACGTCGCCTGTGCCCGACTGTATAACAGTTGTGGCTGCGCCTGTTACACTACCCAAGGTAACGGTTTTTGCTGCAGCATCAGTTCCTATATTTATGGCTCCTGTTCCAGATTCGATTGCAACAGTACCATTTGCACAAACCATGCTATATCCGCCTGTGCCACAGTCTATATCGATTCCGCCGGCTGCATTGGATGCTTGTATGCTAATCGCATCGGCAGCTGCTTCTCCACCATCTATATTTACAGACCCCAAGCTCGAATCTAAAGTTAGATCAAACGCTCCTGTAACGGTGAAGTTTGAATCTGCTGCAGCATCTAGAAGAATTGGTCCACCAGTACAATCTAAATCAAATCCACTTGTACCAGCAAGCAAATCGATTCCACCTGCAGGATCGATTGCAGTAATGTTGATAGCATCGATTGTTGAAAGACCAGACTCAATATTGATTCCACCTAAATCAGAGTGTATTTCGATTGAATCTACGCCTGTACCTTGATCAGCGTGAATCTCGATGGTTTCATTTGTTCCAGCGTCAGCATGTATATATATACACTGTGCTAAATCATCATCTGCGGTAATTGTCATTGATCCGCCATTCATTAATAGATCATGTCCGGCAGTTAGGCCACCTACCAATACAACGTCATCATCTAGATCAATGGTTATTGTATTTGCAACAGTTCCATCGGTGGTCATATTTGTTCCACCAAGAACATTTACAGCACCACCTCCGGTCGGAACAACTGGTCCAGCAACATCTGTAGGATAGCTGACAGCTGTAGCACCGGTTGCATCAACCTGAATAGATCCAGCACCGTTTGTGATGTTGATTCCTACGCCTGCTGTTATTGCTGCCCATGCCGGTGCCGCGGCACCAGTTGAGGCAATAAGCACTTGGCCATCTGTACCATCTGCTGCCGTAATTAGGCCAGCGGCTGACGATAACACTACACCAAGGCCTGTATTTAATGTGGTATTGCCTGTCACATTAAGTGTTGTACCAACTGTCAATGTAGTACCACAAACTATTCCATTAACAGTAGTGACTGTGTCAAAAACACCGCCTCCACCACCTGCATTAATCCAGGTAGCAGCATTTGCAACAACGCGTGTAAGAATATAATTGTCGTCGTTTGGCTGATCTACCCATATTGTGGAAATGGGTGCGAAATCATTCGCCGTAGGAGCCCTCTGCGCGACTATTGGTGGTGGCGCTCCAGTTATAAGGGGTTGCCCCAAACCATATGAAATATTTCTGTTTATACTTCTTGTAGGCATAATTGTTTCCTTAAGTTTTCTATTAGAAAAATTAATAAAATACTGTCATCCAATTTAAACATATAATTATAAAATAAGGCAAGAAAACGTTTGACATGTAATTACAATCGTGTTACTATGTGTATGAAAGGTTTGAAATGTTTAAACAAAGAAAAGGCAGAAAAAGGCTTACAGTTGACTTATTAGTGCCGTTGCATGATCAACTCGAGCTAATGGCAAAAAGAAGAAATATTACAAAAGTTCGAATGTTGACGATAATATTAGTGGAGGCAATAAACAAAGAAAGAAAGCTGGAATAGGAAGGGCATTGGAAGAGTCAGTTGGAGGATTTTTTGAAGCATTAATTGAATTGTTTGTTTATTTAGGCGCATATATCGCTAGACATCCAGAGATACTTTTTATAATGCTAGCTAGTATGATCATGTATACACTGTTGAACGATGAAACGAGTTACCAATAGGAGAAAGCGATGAAAAAATATATTTTATACACTATGGTATCGCCTATATTAATACCAGCGCTACTGATATATTACATTTTTAAACTACAAATATTAATGCACCCATTTTATTGGATATACAGAGCTCTAAAGTCCAATCGATGACAATAAATACTGTGGAGCTTCGAATATTGCTCGTCCCCAGCCTTTTGGCTTAACTGCCGATGCTTTAAATATTTTAGCTATTCTATCAAGTTCTGGTCCTATTTTTTTCTCTATCTTTGATTCGAGATTTCTAGGCAATCTACCATTGTTTTTCTTAAGAAGCTTATTCATTGCCTTTTCTCTAAGAAGCGGAATCTTGTTGAATTGCTTTAAGTTGTTGATTACTCGATTTCTTCCACCCTGACTCTGATAAAGATTTGGAATAGTTTGTAGATACATTTGAACTTCTTGTTGTGTTACTCTGGCACCAAATATAGATTTTACATTTTTTAAAAAATCTTGACTTAATTTACGAAATTCCTGTGCATCTTCTGTCATTAAGAAATCTAGATTTAATCCTATATTGCCTAGAAGTTTGCCACCTATTCCTTTTCCTACAGTGCTAACGGCCGAATTAATTAACTGAGACCCCATATGTCCTTTTTTATTTAATTCAGACATTCTATCTAATCTCATCTCATTTGCTTTAGTAGCTTTAGCTTGATCAAGCACTTTTTTGTATGTCGGCATCGACTGTTTATCAATTTCTTTTTGCTCTGCAATTGCCTCTTTTCTCTTTTCAGAAGACATTGAATCAAAGTGCCTTTTTTCTTTAAGATCTTGCGCTCTTTCTTGGAGCTTAAATTTTTTATCAAATCTGTCTGCTGCAGCTGCTTCCTTTTTTTCGTTTATAAGTAAATTTGAAAACGTTTTCTCTGCTTTTTCTTTAGCACGCAAAACCTTCTCGAAATTTTTGCCGGCCAATCTTCCGCTGCGCATCGCACTGTCATAGCGCTGTATATCCGACTCGAGCCTGCTAGTAATATTACCTAACCTAGAGGGCTTTTTATCAGTTGCTGAAGCTTCACCAACTTTTTCTGGTGCAGCTGGTTGCTCAACCGGTTGTAATTGTTGTAATCCAGCTGGAGCTGCCATGGCACCAGGGGCTGGTTGTGTGACTTCTGTCGGCATACCACCCATTACACTTTCATAAAATCTTTGCTGTGGAGCCTCCGTTTCCATTTTAAGTAACTGGCCCAATGTCTGAGGGCTCTCAGCTCCTAATGCAGAATATAAGCCGGCTTTTTCGGGGCCAACTATAGGCATTAAGCTTTCTTCTAAGCTTTTCCGCTGCTGTTCTTTTTGCATTCGTTGAAGCTTTAGGTTAACAATATTTGATATTCCCTCTCCAAGTCCTGCAGCTGCTCCTCCGAGCGCCTGCCCCATACCATATCCTGCGGTTGGTTGTGATGGTAGTGTTACTATAGCCATTTTTTCTCCTATTTAAATAGACCGCTCTGGCCACCAAACAAATATTGCCCTGCTGCTTGACCTAATCCACCAAGAAGCCCTCCTATGCCAGGAGCTGCTCCTTGCCAAAATCCTGGTCGTGGTGGCTGTACAACTGTGTCATATGGAGATGCAACACCTCCTCCTAGAAGTCTAGATAACATTTGAAGTCGCTGCTGACCTGGCGCCTGAGCTGCTCCTGCTCGCTGCATAGCAAACTGAGCCTCTGAGAGTCTCTGTGCTCTTCCCTGTTGCTGCAGTCCCCCTCGAAGTTGTTGTTGTAGTAACCCTAATCTTCCGGCAGCTTCACCCCTTTTTAAACCAAATTGCGCTCTGCGCATAGCATATTCAGGCTCCATTTGTGCCCTTAAAGCTGCTAATCCTGTTTCTAGTTCAGTGCCAGCTTGAGCTTTTTGTCGTTCAAATGCCCCAGCACGTTGGCCTCCTCCAGTAAGCGCAGTAAATCTTTCGGCCAATCCAGGAATTGTTTCTTGCGCAAACTTTTGTCTAGCTTGTGCTTCTATCGGAGCGAAATCTAATTGTTGTAATTCTTCCATTCCTGGCAGATTAATAGGCACTTCCGGTGGCAATTCTGGTTGCGGACCAAATGCCTCAGCTTGCTGCTGAAGTATATCTGTTAGTTCTGGAAATTTCTCTGGCTCCTTAAAAAGTTCTTCAATAATTTTAGGATAGGCATCTTCGAGTGCTTTCTGTGTTTTTGGATCTAGCTTTGGAATTTGAGTGGCTGTTCCCCCTCCTGGCAATTCTGTGCCTCCAGCACCTCGACGACCAGCTCTTCTTGCCCTTCTACCAGCTAACTTATTCGCTATAAATCCTCCAACGATTGGTATGCCAAATTTGGCTATTAATCCAGCAATTGCTCCTATGGCCATAATACTTCCTATCTTAAAAGGTCAACCAAACACCACCACATATAGTATACTACTAGCTAGTATAGTATGAGAATTCAAAAAAAAGGAATCAATTATGGCAGTAGACACGAGATATGGCGCATTTGTACCACTAACAGAAATATTTGAGATAGAAAACCTAGGTCAAATCGATATTAATAGTCCAGAGTATAAAGACTTTCTAGTTAGGTTGAGGCAAATACTAAACAACCAGTCAACTATTTTAAACATTAAGGACACGGGCATATATGATCCAGAAGAATTTGTATGTGGTCAAATTTGGTTTCCAGATCCAGCACTATCAAGTCAGACAACGAGAAAGCCAACTGCTAGACAAGTCTTTAGAAAGGTTATAAATTTTGGAGCGCTTCCAAATACTGCAACTAAAAATGTTGCTCATGGAATCACGTTTCCAGCACCAAACACATATAGCTTCACAAGAATATATGGCGCGTCGACTGATCCAACCGCAGGTAGCTATTTGCCAATTCCATACGCGTCTGCAACTGCAGCAAACATTATTGAACTAAGCGTTGATAATACTAATGTGTCTATAACCACCGGAGTCAATCGAGTAGCTTATACAACAACATATGTTGTGCTTGAATATATTAAGGAATAGACTATATATGTGTGTTTAGTCGCGAGACTTCATTACTACTCTCCTTTTTAGGCCGTGATGAGCGCTCATCACGGCTTTTATCATAATTCTTGAGTAGGAGATGCATGAAAGATAATTCCATGAAGTTCGAATCCTAAAAATGGGATAATATTATCTCGCATTTGATCATCAGTCCAATATATTCGAAGTTGTATTGATTCACCCTGAGCCTGTAGATATACCGCATGCCAGAAGCGCTTCTGTGACTCTTCAAGAGTTGTAAAGGCATCCATAATAAGCTCGCTAGTACCCAACATAGACCCTGTGGCAATGCCCGCATCTCGCATAGACAATTCTGATGATGAAACAAGATAGTCGATTGTTAACTCACCGCTGTCAACCTTGTCGATAAGAAAATCTGTTTTTTCTATGTTTGTGTTCATTCCCTCTTGTGTATAGAAGTTAAATCTCTTGGTATATATATCAACTTTGCTTACCAACTCAATATTCCCACCACCAGCATATGTGCCTGTAAGACCTGGGGCGAAGTCTAAAGCAACCTCATCATCTGAGACGTATCTAACCTCAAAGCTTCTATCATTAAGGTTAGTAATACCTTCTGCATTTTTTATACGTATAAAGTCGCCTGATGAAAGGTTATGATCGATTGAAGTAACGATAACGGTTGAGGCGATTTCCTGTATGTCTGTAATCTGCTGCGCTATAGCATTTTCAGAATAGTCACCATTTACGACAAATGTATAGCCCTGTTGATTTCCGGCAATTACTAGTCTAAATTTTGCCTCAATTGGTCCGTCGTTCCACTCAAAGCCATATGACTCCCATTGGTTTGGAATTTCAGACCACGTTAAGTCTTCCGTTGTTTGATGATAACCATATGCGGTTATGCTATCATCAAAAAAGGCCCATGTATTATTGCTATAATTATATGCAAGGATTCTGTTGGGATAATTTTTGTGTTTTTCTTTGTAGGGCACAGACCAATAAACCATCTCATTATAATAATCCCTTATTCCGTGTACACGAAAGACTCCTTCATCATTATTATGAAACTCAAACACTTCGTCTGGGATTTTACTATCGATTCTCTCAACATTTGCACCGGTGCATGCATGAATTCCAGTCTGACCAATTCCAAGTACGACTTTATCAAAGTTAACAATCGAGAATGTCGACTCGCATCCTAGTGTTGAGTTAATTTGTTGCCATCTAAATGGATACACCTGGTTTCCAGTGTACATTAGCTCATATGTGCTTCGCTCGAAGAAAACAATAAGTCTATTTTTTAATATTGAAGCGCTTACAATTGCCTCTCTAGTCGGCGCATCTATAAAAGAACCTTCGCCACCTATATCTTCTCTATAAGAGTTTGCAGCTATAGGACTACCAATTCTAGAATATCTGCATCGATTTACGTATGTGAAAGGATTTCCTGCTGCGTTTCTCTCAACAGTATTAAGCAAAAGAAGCCTATTCTGAAAAGGGATAATTATTCGACACGATTCAATTGTTTCGTTTGCATTCGATGCATATTGAGGTCGCCATGATGTCCAGTTTGTTCCATCAAAATATCTTAGGCGCTCTGCAGAATTATAATTTGTTGTAAACAATATATAAGTGTAATCATCAGTGCCCCTCCAAGTAGTGCTCCAAAAAAACTCGCTATCTGTTCCGGCCCATTGCGCGTCGCCCGGATTTGTCTCGCCATCAACTCTTTCCCATCCTGTAGCAAGCAGCTTATAGTTAAAGAAAGTATCAAAAGCATAGGTATCTTCATCATTTATTTCCTGTTGCTCATATGATACAAAGCCCATAACAGGCTTAGCAGGATAAAAATATACATCTGTAGCAGCAACACTGGTCTGAATATCATATGCGCCAGTTGCAGTATTATATGTATATACTGTAGCCGTTCCGCTGTTAGTATACATGTTGCCATTAGCCTGATACACCGTAAAAAACTCTGTACCTATAGAGAACATCTGCCCTATAGCACCAATGCCTCCTGCTCCTCCAGGTACTGTTCCCGCCAAATCCCCTCCGCCATTAGTTGTTCCAACCTTAATGCGCAATCTCGAAGATACAGCATTAGCATCAGTAAATTCTCCGACATTTAATGCACCAACTCTTTTTTTAATGCGGCCACGAAAGTTATATGCATTATTTAGGGTTTCGAATGCTTCGTCTGGTATTAACCATGG
>Ga0180433_10002583_pt1 | contig 27725 bp, 32 predicted proteins | sample SS_ome_8_FD_132980 | JGI IMG/M metagenome (GOLD analysis project Ga0180433, IMG submission 132980) | Hypersaline lake sediment archaeal communities from the Salton Sea, California, USA - SS_1_D_1 metaG | ecosystem: Environmental > Aquatic > Non-marine Saline and Alkaline > Hypersaline >... | reverse complement strand
CTGCGAAATCGTCCCCACCTAACCCTCCGTCCGCATTCCCATCGGTAGCGTCTCCTCCATCCCCCGGGGCGCACGCTGTTATGGCTACATTTCCAGCAGTCTTATTTAGGAAACCATAAACGTAAAATCCATCAACTTCAAAGCACGATCCTCCATCCCCGCCATCAACATCAGCTCCTACTCCGTTGCACCCATCAGCGGCATCCCCCGCGCTCATTGTCCAGGCACCAGTGGATCTCCACTCCCTGCCTTTGAATGTTACCTGCCCTGATTGGTCAGACCCATCTCTCCCATAATTTCCGTCACCTGTGCATGAACCGGCATTCCCTCCCTCCACCTGAATAGCCCCTGATTGTTCCCATAAGTCAGCTTCAACGTATATGTTCAGGCCGTTCCCCCCTTTTTGGTTGTTTCCTCCATCTGCCCCGAAGCCTACGATATTCCCTGTTTGGTTGAACATCTGATTTGAGTATATGAAAAGGTCTCCCGCAGTTCCTCCTCCGCTTGTTCCGTTGAGGGATATCTTTCCAGCAAGGGTTACATTTTCATCAGCCCAAAATGTTATTCCCTTTCCTGAACCACTGTTTATATATGCAGAAGAATTGAGGATTATGTTGCGGTAATAGATTATCTCATTATTTACTTCAAAATTATCCCCGTATTCACAGTTATCGTTATCCCCGCAGGTTCCGAGGGTATTTGAAACATAGAAAGTTTTTTCGTCAGTTTCTGTTGATCCATATTCGTCTACGAAGATAATAGAACAGGTGAGGGTCCCGGTGGTGTTTGGGGTGAACTCTGTAGATTGCCAGCGCATTTTGTCCGTAGGGGATTGCGTTCCAATGCTTTCACTATCAGAGGAAGTTATGTTTATCCCGCAACCTTCTATCTCGAAAGTTGCTGCGCTTACGGTGGTTTCCCCGAGTGTGAACGCATCCGCGTAGCATATATAAGTATAATTTTTCTTAGGGTACGTGGCATTAAGGCGTATATTTGAGGCTTCGAATTCATTTGGAAACCACCTGTCAGGATCCGTAGTGGTGGAAGTGATGCTTACGTTTGAAGAATAATTTATCTGGCTTTCTGAGTAGGCATCATCAGCAAGAACCCAACAGGCTATTTTAGTCCCTCCCCCGTTTCCGGTAGTGTTCTTTTCGAAAGTCCATAAGGTAGAATTCGAATAGCTGGAATTGGTCATGTTGTAAGTATCATCTATCACCCCGTTTATGGTGAGGCCTCCTTTCAGGATGAAGGTTGAACTGTCGTTATCCGTTGCGTTGAAAGTGCAGGTAACATTTTCATTTACATAAATAGAAGAAGGAGATATATTTATGAACTGGATTTCCGGGGTATCGTTTATAACAGTTGAATTCACGCTGTAATTTACGCTTGTGTAGGTTATCCCGTCATAGGCGTATGCCCAGCAGGAAAGGTTCGTCCCAGTATTCCATGCGGTATCATTTGTGAATCCCCATGCGGTATTATTTGAGAACGTGGAATTTGTAAGGTTGTAGCTTCCGTTTATCACCCCATTTACGGCAACTCCAGCATAAGCGTAGAATGTGGAATTGTCTGCATCAGAATAATTTATGGAGCACGTGAAATTTCCGTAATACTTTATCGTGCTTGATATGGAAAGTTCCCTCTGGATTGGAGGGGGGCGTGCTTCTATTGTTATGTTATCCGTGTAATTTATGGATGTTTCCGTATAGCTGTCGTTTGCAAAAGACCAGCATGAGATATTGTCCCCTATGCTATATGCGGAAAGGGAAAAACTTTCCTGCCATGCGGTATTGTTTGAGTATGAAGAGTTAGTTGTATTATGCGAGTCTATGACGCTTCCATTTACGGATAATCCCATCATGACGGTAAATACGGAACTGTCGTTATCAGAATAATTCGAAGTGCAATATGCAGTAGAATCGTTGTAAAGGGAAGCTGGGGCGATAGATAATGAATTTAAATCTGGGCCTGGGGGGTTGGAGATAGTCACGTTTTGGGTGTAATTTACGCTTGCGTTCATGGTAGAGGTATTGGCGAGCGACCAGCAGGATATATTAGTTCCAACGGTCAAATAAGAAGATGCATCAAATTCCTCTTTCCATTCAGTATTGTTTTGGTATGTGGTGTTGGTTATATTGAAGCTATCCTCTATGCTTCCGTTTATCGCAAGCCCCATCATAGCTGTGAAAAACGAAAGGTTGTTAGAAGAATAATTTGTAGAGCAATTAAACAATCCACTTCCGCTCGTATACATCGAGGACGGGTCAATGGAAAAACTGTTTTGCGTAAGGGTTTCTGAACCTATTTCCCACCACATTTTTTCTTCATAAACTCTACGATATGTATCTACGTGGCGCAGGAGTTGCCATGCACTTGAAGAATTATAGCAGTACCAATCAGCCCCAGTAGGCGCGGATGCTGAAGAATTCACTCTTACTTGTATCGGGTCAAGCGCAGCACAGCCTGAAGGGATGGATAGATTTGTCCACGTTATGGAAAATCCTTCGTAGTCTATGACCTCCCAAGTAGCCGAAGAGAAACCTACTGGTTTTGTATAATTTACGAATAACAATGCAACGCCGGAAGTGGCGTAACTGAATGTAGTGTTGTCCCCGTCATATCCATTAGCTCCGTTTGTCCAAGTCCCAGTTAGGATATACCCGGGAGAGCTTGCTACACCACCACAAGGTGTGCTCTCGTTTGCGAACTCCTGAAGACAATCTGCTACTGCGAATGAAAGGCAGGAAAACATTATGAATATTGCCAGTACCAGAATTTTACCCATTCGGCTCAAGCCTCCATTCTTCGAGTTCTTCCCCTCTTTCCATGAGCTTTTTCTTGGCTTCTTTCATTGTTATAAGTTTTTTAGGATTTCCTTTTTTGTATTCTGAATATGAGTTAAGCCAGGTATTTACGAGCTTCACATTCCTTTTTTTGATTTCTTTCATTTCCTGTTTTAGCTTCCTGAATTTCAATAGGATGGATGTGGGGTTTCCCCTCTCATTTTCCCTCTGCTTGTCGAGTTCAAGCATTTCGTTCTTTATCTCTTCCATGCGCTCTTTATTTCCTTTCAATATGCCGTCTTTTTTTTTCCTTGCGGATTTGATTTCTTTTTCGTCAATCATGGGTTCAACCTATTATTACCGTATCGTATATTTCAGTAAATTCAAGTGTTATATAGCAGGCGTTGGGGGTTATCTTGTCTATAGTCATTCCGTCAGGATGGCAAGTCACGCGGAAATAATCCTGACCTGTGACGAACATTGCATTATCAATAAGATAATCAGTGCTTTTTCCTGAATAACTATGGGGGGTTCCGCTGTAGCTTTCTGAAAAGGGAATGTGGAGATATAGGTAAGTGGAAGACGCTCCGCTCATTATATACGTCAAGTCGTCAAGCCAGTTCAATATGGGCTGGGAGGTGAAAGAGGTTCCCAGAAGAATGGTTTTTATCGTAAGTTTCCTGTTTCCCGAACGGCTATAAAACAGGGATGGCCTGTGAGAACCTACGAAATCAAGGTTGATTTTCCCAGGGCTATTATCCATTCTCCACGAAACCGAATTGGGGACAGGATCGAAATCAAATGAACCCGCCCCTCCGGTAATGGGGTTATCCCCATCTTGGTCGTATATTTCTATCGTGCTTGTCATGCGAAACCACCGGCCCCATGTTTCAAGGTTTGCAATTTAACGGAAACGAGCCTCATTATCTGGTCTATTTCCGCTTGGGTAAGCCCACGCCTTCCCCCGGCATTTATGGGCATATTCACTTCTATATTCCCTCCTCCTGCCGGGGTTATGGTTTCTCCTTTATGTATCACTGCCATTCCCGTTTCTGCAACTGTTCCTCCTTCCTGTGCAAAAGGAAGCTTGAAACCCCCGCCGGACATAAGAGATATAGCTCCCATAGCAATTTGGAATGGATCAAATGCTTGGGATGCCGCATTCCCAGAGGAAGATGCCGGTTTAGGAGCATTTATCCCAAATGTTTCCAGTTGTTCTTCAATCCATCCTTTTATCCCCCCGAACAATGAAGTGAACAAAGAGGATATGGGTTCAAGATAATTTGTTTGTATTGATGCCCATTTCCCGGCAAACCATCCTATCAAACCCCCAAAAAGCGTGCTTATCTGAGTCCATATGCTTCCGAGAAGTTCCTGCGCCCCATTCCATTTTTCAACGAACCAGCCGGTTATCCCTGAGAAGAAGTTGCTCACCTCCGTCCAAGCTTCGGATTGGGGAGTTCCGAGTTCTATTAATTTCTCTGACCAAAATCCTTTAATTCCATCGATATACGAATTTACAGAACTGTAAGCAGCTTCGTTTTTTGCGGGGGCATCCGCTGTTGCTTCGTCCCACCACGCAGTTATCCCACCGATATATCCATCTATTGCATTCATGACGGGGGACATATCCCCCCCGCCTTCCGTACCCCCTATCCCAAGCCCTTTCAATACGAGATTTACGAGTGCTTGGTTTATCGCTCCCATTATGCCTCCTCCCAATCCTTGCCCATATATCCCCATGCCTTCTTCTTTAGCCATCCCCATGAGCTCTTCATATAGGGGGCGGAGCAGGAGATTAAGCATTTTTGCCACATTCGTAAGTGGAACGAGGAGGGGCAGGAGCAGAGGTATGAGGAGATTTACGAACGGCATGGCGATCATTCCTACAAGTTTTCCTATTGTTTCCAATACCATGAATACCCCTTGCATTGAATCGTATATCCCACTGAATACTTTTCCCCATGCATCCATTCCTATTCCAAGAAAGAAGCCCGTAAGCCCCCCTATTATTCCAGAGGCTAAGTTTGATCCAACGGAGGAATCAGATTTCTTTCCTTTTTTTCCTCCCCCTATGGATAGTTTTTCGTATTTCTCGAATGTCTTTTTTAGCTCACTTTCGTCTACCTTAAATCCGACATTGAGCACTATTTTCCTTTCAGCCATTCATATCAGGCTCCCTTCCGTTATTTTCCTGAATTTCCTCTCCGAGATGCGGATTACCTGGGTGGTTTCCCGTGTTCCGCCGCTCCCGTCCATAGAGGATAGGGCTATGCACGCCACATCCGACCATATTTGCGGAAGGCGTGTGAAATCCAATACCCCTATCCCCTTCTGGGCAAGCCACACTTGCCTCAATATTTCTGATAGGTCTGGCCTGTCTTGCGGGAGTTTTCCGCTCTTCACTGAGTCTTTGATAAATTTGCATCATCCTCACTTAGGTTTGGAACCATATCCTCGAGCATTCTGTTTATCTGCACTGCGTGCCTGGGAGTGAGAGATGCGAGGCAGTCTATTTTCTGTTTCATATCCATCTCTTTCCAGATTATCTTTCCCGCACTTTCGAATGGGGCACTCACCATCATGGAAGCGGCGAGCATAAGCCCGTATTTTCCATCATCCCGATAAGGCATTTGCCCCCTTTCCCGTATCATGCAGTTTCGGGATATCGAGTTCAGTTCCGCAGTGTCAAGTTCCCGCATCACTATTCCTTCTGTTTCAGTTGCTTTCCCGTCTTTTCCATACCACTTGAACGGGAAATGCTTTTCCAGCACTTGCTGTTCTGACATTTCCATTCTATCACCATGAGGCACTTGCTATATCATCCTGTGTAGAGCACGCTCCGAGGCTCTTAGCCTTGAATGGGAGGTCAAGAACCATTATCCCTCCCTTTTCATAGGGGTCTGATATTTCGTTGAATGTGCAGCCGTATAGGGTGGTTGTAAAGGCATCTACCGGGGAAATCCCATTAGCCCAGTAGAATTTTATGGCCCTTTCTGTCTGCAAATTCTGCGGGGTCGTTGCACTGTCCGTTCCCATTATCAGGGATAACTGCTTTACGGTTTCCGCGGCATTGCTTGCCGGAAGTGTTATCCTTCCCGTGTATCTTCTGTCCCCCTCCACGAGGTCCGTGATTACAACGGAATTCATGGGGTCTACAGGTTCGAGATTGTTTGCTATGTTGAATTCCCATGAATAAACTCCTGCAAGTTCGGATGTTGGGTTTGCCGCATCCGCCCCGGTATAAACTGCAATTTGCGATGGGGCGGGGGGGACGATATCATCCAAAGTCTGGGATGCAGTAGTTGCCGCCCGGGTATTGCTTTTTCCTATCCATTCTGCATTCCATTTCAGGAGAGAGTTTTTTTCTGCCTGAACTCTGAGGGAATCTATCTTCACTCCAACCACGGTGTTCTTAACTCCGGCGGCACTAAAGCTTTTTGCCGCCTGAAGAACGAGAGATGGAAGCACATCCGCCTCGGTTATCGTGTGGGTGTACGGATCAGTTCCTCCCGCATGAGAAACAGCCCCAAGAGCGTAGTAAAGTATCCTTCCATGCTGGTATACTCCTTCTATTGAGCCCCTTACACGATATTTCGTCCTTACATTCTCCTGGACATTTCTTGCCCCTATGGATGGAACTTCCTCGAATTCTTCAGTTTGGGTCAGGGTTGCCCTGCTTATGTATCCCAAGTCCTTATCAGCGGTTCCTCCCGCCCCGTAAGAGGCTTCCTCCCCTACGAGAAGGCTATTCGATTTTCCAGAAAATACGCTATTATCCGCCATTTTCAGTCACCTTTTTGCTTTTTTTTTCTTCCACAAAGGAAAATCCTATGGTTTCCCCCACCAATCTTTCTGCAATTTCCTCCGGCAATTCAAGCTCATCCCCGTCTTTGAACCTAAGTCCATATCTCGGGAGAGAATTTGCAGAGCCGGAATACCTGACTTTTTTTGATTTTTCTTTCATTTTTATCAGCTCGTTTCCATGTATTTTACTTCAAGGACTATATCGTATCTGTGAACTCCGAAATCCCGTTCTCCGTAGTTTGGGCCGCTTCGGATTATCTTCCATTCATGGAATTTCCAGGGAGGTATCCTCCCATTTACTTTCACATAGTTCATTAATTTCCATGCTATGCGCTTGGTCAATTCGTGAGGTTTCAAATGAATCCCGTCGTATTCTATTTCCCGTTTTGTCTTGTCTGTTTTGTGGCGTATGATGACGCTAACCCTTTTCGTTACATACTCCCCTGGACCTGAATTATAGCTATCATAAGTCCCAAGACCGAGATTTTCGTATGTTGAATCAGGTATCTCCTCTATGGTAATTCTGGGAAAGTATGATGGAGCCATGCTCAGGGCGGGATGGTCATCGAATATCCATTCTTTTACTGCCTGATATTGGACGTGTATATTATCTGTATCTTCCGAGGGAGTATGCCCAGTCCAAGTGATAGTTAAGGAACTTCGGTCAAGGTCGAAATCGGTTCCGTCCTCCTTTTCCACTCCGTCTACATATACTATAAATTTTCCGGAAGCGGACGGTTTCCTTTCAAGATAATTCACCTGTGATGCTTCCCCTGTGCCTGAAAAATATTGTTGATAATCAGAGAAATCCCGTGATGAATTGCTGAGAAGGTCTGGCACGTTCACTTTCATCAGGTGGCGCAGCATATATGTTATATTTTCGGGCGACTTCGCGTTATCCATTTTTTCCCTCCGGCACTTGCCTATTAGGGCATCATATCCATTATTTCCTCCACGAACATATCACTATCGAAATATCTATCCCATAGATACCGTGGGCTTATCCCCCTCACTTTTTTCAGGAATACATCCTCATTTTCAAAGCCGAGTGCTGCGGCGATTTCCCTGTTTTTGAAGTGAAGGGCCTTTGCATTTATGGGAACGATAGCTCCTCCTTCCCCCTGCCCGGAATATTCCGGGTTATAAATGCCTGTCCCTTCGGATAGGTAATCCCATACTGGGGTTTCTATAATGACATAAAACTCAGTTTCTGATGCCTTCTCATGGTGTATCTTGTTTGCTATGGAACTGCCTTCTCCTTTCGGGAGTTCTTCGGAAATCATTTTCTTTATGGTAGAGCCTAATGCCTTGTCTACGGCTTCTGAAACGATTTCCGTGAGCATATCTTCGTTTTCCATGCAATCACTCGCTTATGTAGTCATGGTGGGAAGGGTCGGAATAATCGCTGGATTTTACCCTTCTCACAAATCCAGAACCGCTTTCTGAATCGGAAGACACTTTACCGAGAACTTCATCTCTCTGCTGGTTATATAGCGTTGTCCACATCTTTATTTTCTCATTTCTTGCATTTGGGTTCACAGTGCTTTCATCCGAGTTCATGAAATACAGGATTGACGCTTTCAGTTTCATTAGGTATTTCTTTGAGATTATCCAATCTGGATCATCCGAATCCGCAAGGGAAGGAAAATCGGTGTTTACCTGCATTTCTGCCATTTCCAGGTAATCCTCTATGCTTTTTTCGTCCGCTGCATTTTCCTCTGGTATGCGCATGAAACGGAGGAGTTCTTTCGGGAGGACTTCTGATTTCTCATTTTCTATTACTTCGAATGTAGGGCCAGCTTCCGTCCGGGAATTGCCGCTGTCGTATACTATGCTAACAAGGGAATAATACCATCCTGCCGTGTCAAAATCCCCGTCTACGCTCGTATAATGGGCAAGCCCGTTAGAAGCATCATCCACCGTGCATTCGTGCGACCATGCTAAAGTATTGCTTCCTATGGAGTATAATTTGAGGGTTACGGTGGAATCCGTAAGGTCTACTGGATCTCCGTCCTCCTCTATGGTTAGGGAGATTATTTCCCCTATGCGCCCGGAGTATATAGTTTTCTTCCCTGGCCACGCCATATTTTCACCAATTCAGGAACTTCGCGATGAGCCCCCCTAATGCTCCTGCTACAGACCCTATGCCAGCCATCCATATCTTCATGTTTGTTATCGAGTTTGTATTATCCTTTACGTCACTCACGAGCCCTCCATTTTTTTCGTGTTTCGCTCCATACAAGGTAGTGGACATTTGTACCATTTCAGAGTTTGCTTTTTTTTGCTCGTCTTTCATCTCTCGCATCTCTGTTTTTATTTCTTCGAGCATCTGTATTATTTGTTTGCTCATGCTCATCCCACCTACCTCATTGCCCTGGGTATATCAGACCATTTGAAGTTATATAAACGGTCATGCCGTTGGTTAAGTTTGTAAATGTATCTATGTAGAGTGTGTTGTTCACGGTGAAGGTTCCAATATCTATGAATGAAATGTTATATCCTGAGAGATTGCATAGAGAGTTAAGCACGCAGTTTTCTCCCATATCCAGCTCCCAATTCGCTCCGCTCGGACAATCGCAAGCTCCCAAACCACTCACATTAAACGAATAGAAAGCACCGCCAAACCTCAAATCGCCACTATCATTTACGTGAGCGGTCCAATTCCACTGGCCAGTATAATTTAGGAGGACAGAAGTATTTACGATAGTCCCGAAAATCCCCGAAGTAAAGTTGTATGAATTACTCTCTCCGGTTTTCCAATTCATGGCTTCTTCATAAAGCTTTCCTGCCCCTCCTGTTCTAAGCGTCCTCCATGTCCCGTTGAAGCATCTCCATACTCCCGTGTTTCCCCCATCAGAAACATATCCGCTGAGAGTGAGGATAGTATCGTTGTATTTCCAGCAATCAGAGGTTATGGATAGATTAACTTGTCCTGCACCGTCTTTCACTTCCCAAAGGCTGTCGTTGGTTGCGCCGCTTGGTTTTGTGTAGTTAATAAAGATGTATCCTGTATTGCCTGCAAGCCCCCACCCTGCCGTTGTCCAATCCCCATCGGATACATTGGCGCAGGATGCTCCCGGGTCAGCCCAAATTCCAGAGCACAGATATCCCCCAGTGTCAAGCCCACCACAGCCAGTAGAAACGTTTGCTGTTTCTTGGTAGCAATATGAGGTTCCTCCGGCAACTCTATCTACGTCAAACCATCCAGCGTCAGCGATGCACGTAGTTTCTACTTGCAGAGTAATGTTTGTATTATTGACTTGGGTGCTTTCGTTTGCTGGTGTGTATCCAGAAAACGCTGGGTACGGTCTAATCGTCGCGGAGGTAGACAAATTGCTCTCGTTCGCGGCATTCGAGCATTCGAGATACCACGTGTGCTCTCCGCAATCGAAATTCGTGATGTTGTAGATATAGTTGGTTGCGTTTCCCATATCCCCAGAGGCGTTGAGGTTGCCGTCTATGTAGAAAGACCAATTTACCGTGCTATAATATGGGTCTGTACAGTTCCATGTGAATCTCCACGTTTGGTTGCTTAGATTGGTATCCGTAGGCGGATAAACGTTGCTGTATGACGGGGAATATCTGCTCACGTTGATTATCAGTGCAGAACTATTCTTGGTAAATTCTCCGTCCGTGCAGCTCACAAGCATACTATAAGTATCCCTGTAAAGTTCCGGTGTGCTGTAAAGTGTGGTTTGCGTGTAGTTTTCTGTGCTTGAGTTTTCCCCGTAGTTGCTTCCGTTTGCAAGGAAAGTGCAATCGAGAGTTGCATCATCAGCATCCGTGACGTTGTATATTACTGCGAGGGAACCAGTGAGGGAGGTTATGTTGGCGTTTGCCGTTTCTCCGTCGATGCTCACCAAATTCACTTCATCGGGTGCGACTCCGAGGATAAGCTCGAAATCCCTGTCGCTCAGGCTCGATGCCTGGAAACGATACCAGTATCCAGCACCAGAAAGTGCTCGGCAAACACCAAATTCTAAGTCTCCAACATTCGATGTGGCGAAAGACGGATTGTTTCCTGTGCATCCACTATCCGTGGTATAATTCAAGACTATCCCGCTGTAAGTAATGTTGTAAAGTGCAGTGCTTGGGATGTATCTCTGGTACCCAATTACAGTGATGTTGTAATCCTTAGATGCGTTGAGGGAATAATTATACCCGCTGTTCAATGTGGGATATGAGAAGGAATTTAGGTCGCTTCTTATCGTGTCTATGCCCGTATCTACCGCTGTGGAATAGCTCTTATTTATGGTAATATTGAAACGGAAATTTTGCGTATCCTCGTCCCCGGGAGTTCCGGTTCTCCAAGATAGAACGTCGTTGTAGGTAAATACCGGAGGGTGTGTAGTTCCGCTGTGTTTATAAGAATGCTGTCCAGTATGGGTATTGGCGTAGGTGTAAAGGTACATTCCAACATTGTCCCCCCTGTCTACTTCATAAATCCAAACGTCGTAATGCCCGTTGTTGCTGTAATCCGAAACTGGGAAAGTCATGTTATATTGGTTGTTCCATCCATTAGCTTCGATGGTGCATTCGTCCACTTCAAATTGTGTAGTTGTATTGTAATTTATCGAAACATATAGGTTGTGGTCGCTTGTGCAAGCGCTGGCACCGACTTTCCAGAAAGTTCCGTATATCTGTATCCCATTCACAGTTTCTCCGTTGTCGAACCAGTAGTATTCCCCGTTTTCGAAAGGCACTGTCCTCGTGGGGTCGAAGTGCACAATTCCGTTTTCATAAACCCTGTAATAATCCGTGCTGTTGCTTATGATATACTTGTTCTGCCTCTGCACCCCGAAGTCGGGAACTCTTATCTCCTTTTGAACTTGGAAGTTCGGCTGGCCATACCTGAAATAGTTTCCGCTGGTTCCGTAGAGCACGGCAAAAGCATGATAATCATACGCCATCTTATCGTAATCTGTCATGTTTCCAAATGCCATGCAAAACACGGATTTTCCTGTTGTGCTCATATACTGGGCATTCTCAATCATCAGCGTCATGTTCTCATATGAATACGTAGGACTCCCTACATCTCCACTCCATCTCGAAAAGCACGATTCCCGCATGATTCCGTAGGTTGCGTAATGGCTCACGTTTTGATAGATGGTATATGTATTCGCAATTGTTTCCTCGTTGAGGTTGTTTGCGTAATTCATAATGCGCTTTATCCTCGCCTCGAAGCAAGCGGGTGCCCCTACGGCTCCAATATCAAATCCATCTATGAATACTCCGAGGATTGAATAATTCTGGTGCCAGTCGTCTATTTCCGCCATCTTTCCCAGTTCCCAATCATTTACTACTGCACAATTGGTTTCATTCGTATCATCATAATCAGACACCGCCATGTACCCAAAAGTCACATTCCTCTCGGCTTCTGTAAGAGAGGCATTTACTATTGCTGGAGTATTTGCTCCGCCCGCTATAATTATGATACCATAGTTGTCGAAAACGACTTCCTGGGTATACGGGAGCTGCTCATAGGTAATGAAGAAAAGATTGTTGTATCCGTAAGAGCCATCCCACAATTCAGCAAGCATATCGTAGCTTCCGTAAACTTGTATTTGTCCGGCAGAAGAACCCCCCGCCCAATAATTCTGCTCGAACATCGCTCCGGTCACGTCTTTATAGAGCGTTGCGGAACTTACTCCGCTTGATACAATCCTTGTGAGATTATCTATATAGAGGACAGAAGCGTTGTTGGCGAATACCTGGATTGATTCATTCACGGTATCGTTCAGGTCATTATACAGAGAATGGGTTATCGGGTCCCATCCATCGTTCGGGCTTTTGCTTGTGAGATTTATGCTGGCGTTCTGTTCGGTGTCAAGTATGTTGAAAACTACTACATCCCCGTTCCCCATCGCGGCTACTCTGTCATCTCCAGCATAAGCTACTCCAGCGGGGGTGCATCTGAGGTTCTGCATCACTCCGGTATAATATGAGCTTGCCCATCCCTGGAATGAGGAGTTTGTTCCCTCGTATATCCTCGTTGTCGAGGTTTCCGTTCTGAGGTTTTCCCTTTCCTCGTAGGTCGTATAGCTGAGGTTTTGGATATCAGAAACCTTTATAAAATTGGTAGAGAAGTTAGCTACATAGTCCCTGTCGAGGCTTGCATTTTCATAGGTGGAATAGACGTTGAAGTTGTTTTCCGTAGCGTTCATTATGCACTCGGCCACGTGATTTACGAACAGGGTTTTATTTCCGGTTCCCTCGTTGTCTATCTGTATCACAATAAATCTTAGTCCGTCGTAATAAGGATAGTCTATCAAGTCTGTAAAGTTCTCATTTACGGTCGAGCATTCCGTGCCGTATTGGGAGTAATTTGCACTCTCAAAATACGCGGAAATGTAGCTCGAACGGTCATGTGTGAGATAAACATAAGCTATCGCATCGAGCATTTTGCTCCAATTAGTGTTCATTTCGCTGATGTTGATGTGGTGGCCAATAAGGTCGTATCCATAATTATTTATGCTGTCATTCAGGCTTGAGTTTGTGTAGATTGTATTTGTTTCGTACCCGAAATATCCATCCGCAGATGACGGGCTCTGCACGCGATAGAAGTCCCATGTGCTTGAGGTGCTGTTGATGCTGGTGTCGTCATCCCCGATTAGGAACACATACCACTCGTGCGCTCCGAGGGCTATTGATTGCGAGGTGCTGGTTGTCCCGTTCGCGGTGAGGAGGGAAGAGTTCGCCACATTTACGCCGTCCAAATAAAACATGGCGGTTCCGTTAGTGCAACCCGCATTTAAGGTAGCTGTCGCTGTTAGTGTCTGCGAAGATGCGGTGCTGGAAGTTTCATCTGCTGGAGAGGTGAGGGATACGGAAACGGTGCAGTTTGTTCCTCCTCCGCCTCCTGTGAGATTTACTTCGGTTCCCTGCGTGGTGAGGTTGTTTATCTGATTTTGATAGCTTGCCCTAATCCACGCGTCGCTCCTGTATGCCTCATGCACCGTAAATTCATCCAGCGCGCCTACCCAATCGCCAGTTATCGCATTATTTACGTTCCTCCCGAAAAGCCAAAACGGATAGTTGAAGGAGAACACGTTGGGGTCGCCATTACCATCCGTGCTTGGGGTGAGGACTACCCCGTCAATCCATGTTTTATCCACTTGCCCCGATTGGTCAGAGCAGTAAATGTAATGATGATATTTGTTATCTACATAATTCACGGGGGTTTTCTGCTCGTATAATACCCATGATGAAGAAGTCCGTATGCCCATTTCCCAATCGTCTGTAGAACCCGCACCATACAGAATATGATGGACTTCATTCGTGCTTGCCTTTGTTCCCCATATGAATTGGTCTGCGTTTCCATCTGCCGTTATATTGAACCACGTTTCGACACACTGGTCATCTGGAAGGTCAGAGAATGTAAGGTTCCAATACGAAGCGTCATTCCCTGTGTATACTCCATAGCCGACTTTTCCAGCTTGCCTTATGAAATTTCCTCCGCTCTGATGGATGGAGGGGCTGTAATTCCCTGTTGCGTCTAATGCACTTTCGTTGTCTTCCAGCGGCAGGTATATCTTATAACTGTCTGGGAATGCCTCTGCGTTGAACGTAGTTGAGAGGTTTCCCTGCGAGCATTCATACCAGCGCGTGTAGGTAAAATTCGTGATATTGGAAATGTTCTGCGCGGGATTAACCCTGTAAATTCCGCTATTCCCTGCAACGTCGCAGTAGATATTCACGGCTTCAAATTCCGTGCTTCCCGTGCTGTCCGTAAATCCTACGTTGGAGCAGTCAGAATAAATGCCCGTCCATGTGGAAGAGCCATTCATGAAATCGTAGAAAACGTAGTCCTCAAGTTCCGTATCTATGAGAACGTCGCGGGTGGTTATGTTTATTGAATAGTTGCAGTAGTCATTTACCCATGCCCATTCAGTAAGAATTATCCCTCCTGCCCTTGCTTGGAGGTCTGCCTGCGCGTTAGGGCTGTCCTTCTTGTAGTCGTATCTCAGCTTGTAGGTCTTCCCTGCAACGAGTTTTCCCTCGTAAGGATAGTAATCGGAAATATCCACTTCCACGTCCTTGTAGCCGCTTATGTAGGTTTCGTTCATTTTTCCCGTGAGGTTCTTGCAGACTGGCTTTTCTTCTCCTCCGAGTTCCCCGACCTTGCTTTTGTTTGTGCATTCCTCGTATTCGTATTCCACTTCCCGCTCGGAGTAAATCGGCTGTTTCTCGGTCTTGGTTCTCTCCTGCCACACGAGAACTTCGGTTCCGTGTATGCCTGAGCCTGCCACCTCAGGCGCGAAATTCTTTTCCGTGAAGTCATTAGTTGAATATGCCGTGTATTGCACGTAGAGGGAGCAATCTAACAGCCCACAATCTTTCAGGATAAGCTTTCCATTATCCTCGGCTATGTTGTTTGTAAGCACAGCACGGGCCACAGTATTGCCGAAGTCTCCTTTAATGTAAGCAGTGTCTCTTCCCTGGTAGGTTGCATAGCTACCTCCAGCGAAAGCTATGCCTGCAAGTACCGCAACGGTAAAGATTATCCAAACTATGGGCTGTCGCATATCTGCCCTCCGCTCTCGAATATGATGCAATCCACGTTTGAGATATTGTGGCTGCTCATGTTTAGCATCCCGGTCATAGTATCTCCTGATATTTCTACAAAGGTGGGAGAGCTGTCTATCGTTGCATTCAATTTCGTTTCATTGAAGCTCAGATATGACCCATCGAAGCTGAGATAATCCGTGCTCCCAGAGCTTATAGTCCAGTTGAACATTCCATCGAACCAGTTTGCGGTTATATTATATCCGGTTCCGTCAAGGTTGCTTTCAAGGTTTACGGCTGACAAATCCGTGGTTATGGTCGCATCAGAATAAACGTAGCTCCATCTATGCGTGTTGTTCCCAAGCTGGAATACGCTGTCTACGGCAGGGATTATAGAGCCATTAGCGTTGATATCGGAAATGTTCACATGGGTTATATATTCCATCACTGTGAGGTTTCCGAATATCCTCGTATTGTCCCTTAGATTTATCACTCCACTTTCCCCGTAGATGTTGTTCAGGGTGAGATTGTCCATAGATACATTCTGGTCGGTATCGAGGACCTGATCATACTGCAAAGTCCACGGGTTTATGGTGGGGAAATACGAGTTTAACGTACTCCCCATAGCCATGAGTATACACGCGAACAGCACCAGCTTGAGTTTCATTTCCATTACCTCATGAGTATGTGTAGGTTGCCCGGTTGTCCCAAACTTTATCGAATGTCTGCGGATCCCCGTCCGCCCATTTTACGGTTGCGGGGCGATTTCCCGAATATGTAGTTTTTGATATCCTCCAGCCTGCGGAGCTTGTCGCTGTTCCTGCTATTGATTCTCCGATATAAACTGGTTGGCCAGAGGCATTGTTCTCAAAGACGCGCTGGAGGCGATGCTCCAGCGACATCCTGCTTGTTTTGATTATCCCCATATTTTCACCTATTTTCGCTTTTCATAAGATTTTTCAATTGATCCATGTCTTCTGGATTTTCCGTAGAAAAACCTTTTTTGAAACTGTATGTTCCATCATCATTTTTTTTCAGTTTTCCCATTTTCATCTCCCTCTTCTCCTACGAATTTTTCATATAACGACAGATGGTTGAATTCGAGTTTTGAGTCCTTATCAAGCTGGACTAATGCATCGTGGATGAGCTTCAATTCCACAAATTTGAATTCTATATCGACGCTCTCAGTTACTCCAAGAGAGTTCCATCCTACTTTCCCGGTATCTTTTCCCTCTTTATCCAAGACTGGCTTTATTTCATATTTATGCATCTCATCCGCACTGGGCCCAAGTTTTCCGTTGAGTTCATTAAGCATCCTAAGCATAGAATAATTCCCTGCTTTAGGAAGTAATCCCATAGCTACGAGTCTTTCCCCTATGTTCAAGCTCTTTTTGTTTTCCATTTTTCCACCATTTTCCTATTAATATAAAAAAATAAAAGAAAAAATATTCCCACTAAGTGTGGGAATAGATTTTTACGTAGTGAACACCCGTATTATCCTTGTAAAAAGGAACAAGTGTTCCATCATCTGAACCCGCATCAGTTGTAAGCCCGAGGTCAGAAGATGCAGCGTTGCATTGGAATACTGCCGTTGTTACATTTGTGTTATTTACTACACTAAACGGATAAAATTCTGCACCGCTTGCACCACCATTTGTCTGCAACAGACACTGTGCCCTCATACCAAATATAAATGTCCCATTGGTGAGGACTCCTCCAGAGTCAGACCATAGACCATTGCTCTGTGCGCAGACATAATTTGCTCCGGTAGTCACGGTTGGCATATTTATCCACGAAGTAAGTGCGGCAACATGGTTTGCTACGGTTCCCGAGAGAGTAAGCTCACTCTCTACAAGCCCGTATCCATCTCCGTACGCTGCGTTGTTCACGGTCATAGCTCCCTTAAGCACTCTGCCAGTTGCAGATCCGCTTGTGCCCGAGGTAGCTATTGCAGTTGTCGTTGCTCCAGTTATGCTTATTGCAGTTGTCGTTGCTCCGCCTACAAGCACGCCCGTAGTGCACGCACCCGCTACATCAACACCCGTAGTGCACGCCACATTTACATAAAGCCCTCTTGTCCACGTGGTAGTCCCAGACATATCCGCATCGTCAATTACCCAAAATGCGTTTCCGTATTTCGGGGAAGCTCCGTTCATGTCTCCGGCTTTAACCTGCACTCCGTGGATTTTGGTGTAGTCGTCAACTTTCCCCCCGGTAATCTTCGCCCTTACACAGATAGCTTCCGTAGAGAGAGTGCAAGTCGTAGAGCCTGCATCCCACGTAAGTTCAGGCTGAACTGCATACATATAGCTTATGGTTTTTGCAGATGCGCCTTTTGCATACGCATAGGATAGAAGCCCCCACACACCCTGGGTATTTACGTTGTTGGCAACACCGTATAGCTCCATGCCGTATATACTCCCTGAGGCATTAGCTTCAGTGCTCTCCATTCTCAGGTACATTCCTTTTGCACTGGTGAACGTAGCCACGTCCGCCCAATCAACCATCGTGTATCTGAGTTCCAATCCCTCTGAATACGTACAGGTTGTGGCGTCTATCTCCACCGCTGTTCCTGCGGCTGATCCAGTTGCGGTTCTGCCCTTCAATACGAGAGTATCGAAAGCGGCATTACCGAAAGTAAAATCCCCGAGGATAATCATATCTTCCCGTACGTATATGTTATCTACGTCAATCTTGTCGAATTTATGGGTTTTTTGGTGTCTTTTCCTATATGGGTAATCTGGTGTTGCTGCCATTTTTTTCACCTCCTACTACCTGAAGTCCAGATTGTTCTATAGGCTGGCTTCGGCAGGTGTTTATCTTCTTAGTTCATACAGTGTTTTTGGCTTAGTGAACTGATAGTTTGGGCACACGGAAAGGATTGCTTCACGCTCCTCGTTAGTGAAGGCGTTGTTTCTCCTGTATTTCATTTTTCTAAGGGTGGCGGGGATATTTCCTTCTCCTTTTGTTATTGCAAAGCGATATCTTTTCTTGTTTGGGTCTGCCGTATCTGTTTTTACGAGATAGTGGCATACGTTTACCTTCGGCTCGTTTATCTGCTTCACAATCTGTATTACGTGGTTTAGATGGTCTTGCCGTGTTATATCGAATTCGAATTTATCCCCGGGACCGAGGTTTATCTGTTCCCCTTCAGAAGGGGATATGGCCCAGCCTCCAACTCCTCCGTAAAGGACTTCCACAATCCTTTCCTGTGCTTCCACTTTCGGTTCCTCCTTTTTTTCGGTTTTTTCTTCTTTTTCTGTCATTTTTCCACCTTTAATTACCAATTACCATGTAACTTACATCCCGCTCAGATGCCCGTTCCGTACATGAGCATATACGGGAGTTTATATTGGTCTATAAACGAATAGACCATGCTGAAAACTTTTCCAGCTTCAGCTTCATCGAATTCATAGCTATCGAATTTCTCCGTAACTACGATGTCCCCGAACATTCCCTTTTTGCCCGCGAAGAATGAACCAGTAGTAATCGACTGATCTACGATTATGTCCAATCCAAAGGGCGTGTTGGGATATCTTCCGGTTTCGATGGGCTTCTCCGTGGTATACAGCGAGTTCTGGAACCTGTCGTCATTCTTCAGGTCTATGAACTCATTAGGGTGGATTGCCAGGAAATCGGCTTCCATCCCTCCGCTCTGGAGGCGGAAGTTCTCCATGATGGAGTTCACATCCGCTACGGCATCCCCTGTGGTAGACCACGTGTTAGAAGCAGAATAGCTCTGCCCTGCGTTGGAGGCCATGTTCGTGATGAGGGTGCGGTTCACATAATTTCTTATGATATCCGCCTTCTCAACCGTATGGCGCGCCACCTGCTGCTTGATGAGCTGGTTATTTGATTTCAGGAGTTTTCTATCTAACCTGAAACCTTTGGAATAGGTCGCAACAGTGCCGGTGGCATCTTCCGTTCCTATCCCGTCTACGGTAGTCCTTGCCCCATCAGCGAGAGGAATGGGGTCGTCGTAAGCAGTCCATCCTTTGCTGGCATCGTATGTCTGGATTTCCCTCACGTATTCTGGAGTGGTTATCCCAGAGTCCGCCGGTATTTCGTTGAAGAGAGGTATGATGTTCATCTTCTTCGCTTGATAAAGGTGGAGCGTCTGGTCCAGCAGTTTCTTATAATCAGAGGGAACTTGGTTTAGTCCTGTCATTCATATCACCTCAGATTTGTATCTCTATCAGTGCCTCCGTGGTGCTAAGTGCGTGGCCCATGTAAGTGCCTGAAGAGGCCCAGTCCTTAAGTATTCCCGTAGTCACCGTAATTCCGAGCCTTGCCCCGGCGGTGAACGAATATGAAGAATACTTTACTACGCATCCGTTTCCGAGAACGGTCACTACCCCCCCGGAGGATACGGTATCCCTTGCTACCCCGATTGCGGCATCGTCTGTTGCGTCGCAATCCACCACATACCCATTGCTGTCGAGCTTAACGGCATCACCTTTGGTAACGCCAGCAGTCCCAACGACACAGGATAGCTTAACGCCTTGCCCTGCGGGGGTAGCGTCTATTCCTTTTGAGTTAGTTGCCATTGTTTTTCACCTCTACATAAATTGCTTTGCATATCTTTCTGCTTCCTCCTTTATCGGATCAGCTTTCTTGGAAGAGCTTGCGTGGGTTTTCTTTACCCCATGCTGTGCCATCACCGCCTCGAGATTTGCGAGCCTGTCTTCCATGTTTTTCTGCTTCGCGTGCTGAGCTTTCGAGGCTTCGGTTTCCTTCTTTTTTTCGGGGTCTTCCTCTTCCTGGTTTTCACTGTCTTTCTTTTCGGGTTCCCCTCCGTCTTCTTCCTGAAGGTTGGCGAACGCCTCTTCCATAGTGGCTACGCGGGAACCCATGTCCTCCATGCTTGCTTTCATTTCTTCATACGCTTTCTTTGCGTCAAAGCCGTCCCCTTTGTCTTCCCCATCTTCGTTTTCTGAGGTTTCCTTCTTTTTTTCGGGGTCTTCCTCTTCCTGGTTTTCACTGTCCTCTTTTTTCTTATCTTCTTCCTGATTTTGGTTTTCCTCTTCCTGTTTTTTCTTCTCTTCGTCAGTCATTATAATTCACCTCACAGTATCATTCCCGCCCCGCTTCCGTTGAGAGGATTAGGCTCTGCCATGACGAAAATGGTTCCGCAGACGCATTCCGCTTTATACAAATTTGTTTTCTTATCATACGCACCATAGCATCGCGTTGCGCATTTCGGGCATTTCATTTTTCTTCCAGTTTCCTCCACTTTCGGGATTTCCGGTTCCGGGACTTTTTCCATTTCCGGCTCTTTCATAGGTTCTTCCATTTTTTCAGTTTCTTTTTTTTCTTCTTTTGTTTCTGTTTTCTTTTTTGCCATTGAATCACCCTGCTTTCGCAGTTATGTTTCTCTTTATCCCAAGTATTCTCGCGCCTTCAACTTCCCCGCGCGTTACGGTGGATATCCCTTCCCCCACCATGTCCTGGACGGTTCTTGTGGGGTCTTCCGGGTTTGAATAGGACGTATGGGTTGAGCTTACCATCCGTATCAGCCCGTTTTCTATCCTATCGAGGAAACTCTGGGTGAAGGGGAGTTCTGGGACTTTTACTTTTGCGCATGCCCAATCCACTCCCCCTATCGCTTTCTCGTATACGCTGGTTATCAGGCCCATCTCTTTTCCTCCGAGTTCGTCATGGTTCATGTAGAATTCCTTTCCGAGCCATGTTTTCTTGTCGCGGGAGATTATTTCCCAGGGATAAAAATAATTTTTTCCGTTGAGGGCGCGGAAGCTTCCCTGCCTAAGGAACGCCATATCTATCTCTGCGTATTTGTTCATTCCTATAGAATGGATCGCTGTTTTCTTCGAGGCGTTTATCTGAGGGCCGCATTTGCTTTTTGTTTTCTTTGCTTTCGACCAGTATCTCGCGAGTTTTCTCAGCTTTAATTTCTTGTAGTCAGGTGGGACTTGGTCGAGCCCGGTATGCTTTGCCTGCTGTTTTATGTACGCTTTCGCGTATGCCTTTCTTAAGCGTTCCATTGTGAGTTTTCCATTTCCCTCTATCTTCGCTATGGTTTCATTTTTGTCAGCTTCTGGGTCGGAAAGAACCCGCTCATCCGCTTTTTCCTCTTTTCCTTCTACTTTCCTCATTATCACTGCGCAGTAGGCTTCTGGGTCTCCCTTATCCTGGTTTTCGGATACGCACTCCTTGAAGTTTTTATATCCTGCGAACGGCATTATTCTCCCTCCGTGAATTCAAGTCTGCACCTGCAATTTACGTGTGATGCCGGCCTTTGCCCTTCCCACGATTTTATCTTTCCATTTTTGGTTTTGTATCTCGTTTTGAAGTTTTCGTCTATCCCTACGGTTTTTCCGTTTAGGGATTTGCATAGGGGAGAAGTGTTGCTGTCCATTACTGCTATCCACGTCTTTTTCGCATAACCTTTCCCTCTTGCCTGCTCGAGCTTTGCTTCATTCAGGAAATCGGTTCTTTCGGTTCGTATCACTCTTAGGGCTTCGGAAGTGTCGTACCCCCCTATCTCCATCACTTTTTCGAGTATGCTCTTGGCGGGTTTCCCTTCCGCTTCCCCATTCACTACTGCATCCCGGATTTGCCTTGCTTTTTCCTTGCTTACTGTCTTTATCTTCTTCCCGAAATCCTTTGTCGCTATTTCCTTGTAATCCACATCTTCCGTTCCGTATTCCCTATTGAGTTCATCGTTCAGGGCATCTTTATTCATAAGGCGATGCTGCGCCATTACTTCTTCCTTTTTCCCCGTCTGGGTTGCATCTTTCAAGTATTTATCGAAATCGTCCCCTCCGGTTTTCCCCCCCGTGAGTTCCTCGTAATATGCGTCCCCTCTCCCACGGTCTTCTATCTCCGGGAGTTCGAGATACTCCCTTGCTTCATTGAAGCTGATCAATCCTTTTTCCCATTTTTCGTATACCATCTTTTCCGAAAGGGCTTGTTTTTCTTTGGTGTTGGTTTTCCACTTTATTTCAGGTATATACGCATTCCTTATAGTGCCCCCATAAGAAGCAAATTCCCGGCTTTCGAGGACATAATGGAATATCTCCTTGAGATAGTTTTCAAGTGTTTCCCTGTCGCACATTATTTCCAGGTCAAAATCCGATGACGCCTGCTCTGAGGTGGACCTGTTTGCAAGCCCTTCCCCAGTAAGCAGTTCTCTTGGGGTTCTAAGCCCTATCGCTATTGCGGTGAGATATGCACCTATATAGTTGTTTATGTCCGCAGACACATTCTGGGGCATGAGATACGAGAGTTTGCATAGATACGAAACTGCGTAGCTTTCTTTCCTTAGGGGATCCTGCACGAGGCTTTCGGCTTGGTCAAGTTCATTATCATTAGGGGGGTGCTCGTCGTTTCCCACTTCCGCAACCAGTTTCGGATATCCCATCATGTTGATGTATTCCGAGACTGCATTCATAACTCTCTCATAGTAGATTATCGCGTTATAGGCAGGGAGAATAAGGGAAGTTCCGAATGCGTTATCGTTAAGATTGTTGAAGGAAAGATGGACTATCTCGCTCTTTTTCAGGAACATATACATGGGCTTTTTGGTCATCATTCCCACTACATTCCCTTCTTCGTCCTTTATCTCGTAATTTTCGTTTCCTTCCAGCCTTTCCCTTGCCGCTTCGAGATTTTCAAGGGTTTCCTTAGAGCCGAACAGTGTTTCGATTGAATTATGCAGTTCCGCGAGATTTTCTATTCTCTGCCAGTACCCCACCGGATTTCCATCGCTTCCCAGGAGTATCTTGTTATAAAGGAAATCCCTCCTGAAATCTATCGTCTTGAAATCTCCGTGGCTAAGGGAGATAACCACCCCACTCAGGTTTGGTATCATTTCCGTCCATTCGTTCCCCGCGACATAGGCATTTATGGCTGATTGGCGGACGAATTTGTTTCCCCCTACACCTTTCAGGAATATCTCGCAGATATTCCTTGCGAGCTTGGCGAGATAAGGCTTCGCCCCGGGGTGGTTAGACGGCTCAAGATAAAATCCTTCCCCTAATAGGCGGTTGGCACGGATATTCACGGCCTTGTTCACAATCGGGTTAGTCCAGTAAATGCGCTCGAGCTCGGATATCGTTACCGCGGAATCCGTGGAATCCGGAGTGATTGTGGGAGTTTCGGTATCGTATGTTCCAACGTCATAAGAAGGAAGAACTATCTTTCTGTGCTGCGCCCTTTGGGCAACGAGGGCAGTTCCGATTATTGTCTCGAGTTTTTCCTTCTCGGGTTTTTTCTTCTTAGCCATTTTCCATCATAGATGGGAAAACTGAAAAACCAGGAACCGAACAACCCATAAGGTATTATATAGCACAAATTATTTAAATGTTCTTCTTTTTTTCATCATTTTCTGGAAAAATATCTTTTTCTCCCTATCCTTCGCGTAGAGGCGGAATGAAGTTCCTTTCTCCTTTTCATAGCAATGATTGGCGAGAACAAGTGCGACCGCAAGGTCGGCGTGCCCGTGTTCGTCTGTTGCCTTGTCCGAATCGTATCTCACGGTATTTCCACTTTCCTTTCTCTGTATCAGGTGAAGGCAGTTTATGAGCTCCATATCCTGCGTTATCTCAATTTTCTTTTCCTCAAAGCGTTTTCTCATGGCGGGATGCATAAGGTTCTTGTTTTCGTTTGTGAAAGTGAATGGGAGAAGCGAAGAGTATTCCCCCCTGAGCCGTTCAGCCATCTCAGGCCCGAATCCCTGGTCGATATAGAATTTTTGCATGGTCGGAAGGGACAGGACTTTCCTGAATTCCGAATATTGGTTTTCCCACTCCTTCTCTTGTATGGTGCGGAGGACTTTCTTGTAGACCACACGAAGCTTTCCCTCTATCTCGGCAAGAAGTATGATGGCCGTGAAATCTCTTCTCCTTCCCACGTCACCGGCCCCGTAAAGAGGGTATTTGAAATCCTTTAGCTGCTCCACTGTGAGGTATTCCATCTCTTCATTTTTTCCTCCGTTGATGCACGGTTTTGTTATTTCGTATGGATAGTATGTGTTTATGTCCCCTATGAATTGGCATTCGTATTCCTGCTGGAAGCTCAGGGAATCCATGTTCCGGCGTATCATCTCTATCTCGATATCCGGGCACTCCGAATAATGGTAAGTCACACGCTTATAATCTGGGTAATCCTCCTCATTATGGAATATTTCTGAGAACTGATTTTGCTCTCCGAATGGGGTTGAGTTTATGCAAATGGATTGTATCCCTTTTCTTGAGAGGGAGGGGAGAATCGCCTCATAAACCTCTTTATCCGTTCCATGTAGGAAGTGGGCAAATTCGTCAAGGAATATCCTGTCAGCAGGGCTTCCGCGAATCGTGCTTGCTGAGTTGGGGAGAGCCTGGATTTCCCCTCCGTTGTCAAACCTGAGCATTTCCTTATTGTGCTCTTCAATCATTTTATCTGTTCCTGAGAATATGTAGGAGAACCCATCAAGCCATGTATCTATATAGTGCATTACCCTGCGAGAATTCCTGAGTGAGTTGGAGGCTATCATGTTCCGTTCCCCCTCAAGGGCTTTCAAAGTGGTGTATCCGGCATAGAAAAAGCTTATGCCTATTTGCCTTGATTTATTTATCAGGTTCAGGTTGTTAGTTTCCAGCCGCCAATACAGGTCTTTTTGATAATCGTATAATCCTTTTCCGAGAAAGTGCTTTCTGACTATTGAATCGAGTATATCAAGTTCAGAGTTTGTTTCCGTTTTTCGTTTCTGCAATAATTACCACCAGTTATCTTTTCAGGCGTATGGTTTACCGATACAGGGAACTCATATCAGCGGTAAAGCCCTATTTTAACCGCGATACAGTAAACCAAAATCTATGCTATTACCTCCTTCTTTTCTTTCTTTTCCTCCTTAAGCCCAGCTATGAATGCACGGATATCCACCTTTGTATTGTTTTGCTGGCCTATGAAAGTTATTTCTTGCTTAGGAAGATACACTGCCTTAGTCCTTGCGATCTGGTTATATAGGTGAAGGAACATCGCTTTTTCTTTTTTTGTTTTTGCCTCACGGTAATTCTTTTTGGCTTCCCCTATGGCGAAGTCTACTTGGTACTGGAGCTTGTTTATTTCTTCTTCCCTGCTTAGGTTCTTGAATAAGATATGGCAATCCCTCTGTATTGTTCTTTCTGTTACCCCGAGTTCTTCTGCTATCTGCCAGTTCTTTTTTCCTTCCGTTATCTTTTCTGCTACTTTTTTTAAACGGATTACCCTTTTTATTTTTTCACCGACAGGATGCGACTTTTTGTGTGTATCTTCTTGTGTTTCTGTGATTTTATCACCTATATGCCAGGAACTGGGCCTGCACTTCCATTCAGGGGCAATAAGGAGATTATGAAACACGGGTGGAGTGCGGGTTATGCTCCTTGCTTGCCTTTCCCTAGTTCTTTTTCGAAATACATTTCTTTTATCATTATGAGTTCGTTGCTTGGCTTTAATATTATTGCTGGATTGTCTTTTTTAAGATAGTATCCTTTTTTTTCGTAATCTTTTATTGCTTCATTTACGAGTTTTTGCAGGTTTACCGTGTGGGTTGCCCAGATTGCTTCATATATCATGCCAAGTCCTCTTTTCTGTATTTTAGATTGCAGTTTTTGCAGATGTATCCTCCGTTGATGTTTGTTAATTTTCCTCCGCATAGCCCACAATGCCATGTATGTTCCATCGGAGCGCGATATCTTATCCCGGATGGAGTGAATTCCAGGTCTTTTTCTTCATTTGCGTTCAGGAACATTTTTCATTCTTCTAAGGTTTGATGGGCCACAACTTTCTTTGTATGGATCTCGTCTCCTATTTTGAGGTCTAACGGGGTGTCGGATATCATTAGCATCTTGTGCTTTTAGGAACCCCGCGATTAAAAATATCAGGGCGCTTACCAATTTATGCGGTGCAAGGTTCATTTTCTTCTGCCTCTTTCGTCATTACCACTACTTCCATGCCTTCCCTGAATTTCTTTGTGCTCAGGGTTACGTGCATCCCTCCTCTCCCGAAGCGTTTTACTATGGCTTCCTGCGTTGTTTCCATTTATGTTTTCACCTTGCATTGCTTCTATATAGAAGCATATATTTATAAACTTATGCGCTCTTTGAGAGCAGAAGGAACGTGAATGCTTTGGGGGACCATGAGAATTTCCTTCCGCATTGGGGACACTCAGAATATATCCTATGTCTATGTAAATCCCTCTTCCACCATATCAGGTTTCTTTTGCATTCCCTGCAATAATATCTCTGGCCCGTTAAATCGGATACCCTGAATTCTTCAGTGTTGAACATGAATTCTGGTCTTACCTTTCTCATGCCTGCGCCTCTGAGAGTATCGCTGCGATTATGTGTGAGCATAGTTTTCCCTGGGAATATGCTGTGTATTGGCAATCACATGATGGCTTGTTATTGATATTGACAAGGTAGTATTCGCTGTTTCCCTTTACTTTATACCATCCTTCGGTTTCCAGTTTCTGGACTTTCCCCTCTTTCAAAAGGCGTTTTGCCTTTGAGAATTTCATCTCTGTCATAAGAACAAATCCTCCATTGTGAGCAGGGCTTCCCCGTCCTTTATCCTTTTCATTTTCGCCATTGCTATGGGGTTCCAGCCTTTGTTTTGCCTTTCTGCGAGCAAATCTTCGATATGCGGGGGGATTTCCCACTCGGCATACTTATACCCCCATCTCCCTCCGTTCGCCTTTCCTACGCTTATTCTGTGCGTTTCTGGGTCTATCCCGAGTATATCCGCGGTGAAGTTCATATTGTTTCCACCTTGAAATGGGGTTCTATCCATTCTTTACGTTTTTTGTCGTATCTCCGTTTATGCCATACCCATAGTTCCACTTTCAATCCCATGAACCAGTATGCCCTTTCCCATTCTTTAAGCTGTTTTTTATGTTTTCCATGTCCCTGTGTGGAACTTTTCACGCTTATGAATTTCCATATCGGATGCAATGTATGGCGGGTTTTGGCTGCAACCAGGTCAAAATAATCCGCGAAGTCGTTTGCGTGCCAGAATGGCCCGCGCTTGACGGTTTGGGAGCGGAAAAATACCGTGTATCCCTGCTTTTTCAGGATTTTCTCAGCTTCGAGTTCTCGCTTCTGGCCCCGCTTTTTCGTGTTTACCATTTCTCCATCCCCCCGCAATAGGCGATATTCTCTGTTCCTACCATCTCGTATCCGTTGTATCTTGTGATATACGGAGAGCAGTATCCGTTCAGTACCCCGATTTGCTTCCTGAAAGAATTGTCCCGGGCGAGAAGTTCGTCTGGATGGGTTGGATCATGATGCTTGTCCCAATACTCAAAATGCAGGAGTTCGTGGAAGATTATCGCCTCGGTCTGCGGGAGGCTGTGCTTGGAGATGTAGGCTTTTCGGTTTGCCAGGTCTGCGCATCCGCTTACGTTTCTCAGGCAGGCTTCGTTTATCATTGTTTGATTGTCTGTGATTATCACTTCTACGGAGTCATTGAGTTCTATGCAATGCCCGTATACGCAGAGCAGGCCCGCCACTACTATGAATGAGAAAGTCATTTCCCTCCCTCCTTTTCGTTGCTCTGTGGTTTTGCCTCTTCACCTGCGCTTATGCCCAAATCCTTCCATAATTTACCCAAAGCCCTGTGTTTCTGAACCGAAGTTCCCAAAGATTTAAT
>Ga0180433_10002581_pt1 | contig 27732 bp, 42 predicted proteins | sample SS_ome_8_FD_132980 | JGI IMG/M metagenome (GOLD analysis project Ga0180433, IMG submission 132980) | Hypersaline lake sediment archaeal communities from the Salton Sea, California, USA - SS_1_D_1 metaG | ecosystem: Environmental > Aquatic > Non-marine Saline and Alkaline > Hypersaline >... | reverse complement strand
GCAGTACTATCGGTTCCGACGGTCTCGGCGTAGAGCTCAAGTTCCCTCTTCAGCCTCTTGTATCTCGCCGCAAGCTCTATGATCCCGTTTCTCATGTCTTCACCCCGGCCGACAATTCCCTCCTCGGTCAGGCAGACTCGCTCATCGTACTTATCGTGCTTTGGTCCAAACATGAACAGCCTGTCGAGCTTGGAAAGGATGTCCTTGTACGCATCACTGAGCGACTGGTACGCTTTCTCTTTCTTCTCGATGAGGTTGCGAAAGGATTCCTGTGACTTTCGCCATATCACTCCCGTGATCCCACCCCATTCGTCGCTGGGCGAGGTGAGGCCAATCTCTTGGCACATCACCATGAACTCTTCAGTGAACGGACCATCTGCGGTGGACCATGAAAACCTGAAAGCAGCAGCTATTGCAGATTCCCTTGATGGCGACGAATTGAGCTCATAATTTGGCCCGTGAACATTCCATCTATCATTGGCATGCTTCATCGCCACAGACTCCCCGCCTGGGCCAGAAACGACGACGACACCTTCACTCTCGTACTTCACGCTCATTGATATCTCCCAGTGTTAGAGAACCGCAGTCACTACGGCAGTCGATCAACCCTCACCGCTCCGCGTAACACCCTGTCCTGGGCTACATCCAGGCATCTCTGCGACACGTCAATCGTGATGCAGTTTCTGTCAAGTGCATCAGCAACCACGGCCGTTGTTCCTGACCCGCAGAACGGATCGAGGATGAGATCTCCGGGGTTCGTGTACGCCTTGATCAGCCGCTCCAGGTACTTCTCAGGCAGCTGGTTCGGGCAGTCCGGTTGTCGCTCCCTGCTGTTTCCCTGAACTCGGCCCCAGTATGGGCCATCGCTTGGAACACCCCAAACGGTTCCGGGAAGCCGCGAACCTCCTCCATCCGTGTCGTGAATGCGTTTGTCGTTGTAGACAGTAGCACGGTCTGAGGGAACGAGAACATCTTCCGGGTTCCATGTGTGAGGTGCATCACCCTTCTTGTAGATCAAGCAGTGGCATCGAGCGTCAATCCAATTCGACTTATTACACTGGCCGAACCGATAGTGCCAATTGATCCAGGCGATGCGGGTTAAGCTGCGGCGAGGGCACTTGTCCAGATAGATCTCCGCGAGATCGTCAGGGCCATGCAGGGCAATGACTCCGCCGTCGACCATGTTGCATGAGACAGCTGAGATCGCGTTCCCAATCATGATCAGGAAGTCTTTGCGGGACATCTTGTCGTCGTGGTCAGAATAGTCCTGTCCGATGTTGAATGGCGGGTCAAGGAACGCAAAGTGGAACGGGGCTTCCCGCTTGTATCTATCCCACAGAACTTTGGTGCAGTTGCCATGAATGAATTCAATCATCGTCTATGAATCCTCCCATACCCTGAGCCTTCTCGGCAGTCCGCAGAGCGACTTGACGCACGCTGTGCTTGTGTGTGCTCTCAGAAGCATGATGCACTGTTTCATGTTAAGCCTGTGCTCAATTACAATCGGTTTGATCAGTTCGACACACTGCTTGAGCTCATCCCACTGCTCAGACGTCAGTAGCCCCGTCGGATGGACTGGCTTCCGGCGGCACGTCTTCCAGTATTGGCACTCATAGTCCTTCAGCTCAGAGACTGAACCGCTCGCCGGTTTAAGGCCTGTCTCTTGCTCCATCCTCCTGCAGGCCTGGGGTATGGTTTCGTTGCTGATGTACAGGAAGATGTCGTTTTCCCTCAGCCACTTCCGGACGTCGTCAGCCTTGGCCAACTTAGTCGCCTTCCTCTTGGTCTTTGTCATTCGGCAACCTCCTGCAGCTGTGAGAGCTCGTATCCGATCCGCTCCTTGAAGAACGTCTTCCGGTTCACGATGTCGCGTTGCTGACAGTAGCCGTCCAGGTGCGACTTGCTGCCGACCACAATCGTGGCCTTCTCTGACCGGCTCAGTGCGGTGTAGGTCCATTCCCGTTTGGCAACCATCCGATAGCCGTACGATCCCGATGTGGCGACAACAACGAACGGTGCCGATGATCCCTGCAGCTTGTGGACGGTCATGGCGTAGGCCAGTTCGATCTCGTGACGCATCACTGCAGGAACCTCGACCACTCGCTGAGGATTCCAGAACTCGACGATCGCCGCCGGTCCCTTGGCTGGTATGTCGCGAACGACTCCGATGTCGCCGTTTGCCACATAGCGCTCCTCTCCGTCGCTGTCCTTCAGCCATGAGTTTTTCTTGCAGATGACGCGGTCACCACGGCTGTATGGTCGGTCGGCTTGAAAGCCGGGATTGAAGAGCGGCCGGAGCTTCTCGTTCAAGTCTTTGCGGCTGACCGGGAGCTTGGCGTTCAGGGCGGTGGCCACGAACACGTCGCGGACGAGACTGTCGGTCATTCCTCGGTCGCGAAGTCCACGGCAAACATCGACCACGGTCCGCTGCGTTGCCACATCGTTCGGTGTGTTGATGATCCGGAAGTTCTCAGGACTCTCCAAGTCCAGGTCGATCTTCTCTGACGGCTCCCACTGGTCACCGTTGATGATCGCGTTGCAGACGACGCCGGTCCGTCCGGAGTATCGGTGGACTGACGACAGCGTGCCGACCGGAACATGTCCGGACTCGATCAGGTCGAGGTATGGACAGCCAGCACCAACTGGGGGGAGCTGGTTCGGATCTCCGACCAGCAGGATCTGACAGTGGTCCCGAGTGGCCGACAAAAGCTTGTCGAACAGATCAGCGTCAACCATGGACGACTCATCCACGACCAGCAGGTCACACTCGAGCGGATTACCGGCATGCCGAGTAAAAGCGAAAGCGACATCTCCGTCATCGCCTTCGACCGCCATTGGTTCCATCGCCGAGTGGATCGTCGTGCAGATCGGCTGCAGTCCGGCGCCGACCAGGAGCTCGTTGGCTCGAGTCGCAGCCTTGCCGGTCGGTGCCACCATCTGGACTCGGACGCCTGACCGGACAGCCTGAAGGATTCTCGCGGTCGTCCACGACTTCCCGGTGCCTGCAGAGCCTCTCAGGATTCCGATCGGTGATGAGATCGCCGTGAGAGCGGCCTTGTGCTGCTCTTCGGTCAGGTTCTGTAGCCTGTCGACTTCAAAGTTCTTCATGGTCGGACGCCTTCTTCTGAGGTTTTGAAAAGTGGTGAATGTTTGCGGCCTGGACTGGCTCCGCACGAATCATGAACAGCTTCTGACGGCCTGCGATGGCGTCACCATCGCTTGCGAAGTTTCGGACGGTTTCCAGGCAGTGTGCGATGATCTCCGCTCTGGCCGTCAGTCGTGGCAGGTGTCTCTCGCACAGCACTGAGAAGTGCCTTTCCAAGTCTCTCAGCAGGTTTGAGTCAACTCTCCAGTACTTGCCGGGCGGCAGGTCCAATGCCTTCAGCTGTCGCTCTCCGTCGACAAGGCACAGGTCGACGAAGATTCCTCGATCAATGTTGCAGTGCAGCAATGGCGAGCCTCCTGGCGATCATCCTTGCTGCGTTGTTCTCCGCGTTGTTGAGCTTTACCAGCGAAAAGAACGTCCCGCCTTTGGTTCGAAGCTTGTCAACGAGCTTCGCACTGTTGGCGTACTCGAACGCTCGCTTCAGGTCAGGATTCGCGCCGGAGATCTCCGCTCCCATGCGGTTGATGCACTCACTGGAATGCATCCAGACTGAGCTGGTCTGGTTCAGCACGTACCACAGGCAATATCCCTGCCGAACCTCAGACTCTGGATCGAGCCGCAGCTTCATCCACAGCGTGTCAACTCGCTTGAATCCAGCCGACGGAATCCGCTTGATGATCAGCTGGAACGGATTCTCCCGGATGACTCTTGCGGCGTCCGTGCCGAAGATGTCGACGCAACGATCGACAGTCGATCGAATGAATCCAATGCCATCGAAGAGCTCGATGAGCTCGATCCTGACGGACTCGTTGGCCTGGGAGGCCTTGAGCTTCTCAGAGGCTGCCAAGGCCTTCTCTGGCGTCAGTCCCTTGATCGCAGCGGCGATCTCCTCAGGTCGCTCACGGAGGACGTCAAGCACGCTCTCCGCACCGTACAGCTGAACCGCCTTCATGGCCGTCACTGGTCCGAATCCGTCCAACTTGGTCATATAGGCTGCAACGGCCTCAGGATTGCGAGGGATGTGCTCTGAGCAGCTGTCCCACACGAACTGTGGTCGGCCGTTGTATTCGGTCCAGCGACCGACAAGCCGGACATCCGCGCCGGGATGGATCACGCCTCGGTGTGTTCCCTTCCCGGAGAACTCACTGCGATCCTCGCCGGTGAATGCGACGATTGCGAAGTCATCCTTCGCGAAAATGATTCGCTTCACTCTGCCAGTGATCTCCTGGCTGCTCGTGTTCATTGGTCGGCCTCTCTCAAGGAAAATGAAAACTCTGAGCTGTTCATTGAATCAAAATGATTCAACCCTGTCAACTGTCGCCAAGAATTGAGTCTGGCGACGACTCGATCGAGACTGACGGGAGGCCGACCGATCCGCGAGACTCTGCGTCCTCGAGCATCTGCTTGACCAGCTGAAGGCGTTTGTCGTCGGTCGTCGTGTTCCTGAGCTTCTTTGCTTCGCGAGCCTGGACTGCCACAGAGCTGACCCTCAGGTACGTCTTGGCGAGATCTGGGAAAGAGTTCCAGATCTCCTTCAGGATGGACTGGGACGGAGACGTCCTGCCTTGCACCACTTTGGCTGACCACAGCTCTCCGGAGACTCGCCGGGTCTGCGTGTCGCCTTCGGTCATTTCCCACAATGCCTGACGGATCACGTCGAGCATTGCCTTGGCCTGAGCCTCGATCTCTTTGAGCTTCTGGTAGTTCTCCAGCATGCTGTCGATCGATCCGGTGTCGATCGTGTCGCCCGTGATAGTGTTGACCAGTGTCTCCATGATTCGTCTTTCAATAGAAGCGGCCGGGACACGCAGAACGCATCCCGGCCGTCAATGGTTTATGTTGGTTTGGTCGGGCGTCGGTCAATCTGGGTTAAAGATCAGCCGCGACTTGTTCCGCATCTTGCGAGATCGGAGCCTGATCCAGGTCTTTGGGGACGTCGACCACGTCTTCATGCGTCAGTGGCCATGCATTACCAAACGGGATTTCTGGCCGCGGATCGTAGGTCGTGTCGCCCACCGTCCGTTTCTTGCTCATTCGGACTTCAGCAACCATTTGCAGGCCGCTGAGCATTTCGACAAACTCCTTGTCGACCCGGTATTTGCCGATCGCGATCACCCCGTCTACCGACTTCTCGTACGGGATAGCATCCAGTGCGATCAGAATCTTGTTGTTGCTGTTCCGCATCCCGTCAGACAGTGGAGCTTTGCCCTTGGCGTGATCCTTGGAGTCTTGCCACGACTCCATGAACAGGCGATGGAACACGACTTTGCCGATCTGGTCCTCCTCGGTCCCCGCCAACACCTTGCACCGCAGGCTAATGCAGGAAAGTTTGTCTGACCGGCCGAACTCCATCTTCGGGTCCTCGACGACCATGTGGTACTTGCCGTTCTTCTCGACCTGCCCACCGCCGTCCTTGTACATTTCGGATTCGCTCTTCTGCTCGTCGCCGAAATCGAACCCAAAAGACTCTTCGTCTTCATAGAAACCATCGTTCTCAGTGCTCATGCTTCCATTCCTTTCTCTTGGAGATACTCCAGGACCTTGTTGCGTTCCGAATTGGTTCGAATCAGTTCTGCCGGATAGCCCAGGACCGTCAGTGCGGCAGATTCAAAGCTGACGGCCTCTTCTACTTTTCCGCTGGCCTCTCGGCCTCCATGTCTGACAGCGTGGCAGCGGTCCAGAGGTACTTGCGAACCTTCTTGACGCCTTCCACCGTCAGGTTTGCCAGCTTGTCGGCACCTGCAGACTTGATGCCTCTCGCAGCGTCTTCCTTGGTGATCTCGCCCGCCGAGATCGACTTCGCAATGTCGTGCCTGAGCTTCTCAATCTCGTCCGACGGGTCGAAAGGTGGCTCATCGGCTGACGGTGGCGGATCAGGCTGCTTGACTTGCCTCTCGACTTCGGGCTCAGAGTCAGGATTCGCCTGCTGCTGGTTGGCCTTCATCGCTTCCCGCTGCTCCTGCAGTCGCTTCCGTGCGCGATCAGCCTTCGCGTCAGAGTCCGCCTTGATTTCCAGCTGGGCTTCAGCTGCACTGGCTTGATTCCTGGCGATTTCCTGCTGAATCAGCAGCTTTTCATCGTCGGTCAGGACCTCTTCCTTGACCTTCTCGTCCGCCTTCAGCCTTCGAGAGTAGGCTGGAGACGCGATGTACCTGCGGATCTGGCCTGGGGTGCATTTCGGGAGCTGTGGCGGCAGAACCGTAATCCACTCGATGTCCCCGAACTCATCCCTGACGATCGTGCCGTCCTCGTTCTGCTTTGGAACAGACAGTCGCCCCTTGCGGAGTCGGCCTGACGGTGCTTCCTGCAGCGTACCTTTGACGACCCGCCGCTCCAGCTCGAAGACGAGAGACGCCGTCTTGTTCCAGACGTCGAATCCCTGGTTCGTTTTCCGGCTGGTTGGGTTCCCTCCCTCCCACACTGTCTTCAGGTGGGCAGCCCAGGCGATCGTGTCGATGCCCTTACTCGACCTGATGAAGTGCATCAGGTTCTCGAGGTGCTTCTTGCACGCACCCCAGAACAGCCCTTTCGCGCTGCGAAACTTCTCAGCTGACGAATAGCCGTAGTCGTTGTGTCTCTCAGCGATGTACTCCGGAAGGCCTTGCTCCAGGTCCCCGATCGTGTCGATCGCAAGTACTTGGAACTCGCCAGCGGGCAAGGACCTGACGAACTTCTCGAACCAGACCCAGATATCCTTTGGCGTGACTTCGTCGCGGGACACACCGAGCTCTTCGTGGATCTCGTGGTGAGCCTTGACGCCCGCAGCCTCAAGGTAGGTTGTGGCCGAGAATTCCAGGCCGATGTAGCATGTCTCCTCGGGCCGGATGTTGAGCAGGAAGAGAGTCTTCCCGCAGTTCAGTGGCCCGTAGACTCCAACGTAGGGGAGCTCGAAGCCTTCTCGTTGCCAGAGTGGTCTCTTCTCTGCTTTCGCTTCTGACATATCCTGTCGAATGCCTCCTCAGGGGTTTCCAGTGATTCTTCCTCCATGACGTCTCGCAGGACTTCGGTCCTTGCGACTGTCACGTCGTCCGGTGCTTCAATCCTGATCTTCGCCTTTCCGTTTCTGGATTGCGTGAAGTGGATCACGATGTCCGGTCCGATCATGAGTGACTCGCCATCCTTCCGTGTCAGTGCGAGCATCGTCTCAGCCTCCGTATTGTTCGAGGTAGTTGTCGAGGATGACCTGCAGGAGGCTATTCATTGATCGCCGTTCCTTTCTGGCGATCTCCTCCAGTCGGTCCTTTGTCGCCTGTTCGATGTAGCCGCTGAGTCTGGCCTTGCCATCGTCAACGATTGACTCCGTCTTGTGGTGCATTGCTCCTCCGGCTTGAGATGAGTGCGGGCTGTGATGTCGGGATCGCGATCCTACTCGCGACAGGCTCAGGGAGTCAACGCCGTGTTGATGCTTTTCTCTCCAGATTGACGGACAGTGAATCAATGCCAGCCGGAGGCCTGGAGCGAGGCCTGGAGTGGCTGTCGAGCCTGCCAGACGGCGGTTTTCAGGGAATTTCCCGAAATCCGTAAGTCCTTGTGCGGCATGGATTTGTGATTCAATTTGATTCAATCTGAGGTTTTTTTATCCAGATTGACTCGACAGGCTGCCGATCACTCATCATACTCAGGTCTCCTGAGTCAATGAGGCTCAGCTGAACGATCTTTAACAACCTGGAGAGCTGACGAGCGGGAGACACGAACTCCTGCCACGACTCAGCGGAGTCCTGTCGCTGGCGATTGGTACGCCAGCCTGACGAGTCACCAAACGAAACAGGGAGCCACGACATGGCCACAACAATCAAGAAGTTGACAAACGCGAAAAAGTACCAGTGGACTGGTATTGGTGGTCGGAGTGCAAGCACAGCCGCAACCTATGGCGTTTTTCGCGACGGCGTTCAGGTAGCGGAAATAACGCGAACGAGCGGCGGTGGATACATGGAGAAAAGTGCCTGGGAATGCCGCAACAGCGTCCCGCAATCCTACACCTGCATGTTTACGAAAACAGAAAAAACAGCAAAGCCTGGAGAGTTGATTCTGGCGATTGGTCCGACCTTGGCAGCAGTGAAAGCCAAAATGACGGAATAGCACTGGCTGTCTCATGCTGACAGGCAACTCGACCTTGCGACCTTGGAATCAACCAACTGAAAGGACCGATCAATGTATCGACTGATCAGCTCAAACATTTGGCACCACGGCCGGAGATTCGATTCTCTGGCTGCGGCCAAGGCGTACGCCGACAGGTACGCAGTTGAGAATGACTGCGTGATCGATGTCGTTCGGGACATCGACCGGGACCACTTCCAGGCAGTCTATGGCGCGTCGAAGGCGCACGCACCACTCATCCGAGGGAGATACGAACGATGACGATGATTATCAGAGCCATCACGTGGTCCACACTTAACGGTGAGCGACTTGACCACGTCGTCGAACCGTACGGCGCCAACTGGGACCTGCGGTCGGCTGCTGTTGAGTTTGGCAAGGCACTGTCCACCGACACTGGTGAGCCAGTGACCTGCCGGTTGTTTGAGATCGAGATTGACAAGCCGCCACTGTTCTGGCGAGCTCACAACATCGCCAGCGAGATGCTGCTGGCTGGCGAATGCGAACCAACTGAAGAATGGGAGGAGACACCTTGATCAACCTGAGGGAACTCTGCGGTGAGATCATTCAGCTGTCCGTCCACGTGTCCAATGACGTGACGGTGATCGTCACCGGACGCGTCCGGCTAATCCGGAACAGCCTAACGCGAAGAACATTCATCGCTGTTGGAGAGCTGGGATCAAATGGAGCCAGCCTCCCGACAGCCACGGCCGTCAGAAAGACCGGACGGAACGGACAGACCTACGTGAAGGATTGATCGATGAGCAGAGACAAACCGCTCTATTGGTTCGCCACATGTCCGCACACTGGACGTCGGTTGTGCCAAGACATGACTTGGAGGCACCACACGCCAATCGGTGACGGTCCAAACTGCCTGCGTCTCTGGAAACGTCGCAGGTACGCCGAGAAGGCCGCGACACGCCACCGAATCAAGGCCGATGAGCCTGGACGGATTGAAACACTGTGCCACGTTGTGGCGCTCTACGATGGAGACGAGATCGATGCAGCAGGAAACATTGAACGAGCCAACTCCTGCCTTCAGCGGCCGTGAGTCGCTGGCCAAGTACAACGGCCGAGTGACCGTCAAGTCGCTCCGAACCGGCGACCACCGGACGTTCGCTATTCAAACCGAGCAGTGGACTGACGAGTCTGCACGCGTCGTCAGTCTGCTGGACGGTCCGGACAATGAGTCCGACTACACCGGTTTTGGCTTTATACAGCCAGACGGCAGCATACGCGTCTGGCTGTCGAAGCGGTCGGGAACATCCCGGCCGAGTACCTGGGAGCAGTACGCTCGAATTCTAGAGTCGCCTCAGGCGTTTGAGGGACTCTGCGAGTATCACCTGGAAGCACGCTGCCGTCGATGCGGCAGGACGCTGACCACGCCGGAGTCGATCGAGTCCGGCATCGGACCGGTCTGTGCAGGAAAGGAAGAGGGACCATGAACTGCGAAGCATGCGGAGGACGGCTGATCTTTATCGGCATCCTTGGCGATCTCGCCTGGATGCGGTGCGAGTGCTGCGGAGCTGAGCAGCACGTTGAGTACGAGCTCATCGTCGCTGGCATCGCCCAGGATGACTACGAAGACGAGCACGATCGCGAATAGACCGACCATTCAGACCACCACCATGTCGGTGGTGGTCCTTCATTCTCCTGAAAGGTTCCGACCATGACGAAAACCGCAACTAAAACCGACACCATCGCCGTCCGTTCGATCCGCGAGCAGCATTTGCTCGCCATCTTCGAGCTCAAGCAGCAGCGACTCGAGCTCGACCGGGAATCTCGGAAGCTGGCCAAGGCTGAGAAAGAGCTCAGCGAGTCGCTGCTGGCCAGCCTGCAGGCTGAAGGCCGGACCGAGATCCGGCGAGGCGACTTCGTGGCCAAACTGGCCGAAGGCCGCGCGACGGTGGCCTGGAAGCAGCACTTCATTGACGTCGCCGGCCAGGATGCCGCTGATGAGCTCGTCGAGCTCGCTGTGCGTCCCACCGTCGTCAAGGTGGACTGCAAGCCGACTCCCAGGTCCTGACCGCCTCAGGCCGTCAGATCACATCCTCGACCGCCTGAGGCAGTCTCTCAGGCGGTCCTTTCCCTGAAAGGAATGGCATGAAGACGCTGAGCGTAAAACAGCCGCACGCTGACCTGATCATCCACGGGAACAAACCGATTGAGAATCGCACGTGGCGAACAGCCTACCGTGGCCAGATCCTGATCCACGCGAGCAGCCGGATCGATCGAGATTATGTGCTCCACATGAGCCATGAACACGACTTCGACATCCTGGCCGAGTCGCCTGGAGGTTGTCAGGTTTCGGCCATCGTGGGAGTCGCCACGGTGCTCGACATCGTTCATGTCTACGACATCGACGACTGGATGGACGACGGATCGCTGCCGAGTCCCTGCAGCAACGACGCGGCAGAGTCTGAACTCAACCGCGCTGGACAGGCTGGCGAGATCGAGACGTACGCTTCCGGTCCCTGGTGCTGGATTCTCGGCGACCGCAGACCGCTCAAGCGGCCGGTTCTGTGCCACGGGAAGCTCAACCTGTGGACACCGTCGCAGGACGTCCTGAAGGCCGTCAGGAGGCAGCTGTGAAACGAGCAGAGATCGAGATGAGAATCCGGCTGACCGAACGTCGGCTGGCCACAGAAACGCATCCCAGCACGCTGGCGACTCTCAACCGTTGCCTGGAGCGGCTGATCATGATGGAGGCAGAAGACGATGCCACGACCGAGACTGTGCCAACTGTTGACGACGGCAGTCGGTGACCGCGACCTTCGCAAGCTTGAATCAATCGCGTTCCTGATGAAGACATATCGGGAACTGATGGGACTGGCCGATGAGGCTGGTGTTGACCGTGACGAGCTCGAAGAGCTCTTGCAGGAGATCTGACTGACCATGACCACGTTCACCTACACGAACCGCGGACCAATCCACAGCGAAGGCGTTTCACCGGTCAGAACTCACCTGATCGTCCTGGATCGCGAAGGCGACTCCCTGCGGTTCACTCGGCACTACGGAGGCGTCGACGTCGGAAACGGAATCACCAGAGAGTTCTACCCTGGTGAGCCAACTGACCCCGTGTCGGTCGCGAAGATGATTCACTGGTGCTGCTGCGGATGGTCCGCAGGAGCTCACGAGATTTGGACCTTGATCAATGACGTCAAGGCGGCACTGCTTGACCTGGAGGCCTGCCACAATGACTGAGAGCGAGATCGTCGTGCCGGTCGTCCACATGAACGGGACGGCCAAAAGTGACTTGATTGAGCAACAGTCCGAAGTTTACCTGCAGCTCTCAAACGTGCTCGATGCCATGCGAGCAGCTGCACCAAATGGCCGAGACTACTATCCCGCGCCTGGACTGATGGAGAAGGCCATCGCACAGCACATGCGGCGAATGGGAGTCATCACCGGCCTGATGGATGAAATACAGCAACAAATCGAGATGATCAACCTGCAATAACGAGACTCGATGAGTTGGCGGTTGGAGGATCGTGACCTCAGTGCTCACTACCGTTCGGTGTCGTCTGACGAACCCGGGAAGTCGTCAGGCACGCAGAAAGAACTGGAACGGTCGGCAATCGCTCAGCGGCTGGCTGTCAGCTCATCGTTTTCTACGAACCTCTCACGAACGAAAGGATACCGACCAATGACCTACCAGCGAGTCATCCCGCGAGATCTGTTCAATGAAGCAAAGCTTCTCAAATGCCTCGGCCAGCTGTCGCTCTTCATCCTCGACGGCATCGACCACAGCCGGTGGTCAGTCCCTGAGCACTTGAGACTGACGCACTACACCGACGTCACCGAGGGATTCCTGATCGAACAGGATGAGTCCGACGGATCACTCTCATGCTCCAACGTCCGACTGACGATGTACATCCAGGAGATCCGACTCAGTTCACCGTACAACTGTAAGGACGCGTATCCCTTGCAGTTTGCATTCCATGCCGGAGATGAGTGGATCGAGGGAGACGTCTTCAATGACGACGGCAACTTCTCCGGAGAGTTTCAAGAGCTCATCAGCTCGATCGAAGGCACGGCCAAGGTGCTCGGCCTGTAGCCTCACGTTCATCGCAGCCGTCTGCATTCTCGCAGGCGGCTGCCTTTCATCTGACGCCACACTGGGAGAAAGACATGGCGATCACCTACGGCACCTGCTACTTCGTCAGCAAGTCGGCAGCGATCAGGTACTACAGCGACTATCGAGTCAGCCACGAGTCTTCGCTGACGCACGGAGCGAGCTGGATGGAAGCCCGGCAGGAGTCCCTGAACCGGTACGTCGAAAATAAGCTCCGGGAGAAGGAAATCAAGATCGGAAAGCCGCCGGTCGGTCCCGGAGAATCACTCAGCCTCGACTCTGACGGTCGCTGGCACATTACGGAAGCCGAGGAGCATGACGAACTGCAATCGGTGTGATACGACCATCAACGCTATCGGTCTGCACCTTGCCAAGGCCGACCACGTCTTGTGCATTGAATGCTTCGAGGAGCTTGGCGGGAATCTTCTGCAATTCTTCGAGCTCACTGAAGAGCTTGAGCCGCAGCTCAAGCGACTGCTCGACCAGGAGCAGTGGGAGCACTACCAACGGCAAGACGCTGCCTTCAAGGTTCGGTGCTGCATTACCATGGCCAACCAGGGATTCATCCGGAGGAAGGACCAATGATATACACGAAAGACAATCTGAAGGCCGGAATGCGAGTCGCGTGGGAAATGGCTGACGACTGCGTGATGACCGGAACGATCACCCACGTAGGATATTCATCGTCCACGGTTGAGCGTGTTGACGGTGGCACTGTATCAGTCAAGCACTCGATGATGCACATGCCGTCCGACACCGACGTCTTCGATGCCTTGGCGTTCTTCCAGAACCCGAGCGTCCTGTACCTGTGGTACGAGTCACCAGACGACGAGCCGCAGCTCAAGCAGGTCGGCACGTTGGACTCGCTTCTGCAGTGGCTCCAGAGGAATCAATCATTCAGCTGGGACATGGCATTCTCTCACAGCTGGTGGTCTCTCAGGGACAACCGTGGACTTCTCAGGGACCACACCAATGTCTCGAGAGTTCTTAGCGGCAGGAACCGACACCTGTATCGCCAGTGACAGAACTCAGGACTCCTCAAACCGAAAAGGCCAGAGCGTATGCTCTGGCCTTTTCTCGTGCGCGGAGTGAGTGAGCCCGGAGTGAGGCCTCCGCGCCGGGTGGTTCATCTACAGGTACAGCAGGTTCGTCACCACTTCGTCAGCGGCAATCGCCGTCTCATCATCATCAGCAACCGCTCCGGTGATCGCAATGGAAATTCCGTTCTCGAACGTGATTCCGTTCGTGAACTCCGCGTTGGCTCCTGCGCCTGCAGAATCACCAGGGATCAGGAGCGTCAAGACCGGCGTGTCTGACGCGAGCGTCGGCGCCGTGGCTTTGTCGTAGATCTTCAGGTAGACCGGAGTCGCGCCGACGTTCGTCAGGTACCAGCCGTAAAGCTGTCCGGCCGACGCTTTCACGACCGCCGTATTGGTGTCAGCCGTGGAGATCCTTCGGCTGACCGCCAGACCACCGCCTTCTGGTCGAGGGTTGATTGACACGCTGCTTCGTGGAGTAACGCGTGGCATTACTTTGCTCCCATGAACTTCCCGATCAGCTGGGAGATCGCAAACACAATGCTGCTGACCCCAGCTCCAACGGCCGTCTTCTCGACTTCGTCACCGTCTCGAATGTCAGCCGCCATGATCCAGAACGGACTGATAGCCACGACCATCATGGCCAGCGTCCACAGTCCCCAATGTTTTGGAGGAGGTGTGCTCACTGAGTCTTCCCTCTGAGTGAGTCGAGTGTGCTGTCGATCTTTTCCAGGATCCTCTGGATGCTCGAGATGTCTGACTCGAGACGCTTGAACCTGACGTCCTGCAAGTCCCTGTAGTCCTGCGGAGGCATCGACTGGACACGTTCACGGATCACTGCGATGTCTTTCTGAACCACAGCCAGCGTGGACTTGTTTTCCACAATGGAAGACGCGGCCCAGAAAGAGAATCCGCAGATGAAGGCAGCGGCTAGGCCTGCCGCCCACCTGACGGCCGTGCTGAATTCGAACGGAGTTTCGTGATTTTCGTCATGATTAACCATTTCCTCGGCCCTGTTTTCAGAGTCGTTTCCGACTGAACCCGTGAGTGGTTTCATGACAATCACTCATGGCCGACAGGGTTGCTCGACCGGCCCTGTCGGTTCTCTTAAATCACGAAGAAGTCGTGGACCTCGAAGGTCCCTTCAATTAGAGCGGCAAGTTCGGCATCCGGAAGTCCAGAACAGCAGTCGAGAACCGCTGATTCGATTTCTAGGCACTTGCGGCCGGGTAGAGTAGACCCGCACTGCTCCAGCCCCTTGCGAACAGCCTTGCGGGTCGCATACCGAGCCAGAAATCGCCGCTTGCGAATTGACCTGACGATGAGCTCCCTGCTGACGCAGTTTTGCATCATCTCCACCAGCAGTGGCACCAGGAGCGTAATGAACAGCGACAGGTCGAACCCTAGCGGCAGATCGACCTTCTCGTTGATCGTTTCCTGCAAGACCGGACTGAAGCTGTCCATCGGGCTGACGTCGTGGTCCGTCACCAGTGGCTTCTCCTGCTCCTGCTGTTCTTGATTCTTCGCTTCCGGCATCTTCGCTGTCCCTTCCGTAGACGTCGCAGAGCTCTTCCGGTGTTACTGACCGATCGAACCGGGCGACCACCAAGTTGTCTTCCAAGCACAGAAACGTCGGATACGACGTGACCCTGTAGTTCCTCACCAAGTCCGGCCTCTCATCGCCATCGATCGACCTGACGATGCACTGCAGGTCGGACTGCGACCCAAAGGTCCACCCCGACTGTTCCATCCGCGGTTTCTGCTTCAGTTCCCACTGCTTGCAGACCACGCACCAATCGGTCGTGAACATCAAAATCTGGCGGTTGCGGTACCTCAGGGACCCACTGTCGTCAGTGCTGTCAGTGTTTCCAGTGCTGTCATTGACCGAATACATCGCCACGTGAGACCCGCTGCATTCGCATTCGCCAAAGTCCTCGCTGCACCGGCAATCATCGCAATCACAGGACTTCGATTTGACACTGACCGCAGCGTCGGCCGTGCGGGAAACGGGGAGCAGCATCCAGTCCCCGGCGACGGCGGCATTCGTCATCACCAGTGACGCCGCAATGATCCATCCAAACCCGACAGGACGTGGTGGCTGTTGGTCGTCGCTGTTGTTGCGGATCCAGTTGCGGAGGAACGATACGGCCGCGGTTGCGAGCGCACCAACCAACGCCGACCAGACCCCCCAGTCTGCGATGTTCTCGATTCCCTGCAGGAATGTAATGATCGCACCGGCAAGCGCGATCAAGAATGTCATCCCGATCCGCTTCCAATCGTTCGAGTCAAGCTTGAATGGCTTGCTGCCCATGGGGTGTGGTCCCTTCCTTCGCGTGATCCTGGTTCCGGCGGTCAGATGACCAGCCACTTGATGTCCTGCCGCGGGTAGCCTTCGTATTGGCTGACCAAATAGCTGTCGGGGTTCCGGCGAAGCATGTTGTCAGCGACGTCTGCATCCACCCAGAACGACCCATCAGGCTGACTGTGCCGCTTGGGTCCTGAAATCCAGTTTGGACCCCATGAATTTACACACAGTAGTCCTGGACGTCGATGGGAATCGTCAACTGCACAGAACATCATGCAGTGAGCCCATGTCCCTGACGGGCGAGCGAAGCCGTCGGAGTCGCGGCGGCTGCTGAATCCCTGCATCGAGCAGACTGCGATGGGATACCCGTTTGCGATCGCATCACGTGCGGCTTCGTAGGTCGTCACGAGAGACGTGGACCGCACGAGATGCTCACGGGACATCGGCTCGAGCACGTCAGGCACACCGTTCCCTCGGGCACCCCACTGCCGAGCTCTTGCGCCGCTGTACCGAGTCAGGTCAATGCTCCCGTACTTCTGTCTCGCGAGCGTTCCATATCGGTTCACGGCCTTCGAACCCCAGGCACCGTACGACCCGTCACCCGAGAGTCGTCCACCACCGACTTCGACCCGGCTGAATCCGTAGATGACCTCGCTTGCCGTCTCTGCGACCCAGGCCTCAGGCTGACCGAGCTTGGCGATCTCGACGCACTTCAGGACGTCTACGGCACCAGCAAAGCCGTGGGACACGCAGTCGCCAATCGTCTGCCGACGAACGGGGTAGTGCCCGACAACCTGCTCGACAAGCTTGTGCAGCAGGACCGTCTTGCCTTTGCCGCTGTCCTTGATGTCGTAGCAGCTCGTTTCAGCAAGCGGGCGTGTCAGCGAACTGACGTACGCCTCAACTTCCTTCGGGTCGTACTCCCAGCCGAATAGTTTTCTGACTGGTGGCTGTTTCTGCTTTTGCTTTGGCATTCGCTGGCCCCTCCTCCCGGGCAAGTTTGGTTTTTTCGTCGATCAGCGACTGCTGAAGTACTCCAATCCGGTCGCGACTTCGTCCCATGCGACCGCGCAGTCCTTAACCGTGTTCAGCCCGCCACCCTTCTCGATTCTCGTCATTTCATCGTTGAGCCTCATGAACCACGGCAGCCACTTCTCTCGCTGGTCACCGATTGCGTCACGGTTTACTTGGGTGGACAGCGTCTTGAAGTTGTCGACAGTCTTGACTGCACCGGCTGCCACCTGTGATGAGACTGCACGAAATGCGTTCGCCAGATCACCGGCTTCATTTGCGTCTGGAAGCTCTTCGCACCACTTCACCGCCAGCGGGGCCAGCCCGTACTTGCCGTCTGGGAGAGGATCTGGTTCCGGATCGGGACCTGGGTCAGGATCTGGATCTGGTTCCGGGTCAGGATCAATATCGTCACCAACGACGATCGTTTTTCTCGCTGTCCCCAGTTCGGCTTTCCCCGACTCGCCGACACGAGCTGCCGACAAGATGATCACGTACTGGCCTTTCACGGCTGTTGCGAACGCACAGATCGTCCCACGTTCCACGACCAGCAGTTGCAGGTCTGCATTGCCGCACTGCCACGACATCGCATCCACGTCAGGCGACCCTGGTGCGATAGTCAGCACGACCATCGTGCCGGGCTGGACTGCTCCTGACGGTCCCTGGATATTGAGATCGAAGTCTTCGGCCGCGGCCGTGTGCAGCATCACCATGGTTGCCGCAAATGCGAGAATCCACTTCATTGAATCCCTCCGGGTCTTCGTGTTACCCCCTGGCGATCGCCAGGAGCATGTACCAGATTCGCGATATTGAACCAGTGTGAGGCTTGTATTGCCAGCCACGCTTCACGCTGAACGGCCCAAAAACTCTGACAGCCCGGTAGTACGTCATCGCAAACGCAGCGTCAGCGCCGAGGATCAACATGTTCGCCATGAGCCTTGCGTCTGCGACCCTGCGGTCAGTCTCAGTCCCGCCGATATGGTAGGCGTAATCATGCATTCTGCAGGCATCTCGAATGCAGACGACCCCTCCAGACTGACCGGGGACAGCGTCTGGCGCGCCGGTGCATCCATCAGAGCGGAACTCAGCTGGTGGAAGCGGTCCGAGCAGGTCGCTCATGGCGACTCTACGTTCGCGTCCCGAATCGCACGCACCTCGGCATCGCTCAGCAGTGCCGCATTTGCGGTTGCAGTCACAAACGCCGACACGATGCCGATCTGTTCGTTGGTGTAGTGGGCACCGTTGCAGAGCACTGAATTGTCGAAGTGGTGTCTCACAAGCGGTGAGCCGTCCGCAGCTTTCTCGTGGGTGACGTAGGACAAGTCACCCCACGTATTGACCTTGGGGTCGCCGTTCTCATCCACGCCATCGCGTGCGGGCAGCCCTTCGGGAACGTCGAGTGCCAGTGCGGCATCGTCGAGTTGCACCGTCAGGGGATAGCCCTCAATGACGCAGCCCGCCGAACGCAACGACAGCATGTCGGCCACCGGAAAGAATGCGTAGTCCGTGATGCCCTCATAGAGTTGGTGGTCACCGTCGCGCCTGGTTGAAATGCCGAGACTGACAGCGTCGGTGCGCATCTCGAACAGTGTCTGGTCACCGCCCTTGCGAGGCGGAACGCACAGTGCGAGCGGAACGCGGATGGTTGTGGTCATGTCGTGTAATCCTGTGCCGATGTAAGGTCGCTGCCTGTCAACGTGTCCTGGTATGCGAGGAATCGGTCATCGCCGTCTGCCGCATTGCGGACAAACTCAGGGTTGGTCTGCGTGTCGCCTGACTCATACGTCGCGTCCCAACTATTGACGTTGGCGTCTGGATGGCTGACGCCTCCCGTGCGATCAAGTTGGCTGGCGTCCGGCCCGAACTTATCAGCCGTCGCGCCAGGCGAGTAGGTCGTTGCGGTAGAGCCGTCGATGCCGATGCCGTTGAGTCCGGGGATGATTGTCGTAATGCCGGTGCCGTTAATGGTGCCGTTGCTGCTACCGACCGAGTCAGTCAGCACAGTCTCGTCAGCAAGATCGAGCGTCCAGCTATGAATCGCCGTCAACTGATCAGTGTCAGTCAGCACGATGCTCATCAAGACGCCGTTCCAGGGCTCGCTGTGACCAGTGCCGTCCGTGTAGTAGGCACCCAGGTCAGCACCTTGCGAGTTGTCGCCGACCGTTCCGGTGTATATGGCTGTGTCTTCTGGAACATCGTTGACATGCATCGAGCACGACCCGTCCACGTCATCCCAGAAAATCTCGACATCCACATAGTCGCCGTCACCAAAGCTGGTCGAGCTGACCAGGACGTTGGCACTGCTGCCCAGTGACGCCCGGATAGTTCCGCCGCTGTCGTAGTACAGCACCCAGAAGTTGCCTGCGGCTTCACTGCTGCCGAACAGTCCCTGACTGACGCCACTGTTGGACAGGATGCCTTTGAACCTGACCGAGCCTGATGCGTTGGGTGTGACTGTTGTGGAGACATAGTCTGTGGTTGCCGCGCCGCCTGATACGAAGCCGACATCAAACCCATGCAACTGGTTCCAGGCAACCACATCCTGCCGCCCTGCTCGCACGTCTGCGATGGTGCCATTGATCACGCCATGCCGACCATTGCTTGACACGTCCGGGACGATGCCGGTGTCTGTGATGTTGGAGCAGGGATACAGGGCTTCGAGGTTGCCTGTGGGATAGGTGCCGGATTCGTAGATGGCGAGGACTTCGGCGGGAGTCAGCGTGTCGCTGTGGATAGCGTGGCACCACTCAAGATTGGCACTGTAGACATTCGCCCGCCCGAGGTACGCAATCCCCGAGCTAACATTGCTCGCTGTCGTCGCCGGGATCGTGCCGGTGAATGACAGCGTCACCTCGACGCCGTTGCGGTACAATTTCAGTCGGTCGGCATTTGCGGTGCCGCCACCATTGTACGTCATCGTCCAGACGTTCGGGCCGCTCGTTGCGTCTGTGCACGACCCGTATGAGTTCGTCCCGTTTTCAACCACGGCGTGCACATTGCCCGACGCCCGCAATAGTGCAATGCGTCGCGACCCACCGCCTGCCGAACCAAACGCCTCCGCAAAGTTGCCGCCACCAGACTCCCAGACCGTCAACGACAGGTTTGCCGCCGAATCGAGCGCCGTGAAGTCGCCTGCCGTCAGCACCACATGATCTGCCACCCCATCCCCCTGCAACGCACCTGACTGGATGATTTGCCCGTAGCGCGGTGCGGAGCCGGTGTATTGCAGGTCAACCTGACCACCACTGTCGTACGCGCAGCATTTGGTCGGATTGCTCTCGTCGCGGGGGATGATCGTCCCTGCGGTTAAGAGCGTGGACAGGCCGACCTCGGCGTACATTGTCGAGCCGTCTGCAACCGTATGCCCCAGCGAGTTTGCGGCTGAGTAGTCCACGCCTGTGTCGGGCTGGTGGATGTCGGCTAAGGTGCCGGTGTAGGTGCCGTGCCGACCATTGCCGGACGAGTCGAAGGCGACTGAACCCGCTTCTTCTTCGCACCGATGGATGCAAACGACGTTGTCGCTCGGAACGGTGCTCGACTCATGAAATGCCGTTCTTTCGTCGCTTGTCATAACTCGTGACATTACGACCATATCGCGCTGTTTGCCAACAGGGATGCCATTGGCTGACATGAAGAATCCATACGCGAGTGCTGATGATAACGATGATGGTAGGGTCGCAGACGGGGTCGACGGTGTTAAGAGTGTGTCGTTGACGTAGACTTTGATTCGGTCTGAGCCAACTTCAGCACCGTCAAACGCTACAACGCAGGTGTAAAACTCATCGTCTGGAAAGTCGCCGCCACCGTAGATATTGGTTCCCGACGTGTCTGCCGAGTTATCAACCGCGCAGTACACAGAACCGCCTTCATCGCTGATCCGGAATTCATCCGCTGATGCCCCTGTGACGGAGTTGATATTTGTGAACAGAAAGCCAATACGCCCTGATGTCCGGGATTGCTTGAATGCCACCGTGCAGGCAGTGGCCCCAGCTAGCTCTGAAACAGTGCCTGCCGCAAACTTTGCGTAATCGGCTACACCGTCACTAACAGCCGCACGCCCTGCCCGTAGCTCACGCCGATCACCCGTGTTGGCGAGGTCATTGACCACCGTCATCGGACTGCCGGTAATGTCGCTGGTCTGCTCGACTGGCGTGGCAGCACCGTCGTACAGGCGCTGGAGCAGCGTGCCCCATGCAGATGGGTCCAAGACGCCACCAGCCACTCTGCCGATCATTCCCCACAGCATCGAGCCTCGCATTTCACTACTCCTTTTGTTTGCTCAGCTCTTGTGAACCCTACTGACCGGCACGCAACGAAAAAGCAATCAGTCTATGCCACATCAAGCCAACTGAACCCACACTCCAGGTCCAGCGTACCTGTCTTTGATCTCACGCCAACGGCAAAGACTTCCGGGGTCCTGTCAATCTTGGCTCCCAGCCATCGCAGCGACTTGCTTTCCGGTGACACCTTTTCCTTGGCGTCGAAGAAGCCACCCTGGATGATTGTGCCTCCAGTGATCGTGGTTGCGTTTGTGCCGAACGCCACCTCCAGCGGTGAGTTCGCAACCGGAGTGTAGCTCAGTGCTGTCCCTGACAGCGTCGGGTTGGCGTACAGTCTCCACAGCCCGGTCTTGGCGGTACTGGTTGGAAAGATTTCAAGGCGATCAAGCCGAACCACTTCGTCAATTCGACCGGACTGCAAACGACACGCAATGACCGGGACGGGAGTCGTTCCGATGCTAGTGATGCTGGCGAAGTCATTGTCGATCCATCGCTCGATTCCGACTTCTTCGATGCCGCCACTCGAGATGACCGAACTGCAAATGTGTTGCAGGCTGGCCGCTCCTGCAGAGCCAGTGTTCTCGATCGAGTACCGCAACGGCAGGTTGGGTGACGACATGTAAACGTCGGTTTCGACGTTGTCGTGATGGAAGTAGTTGGTCCAGTAGATCACGCCTTTGTGGACCATGCCGCATCGCACGGTGCCGACACCGAGCCATTCCAGGTCAATGATCCCAATGTGCGTCGTGTCTTCGTCGAACGTCCACTGCTCTTGCTGGGAGTTCGTCTTCGGGATCGTCAAGGAAAAGCTGCTGGTCGTGTCAACTGCCGAGCCCGACACATAGCTGCGGACCACCCATTCAGGGGTCGTGCCGTTCTGGCGAAAGAACACACCGTTGCGCTCGTCACCGTACCCGATTTCGTACACCAGGCCGGCCTCGGGAGTTGCACCCTTCCAGGTCATGATGATTCGCTGGGCTTTCCCGGGCTGGTAGTTGAATCGCTGAAATGTCTGGCGAACTCGTTTCCCTGCGGTGGCCGCGCCAACACTGATCAGCGTGTGGGCCTTGTTTGCCTGGAATGCTGTTGATGTACCGCTACCACTGACTTGCGAATCGTCCCAGTACAGCGGCTGGTTAGTGTTGAGCTGCTTGGAGTGAAACAGCAGCCGGGGCTCGGCCACCGTCAGGTTCCCGAACCCGTCCACAAGTTCTGGCGGGACGGTCGAGATGTCGATCTTCCTGAGGTTGCTCATCAGTAGACATCCCAAGTGTCAGCGGTCGTGTTGAACACCAGTGTCAGGGCTTCTCCCGAGTACAACGGGACAGTGCTGTCACCCTCGATCGTCTTTCCGTTGCCGCTGATCGTCAGGTCGTTCCCGCTCTGGTCGTCAGCTCGCTTGATCTGAAACATCATGCCGTCGCTCGGAGACGCCGGAAGTGTCAGTGTAATGTCTCCTGACGTGCAGTCCACTCGAACCCGGCCCGCTTTGCCGGTGAGCGTCGCGCTTCCAGTCACAACGGTCAGGCCGCGACCGGCTACTGACGGGAGCGAAGCCTTGATCACGTCCCTGCCCGTCACGTCCAGGATCAGGACATTGCCGTCGTCGTCCGCGGATGCCGTCAGGTCCATCTTGTTCGGGAACGAGTCGATCAGGTTGTTCTCGACTTCTCGATGGTCTACAGCAGGAATCCCCAGTCCGGACTGACCTCCGTCCTGAAGATTATTGGACACCAGCGACTGAAGATCGGTTGTGCTCTGCTTTGTCATCGAGTCTCAACCTCTGTTGTCCTGACCCACTCTTCGCACTTCGAGCATGCGTGATATTCCTGGCCGTACGGATGGGGCAGTACGGGTTCATCCCGAAGGTAGCAGAAGAAGGCAGTGTGCGGCACCAGTTTTCCGCCACAACCTTTGCACTCCACGTCGTCGATTGCCAAGAACGACCGATGGTCGCAGGGCTGAATCTTGGGGACTCGCCTCGGCTGCCGGGGCCACTTCTTCGGCTTGACTGGCCGCGGCGACATTCCGGGGCCACCAACCACGGCCATGCTCAGATCTCCTCAAACTCAACATAGAACAGTCCCTGGTCTGGGCTGGTGGCGTTACAACACTGCACGTCCAGGATGTCCTCGGTTTTGGCATAGAACGGCTCGCAAATCACTTCACCGTCCATGAGGAATGACTGCCCGAACCCGCCCAATGCACAGGTGGTGTTGACCTCGGCCTCCCAGTTGAATGTCACCTCGTCGGCTGCAATGCAGCGAAGAATCACCTCGATCGTTGACACAACAGTGCCGTCATCCAGGCCACAGTCTGCGTCCGTCACGATTACGACTCGCCATCCCTCGAGAGCTTCGTTGTACGTCGCAATCCCGGTGTGGCCTTCGTAGCAGGTACAAAACTGCGAGTTCCTGAGCGTTACCCGAATCTGACGCGGCAGATCTCGTTCTGGGCAACACTGTGTTGGAACCGGAGCACCGCCGCAGCAACAGAACGAGTGAAGCAGGTACCCTGGTTCACCAACCGTCCCAAGGGCCGTTGGGCGCTCACCCTCAAAGTCAGCAAAGTTGTAATCTCCGACCTGACCGATCCATTGCGCTGGTCCGACCACTGCCATGGCTCACCTCATGTCGGACAGGGGTCGAATTTCGGGTTGCAAGCAAACCCTTCCATGATGAGTGGTGTAAATTGGCTGATCTTGATAGAGCCGTTTGGACAACACTCAATCGCTGTCGGCATGTAGACCAACATCAGTGGCTGCTCGGCTTCCACAATCATGTAGAAGTGGCCTTGCTTCAGTTTTTCGGGGAGATCGGCACCCCAGCGGTCTCGCTCTGGAATGTCATTGGAGTCGAAGTCCAACCCCCGCCAGTACGGGATGCACAGCACGCCAGTCCCTGGCGACATCGTCAGCTTCGACGGTTGGTAAGCCAAGAACCAGTTGTTTGTTGCGCCCGGATCACCACCACCAAGCTGGCGAGACACAGCAGTATCAGGATCGCCATCGGCCAGAGGAATATCACATAGATTGGCAGGGTCAGGGTACGCATCTTCGCACCTATCGGTTCGCTTGCAGTCAACCTCAAGCTGCTCACCGTACGCTGACCCGTCGCGATCAGGCTCGTCTGGAGCACAGTCTGGCCCACATGACCCAGCCACAATCTCCCATGTGTCAACGCCAGGACCGCCTCCGTCTTCCGTCCACTCGATTGTTACGGTCCCCATGCAGCCTGCACCTGGATACGTGCAAGCCGTAAGCCTCACTTCAGCGTCGTATGCACCAGCTTCCCCAGGCTCAGAGCATGTGCATGTGCCAGAGCATGCTGTCAGTTGGGACCATGATTGACCATCCTCGTCCCATTGCCACGTGCATGCCTGACCGGGAACGCAAGGACTGTTTGGCCACGCAACTGGATTCGTCCAGGTAGGGCCATCGATCGGTTTGATACGATAAAAGCCGTCGCCAAGGTAGCACACAACCTGACCTGCAACGGGTTTCCCGCTCGAACCACCGTCGCTCAGCAGGTCAGGCTCCCCGAACGACCAGAACTCCCATGGCCAGTCCCTGATCAGCGTGTGGATTCCGTCAGCACGGACTCGGTGCTCGACCTCGCAGACCATGCCGGGGATTGCATTGAGCAGACCCTGATACGATGTCTTGTTGTTTCGCCATGCCAGCAGGATCTTGGTAGTGATGAGCGTTTTCATCTCACCAAACCGAGTGTCCAGTGCCGCGTCATTGCTGGGCGTCAGGTACTCGCCAGCAGGCTGCTCCGACCAAGAGCTTGGAGTATCTGATGGCTTTGACCCGGTCGATCCTGCCGTGGCTTTGTAGACCTTCGGCTCCCGCTCGCCGTTCGGGACATCCGTGACGTAATCGCCAGTCGTGTACGTCACCCCAGCTTGCCACTCACCTTTGAACGGACTGGGTAGGAATCCTGCGTCGAACGTGGCATACGTGTCGCAGTCGACGTACATCTCGGTGTCGTAGAAAATGAAACCTTCGGCCGCGGCCATTCTTGGATCAACACCTGCGATTTCATTTTCGAGCTCGAACCACTTCAAGAACACCGGGTTCGATTTGTCGTACCCGGTGTCCTCCTGCGGGTAGACCGCGCGAAACCTGACAGCGATCCACTTCGGAAGCCGCATGTCTGACTCGGTTCGCCCCCGCTCATCCAGTCGAATCACGCCATCTTGTTCGTGGAACGGCCGGACCATGCGGTGCCAGTTCGAACCGAGGTCACTGGCGACTCCAGAGTACTCCAGGTCGCCAACCGTGAAGGTCGGCAATATCTTTGTTCTGTCGAGAACCAGCCGGTGTCCCGTGAGCTTCAGGACATCGTCGTAAGCTTCGAGCACGGGCGTGTCGTAAAACGAGATTCCCTCCGGCTCGGCTGACGGGAACGCTCCGGGCTTCGGGGCATCCGTCGAGATCCCTGACTTCTCCCACAAGTCGTCAAGAATGTCGGACCAGTCCCACTTGTTCTCGCCGTCAATCAGCGTTGCCGAATAGAACTCATCCTCACTGAGTTCGGCGTGAACGTTGTAGCCCTTTGAGACCTTCACCCCGGCTTTGGCGTAGCGATAGTCGGCAAGCTCCAGGATCGTGATCCCGTCAGACCCATCAACCTGACCGGGACCGACACGTCGCTGGCCGCAGATCCGCAGGTTGTCGTAAACAGCCTCCGGATCGTGCTCCGGGTTTGTCATCACGTCAGCGCCAGGAATCGATGGCCCAAAAAAGAAGCCACCGCGAGTGACGCCCATCCCGATAACCAACGCGACCCACCAATTGTACGACGTCGTCGCAGCTATCCCAGCAAGCTTGTTCCATATGTCGTCAGCGTCCCCGGACAGGATTGCGACCCGAATCTTCCCAGGCTTCCCTCCAATCGGGTTGGAGAAGCTGTTCAGGTCCCGATAGTCGTCCATCGGCCAGCCAACAGACGCTAGGCTGTTCGACACCGAGATCGGGTCGAGCAGCTGGTACGTGTGACGGGTCGCGCCGCCAATAATGAGCGACAACGACCCGTACGCTGAGAACTCGTTGATGAGAGACCCGTTGGCCATTCAGGGGTCATCCTTTGCCGTCAGTCTGCTTCAGCTTTCGGCCCTTGGACTTCATCCACTGCTCGAAGACTGAGAAGCCAGCCTTAGCACGATCCTCTTCCGTCGTCTTCCGGTCGAACCTGGACTGGTGAGCCTGACCTTCTCCTCGGTCGATATTCGATCGGTCACTCATCGTCCTCGCTCCCTTCTTCTCCAGTGCCGTCTTCGTCGATCTCTTCCTCGGTCATCTTCAGCTTCGCTTCGATGTGGTCGGAGTCGAGACCGGTCAATTGGGAATATCTACTCAGCCCATCTTCGCCGATTCTGTCCCTCAGGGCAATCAGGGATGCCGCTTCGTAGTCAGCCGGACGAATACGCTTCACGCCAGCCCCAAGCAATCCGTACAGCCGCTTCGGGTGATACCAGTCCACTGCCTGGAAGCTCGATGTCGACATCGGCAGGCCGAGCTCTGCCAGTCTCGCCTGGACATCGTTTGCCATTTGCCGAACGAGCGACCGCTCTGACGCACCTCGCGGAGCCTCATTGACTGGGTACGCATTCTCCCTCAGTCGTTTGGCGGCAACATTCGACAGCGTTCTTTCAAGGTAGCTCTTCGGGGCGTCCTCACTGTTGACTGCGCCGCTCTCGTCTTCGGCGACACCACCCAGCGTGTAGATCCTGAGTTTTTCCTTAACGAACCGGTCGAGCTCACTGCCTGGGACAATCCGGCCGTCAGTCTCTGCCAGCTTCATGTCTTCTTGAATCTGTCGCTTGTCGAATCCAATGTACTTCTCTTTGTCGGAGTGGCCTGACGTGGAGTAGGCCATCCTCTGGATAGAAGACCTCGCGTCACTGTCTCCAGAGATCGCTTTCTTCGCGACACTCTGCAGCGGGTGATCATCTGATGATGACACCCACTTCAGAAACTGCCCGAACTCAGTATTGGGGTCGACCTCGTTTCTCGCGAACGCTGCCTTGCCCTGAGAAAACAGCAGCTTGGCGTCAGGAGCAAACTCTCCAAGCACCATCTTCTTCATCTTGGGACTCAGGATCTCCTTGAGATTCTTCACTCCCTGGCGGATCTTGCTGGGGCTCACGTCCACAGCTGTCCCGGCCCGCCCCTCCATTGCGCGGGTGAGCCATCGGTCCTGGGTAAGGGTACCAAACCGTCCGTCCATATTGCCGAGGAACGAGCCGATCTTTGGACCAAAGATCATCGCTCCGTAAACTTTCTCGTCAGCAAGCTCACCACTGACGAATGTGCCTGCCTTCTTCCTGTCGGCAACCCCCTTATCGACAGACCATGCCCTGAGCTCTCTGACGGTCATTGGCGACGACAGAAACTCCATGACATCACTGTTGCTGCTCGCTGAGACCATCTTGTCGAGCAGGCGAAATGACGACCTCATTCCACTTGCAGTGGTGCCCGCCCACTTAACGTCAAGGTCACCGAACTTCTTCGACTTTTTGAACTCATCAAACAGATCAACAGTCTCGTGGAAGTGCTTCATGACTGTCTGGCCATTCGATGTGATGGCCAAAATTGCCAGGAACGACTTCCTCGCTTCATCTGACGGCGACATGGAGTCGTTGCCGAAGAACCCCGCCTGCCTTGCCGAGTCATCATCATTCAGCTCAGGGTGGATCAGTCCCATTGCCGTGATCGATCGTTCAACCTGATCCTCATACCAGTGCTGAGAGTCGGGGTCCCTATTTAGGTTGTAGATTGTGTCGTGAACGATCCCGTCAACAATCTGGTTGTAGATGTC
>Ga0180433_10002579_pt1 | contig 27749 bp, 25 predicted proteins | sample SS_ome_8_FD_132980 | JGI IMG/M metagenome (GOLD analysis project Ga0180433, IMG submission 132980) | Hypersaline lake sediment archaeal communities from the Salton Sea, California, USA - SS_1_D_1 metaG | ecosystem: Environmental > Aquatic > Non-marine Saline and Alkaline > Hypersaline >... | reverse complement strand
ATATTTGATTTATCTATAATCGTACTTAATCCCATATCTGGTAATAAAATAGAGATCGGAGATCCAGTCCTTTCTCTCATTTCTTTTTCTTGTTTTGTAAAAGCTCTTTTACCACTATGAGCAATATCCATAACTCGCTCATTAACTACCAGACCACATTGGCTACATACAATTTCACCCTTTTCTTGGACGGGAATAGTTTTTCCACCACATTCTGGGCATAAATTTGATAAAAGACTGATTTCAGATTTAACTTCCATTCTTAATACCTCAAATATTTAATATATTATTTCAAATTAATCTAAATAAACTAAACTAAGTATCTCAATTATAAACCCGCGTAAATTAATTGAAAACTGATTTTAACACACTAAATTCCAATACGTGACTGAAAATATTGAATGCAAAATAATTATATGTACATTGATTATATAAATCTTTCGCTCGTTAATTGATAAGTTTATAATAATCATAATTTATATTTTTCGTTAATGATTTGTCATCGCTTTTTCAAAAATTAAAAAATAATTAAAATAAAGTAATAAAATCTCGATAACCGAACTTATTGTTATAAGTGTGTGGCTTTTTTAGACTCTATCTACCAAACATCAATATTTTTAAAATATTTAATGAGAATAATATCGGAGTTTAAATAAAATTTTAATAAGATAATATTAACCGTGGAAACAAATTTCATGGGGGATTATTATGAACAAAATAAAAAAAACATTAATTCTGCTATCTGCCCTAAGTGCATTATCTCTGGGATTATTTGTTACTTCTTCAGGATTAGCTGACCAATTTCTCTGTGGAAGTATCAATCCATAAATAGAAAGAATCTATCAGATAGCATTTTATATTTTTCTTTTTTATTTAACTGAAAGGTTTTTTTAAACTCCATAAACTAGTTTCATAGCTAATTGCTCAGTTAAATAACAAAATATTGTAATTTATATACTTTTTTCATTAAAAAAAATAAATCATTAACTGGAGTTGGTAATATGAAAAAAATTACGGAATTCAGATTTAATTTAGAGAAATTTAATATAGATCTTTCCGATGATGAGGCAAAAGATTTGCTTAATCAATTCAATGACCATGAAAAGGTAATTTTTGAAAAGATTCTCCATCAGATTAGCCAAGAAAATTCAAGCTTTGATGAAATTATCGCTGAAATAGATGAAAATACTCTTAATGGACTTATTTCTCTATTATCAAATAATCCGAAATTTTTAGAAAAAACACATGAGCTATTCCTAAATAAATCAATTGATTAAACATTATGAAATTTACAGAATCCAAAAAAAGCTTAAAAATATGCCATGAAAAATGCGCCGATTATAAAACAACGAAAAACAAATTAATGGTTATTTTAAACAGATTTTTTGATGAAGTCGAACATAAAATTATTTGTAACACATATTCTTATGGTCAACAAGCCTACGGTGCAGAATTAAGGATATTCATCAATGATTTTTTAATTGTAGAACAATATGGCAAGGGACTTACAAAATCTGCTGCCATAGCGTCTGCTTACGGGGAAGTAATCGAAAGAATGCAACTCTTATATGCTCTTTTCTCACATAATCCATTTAAGCCAACTCTTAGTTTTCCTTTTTTAAACCGATCACGAGTTCCAGATAACTATTTATATTTAGACAAAAAATTTGATTATCAAATTAAGAAGAACAATCCTTATTTATTTGAATGGGAAAACTCAAGAAATAAGTGGATTGAGGTATTAGATATTTTTGAAAAGAAGAAAGCATTCCTCGGTTACAGATTTTTATATAACCCTTCAGGAACTGCAGCAGGAAATAGTTATTCTGAAGCTTTAATACAAGGGCTATGCGAGATTTTTGAACGCTATTGCGTTGGAAAAATACTTTTGAATCAAAGAAAATGCCCTTCTATTCCCTTAGAGCAGTTTAATTCAAAAAATCAAAGGTTATTAAGAATATTAGAAAATGATGGAATCAAAATTTACGTTAAAGATTTCTCTTTAAATAAAGGATTCCCGACAATAGGTCTTTTATGTGACATTGAAGAGAAAAGAGTAATGGTTCCGGAATTCATTAAGCAAAAAAGATATCATTTACAAGCAGGTTCGGCGACATCAATGGATATAGCACTTGAAAAAACGCTCGCGGAATTATTCCAAGTTATGGGTCGGGTAAAAAATTTATCCAACGAGGAGGAAGCACATAAAAGTAGAATAAATAAAATTTATGACACATTCCCTATTCTAAATAATCTAATTCCCGAGAATGCTTTTCATTGTCTAATGTTCGTAAAGAAGGCATTCATATCCGATGATTATTTAAGAATATTATTAGATGATGTTGGAACTTTTAGATCGTGGTCTTATTACGATAAATTTGATTGCAGTATGGAGGTGAGAAACTTATTTAAATTTCTAAAAATGAAAGGATACCATCTGTACGTTATGGATTACTCTTGGCTATTTCACACTCTATTAATAATTGTTCCTGAGCTACATTTTGGTTATAATGAAATTCTGTATGAATCCAATGAAATTATCGAGTTTAAAAAGAAACTCATTTTTAATTTTAATAAAATATCAAAATCTGACCTCAAAATTTTAGAAAAAGAGAGAAACATCCTCAATATTGTTTTGAATCCTACTCTAGATAAGTATCTTTCCATTGAAGTGAATAAATTTAAATCCATTTCAACCTGGCTTTTTCTTGGATTATTAGCAAAATCTTTTGGTTTGAAAGACATTGCTAAAAAGTATTTTTCTCAAATGATTCCCTTTGAATTTAATCAATTAAATATAGCAATACGATTAAATGATCCTGTTTACATAAAAAAATACCTTTTCGAGCTTCTCCCTTCTTGTCAAAAGAGCTGCGAATTCTGTAAATATAAAAAAGAATGTAAATTTTACATTACAAAAGATTTACAACAAAAGGTTGCCGAATCCTTTCCTAATTACTTTAAATTAAGAAGAAAATATTAAATTCTTTATTAAACTATTTCTCAAGTTTAAGGAAATATTCATTCAAAATTATTAATAAGCCGGATCCTTCTTCTTATTTTAAAGAATATAATATTTGTAATATTTAAAATGATAAGAAGAATTAATAAATACGGCATTAAATCAACTAAATACCCAACATAAGGTATATTTGCGATAACTAAACCTATAATTTCACTTTCAGGAATATAAATTATATTCGAGCGGTTAAATTCAACTAAAAGATAAGTTTCACTCTTTTCTAGATTTTGAAGCATCCCATCAATATGGATGGAACTTTTATCCCCTCCTGTCATGAAATACCAAGTACCATTGAAATCCTTTTTATCTAATATCCGATGAACTAGATAGGATGAATTCGGATAATAATTCCACCATTGTGGATCAAAACCATGAGAGTAAAAATATTCAGGACTCCGAATAATACAAATATCTCCTACTTGGATTTGAGAAGCAGGTTCGTTCTTTATTATTAATAAATCATTATTTTTTAAATATGGCTCCATTGATTCATTATTCATAAAATAAAATTGGGAAATTGAAAAGTAAAAAATTAATTGACCAGTTAATAAAACAATTAGAATTATAAAGATCTTTGAACGATAAATTTTTTTTTTCTGTTGATACCTTATTAAAATTAATCTCCGTTTTAATAGGTCCAAAAAAAGTAAGAAGCAAAAAATAAAGATAAGTGGTATAAGAATTATCAAACCAAAATCTTTTAATAGTCCTAAAAATGGGATTTTGAAAACCATTACTCCTATTATTTCAGCTTGTGGAATATACACTAATTCTGAAGCGTTATACTCATAAAGACTATAATTCCCAGAAGAATCTTTAAAGATTTCTCGTATCCCTCCATCACAATACCTATTATTATCACCCTTAGTTAAAAAAAACCAAGAATTGTTTAAATATCTCTTATCTACTACACGATGGATTATGTTATGATTTTCTGAAGTGTTATAGAAAAGAGGAGCCCCCCCATATTCAACATAACTATTGCTACCTCTTTTTATTACAACAATATCACCATTTAGTTCCCCTGCAATAATCTCATCTGGTGGTTTTTCAACAGTGATGATAAGATCCCCATTAACTAATGTTGGTAACATCGAATCTCCCTTTATAATGTATAAACTATCTCTAAAGAAGATAAAAAGCGCAAAGATACTTGAAGTGATTAATAATATTACTAATAAGAAAGAACCTACCTTCTCCATAGTCATAATATTTTAATAGAAGATATATTTAAATTCAACATTTTTAACTTCTCATCTTTTATCAAGATATTGCATTAATTTTCATTTTATCCTGAAATTTTTAAAATAGACTTTGAATTTAAGGAAAGTATAAGAAAATTAAAAAATCAAATTTAATTATCAACTTTATTATTTAATTTAAACCAATAATTTACCATTACAGTGGCTCTCTCTAGTGAATAAAAATAGAAAGTATAGAATAATCACACTTATGCTCTTATCCCTAATTTCAATTTCATTAATGTCTAATTGTCTATCTCCTGCATTTTCTGCTGAAACGGAGATAATTTTAGATTTTGGAACAAAACCAACAATAGATGGTTATATCGATAGAGCAGTGGATGAATGGAATGATGCTATTAAAAGTAATTTTTTTCTCTATCAAAATTTATCTGATCCCAAGAATGGTTTGGAAACAGATCTCTGGGTTATTCAGCATGAACTATTTCTCTACATTGCAATTTCATTTGAGTTGGTTGAACATCATCTAAATGAATACGTGGGAATTTTAACTGCTGAGGAAGAATCATTAAATCCATTGGATTATGAAGATGCTAAAATTATTCAATTTACAAATTTAACGGAGGGAACATTTGAATATCGTGATTATTATATCAATAACTCGAGATTTTTTGCTGATTCTGAACTTCAGGGAGCTGGTGCAGCTCAACTTGATATAGATGGTGAACGAATAACCTATGAATTCAAGATTCCAGTTGAGTCATCAGAAGGAGGGAATGAGGATTTGAGAATTGAAGCTGGTATTTACTCACCCTTTATGATTATTTTCGGAGAATCACAAAATTATGATGAGGAAATAATATTAATGAATTTAGTTTCCTTATTTATTCAATTTTATGCTTATAATCCTACTATATCGGCAGAACAGATCCTTCTTATTACATTGGCAGCAGTAATATTTTCTTTAATTGGTACATTTTATGGATATTATATATATCAAATAATAAAACTCAAAGATAAGATTAAAAAAATCAGAAGTTAATCATGTCTAAATTTAAAAAAAATCGTTCAAAATTGAGTAATAATGTTGTAAAATCTAGATTGGATGAAAATTTTGCATATAAAACAGTTCTTTTAACAGCAATTTTAAGTGGGATATTCCTATTCATTTCTCTTTTATTTAATGCCCAGATAATTACAATCTTTATGGTTGAAAATACAATATGGTTTTATATTGATATATTCATTAAAGTTTTAATTATTTTACTCTTTTTTCTCTTCAGTATAATTAGTATTGGTAATTACAAAGAGTTATCGGGAAAGCCATTAGATTTTAAATTGGTTTTTCTCTTATTTATCCTTTCTCTTATCCAAGCTTTTCGAAATCCATGGGTTTTTGGTTTTACCATTTTAGGATTATTAGTTATTATAGCTTATTTTTATTTTATACAAGAATAGTAATGTTTTTGAATTTTAAAAAATAAATTTGAAGAACATGCTTTCTCTATATTTACGTTTCTATTTTTGATAATCCTGAAGGAAGAATATTAATAACATCATCGAGTGAGAGAAGATCTACCCATTTTTTATTTTCTTCTTTTGATTTGTTAAAAAAATATGTTTTTATTTGCTTGGCAATCTTTCCTTTACTATAACCTGATTTGGAAGGGCTAATAGTTAAAAAATCCTCATATCGGTTTTTAATCGCAGAAAGAGGCCCTATAACAATTTTTGGATAAAAAATCTCCTCCACTTTATCGTCAATTTCTTCATCCAATCTAATATATTTTAGGGCGAGCGCTAATTTAGTTTTAGAGTTTTTAATGAAATTCTTTTTTCCCGATATCATGAAAGAACCTTTTGGTAAAAACTCACCTGAAGGAGGAGTTTTTGAAACTTGATCCGAATTTACATAAAATACATCAATTACTCCCCAATTTTCCTTCCATGCCCGTGAATAACTTGCAACAAATTCAGCAGCCTCGGAGATAGTATTTTCAGAAACTTTTTCATTGTTTGGGTTCTTAATTATCATTAAAGGAGATCCAGGAAAATTAGTATGAAGAACGATATCATTTTTATCTAAATATTTTCTAAATATCGCTTCATTTGAGCTTGCATCTTTTCCACCGATCACTAAAAAACCCTCTGAGGATTTAAACCATCTATATTTTTCATACCATTTTTGTTTAGGAGGTTTAATGAGAAATTCAACTTTATCAATAATTTCCACTTTTTTCTCATTAAGCTTTTTTATTTGTTTTTTCGTTTCAGATATAGCTTTCAATGTCCCTGCAATTTTTTTTTCGATCTTTTTCCCTTTATTATATAGATTATTGGCATTTTCTCCAACAGATTTTCTTAAATCTAATTTAATCTCCCCATCATTAATTTTAATGAGGATTTTTTTAGTAGCAGGATCAATTTTTAGAAAAAGCTCAAGGCTATCAAAATTTTTATCCTTAGCGCCTTTTAATTTATCATTTATCTCATAATAATTATATCCTTTATTTCGAGCTTTTTTTATTACTCCAAATAATCGTTCTAAGGAGTTTAGGCGAGAATATATTAAATCCCCATACTGATAGTACTTTATCTTTTCTTCTTTTAAATCCTCTAAATAATCTTTTTGTCTTTTTAAGATTTTCTTCTGTTCAACCAATTTTTGCTTTAATTCCGCATCTTGAGGTTGTTTTAATTCTAGAGAATCCAATCGAGAGTAGAATTCATCAACTGCATGATTAAATGAATCAAAATATTTTTTCTCAAAATCATTATAACTTATTAAATCAATAGGAAATACTTGGACAGGATTTTGATTTTCATCATAAACGATATGAGCATTAATTTTTCCAAAAAGAATCTCATTTCTTAATTTTTTAAATTCTTGATATAATGCGTGTATTTCACTCTTGGTTAGATTTTTGACCTTTTTAGTTTTATCAACCTTAGCTCTATAACAAATTTCTTCACTATATATACCCGAAAAAGAAATAAAATTTGCCAAAATTCTCACTATTTCACCTTCTGCATTACTAATGAGATTGATAAAAGCTTCCTTTTTTAGGGTTAAGAAACTTTCTCCTCTTGAGGAAGGAAAAGAATATTCTCTATTAGCCAAAATATCTCTATCCCTAAACTTTTTATAACTTTTGGCTATTTTTACAATATTATCTTCATCCAATAAGATAAAATTGCCTTTATTAAATAATTCTATTATGAATTTCCATGAATCTGCTTCAAAACTGCTCAATTCAATAATGATAATTCGGTCAAATTTATATTGTGTTATGGAAAGAATTTTTCGATTTTTGAGAAATTTTCTGAGGGAACTTGTAAATTGTGAAGGATATTTTGGAATAGGATAATCATATTCTGTTATGTTAATTCGAGAATCGTCCTTTATTATTAAATTCTTTTTTCCATATGAATTAGTATGAACTTTCAGTATTAGGATATCGTCTACTTCATATACTTTGGAAATCCTTCCCCCTGAGAGAAGGCTATCAAGTTCTTTACAAATGGCATATACATCAAAATTAGAAAATTTCATATTAATTATTAATAACTGTTTTTTCTTCCATAATTATTACTATTCAAGATAGATAATGATTTTTATAATAAATAATATTTATAATTATAATTATGGTAAAAAAAGATAATCGTCCTAAGAGAATAAACATTAAGAAAGAAAGGAAGAAATTAATAAAAGAAAAACGAAAACTGCTACGGAAGCAAGAACAACAGGAGGATAAAAAGCACAAGACTAAATTAGACATAAGACTCGAAAAAGAAACCAAATTATATTGGATAAGAGCTCTTACTGGCGCATCAAGTGCGTTAGTAGGGCGATTAATTGGATTTATAGGATGGCCAATGTTGATCTGGATGTTAATCTTTTGGCTTTTAGCACCGTTTTTTTTTAATTTTGTGGTACTTCGATATGATTATGATAAAGAAGAGTGGAATTGGAAAAATATTATCAAACCCGGGATTGGCATCTTTTTCCTTTTGTTTATGATTGTAGGGATTATAACTCATACATTAATTGCATTTTTATAGCATAATTATAATAGAAATTTCTGCTTTACTTTTTTCTCGATTTTCCCTTTTGAGCTAAATCGTATTTCATCTAATTTATATATACGATTGCAATAGACACATTGAATTTTTAAGGGTTTCTCTTCTAAAACGATAAATTCAGAATCAATAGGTTCCTTTATAGAATTTGAAATACACGTTTTATTTACACATACTATCAATCTTTTAATTACATTTGGAATTTTCACTTTCTTTTTTTCAATTACCTTATAGTTGTCGATTAATGATATTGAATTATTCGGAGATAATATTGAAATTTGTTGCATTTGTATTTCATTAAGGAAAACCCCCTCAATTTTAATAATATCTTTTTTAGAATACTTTTTCGAAGACACATTTACCCCAATAGTCATAAGATTTGTTGTTTCATCTAATCCCGTTAGGTTAAGAATTGTTAGGGCATAACCCGCATCAATATGATCTATTACTGTTCCTTTCCTTATTTTATCTATTTTTAATTTTTCTTCTAACATCTTTTAAAATAAAATTATATTGATTGAAAAGATTTATGTTGATTGAGAAAAAAAACTTTCTATATAATAAAAAATGAGACGAAAAACAAAATAGTTGAAAGAAAAAAATTATTAGTAAGATTATCATCAATTTCTAAATTTAAATAATCTATTAGACCAAAAATTAACGCACCAACACAAGGACTAATTATTAAGTATAAAGGAGAAATAGTGTAAAATTCATTTAGAAAAAGTAAACAAATGTAACCGGAAACAAACGCCATTATTATCCCCGCAATCAAACCCTCGTAAGTCTTTTTACTGTTTTTAATTATTCTTTTCCCTAACGTTCTACCAAACAAATTTGCGGTAATATCACCAAATATTGCCATCGTCATTGAGCTACATATTACTATTGGCCCAATTGGCTGGAAAAGGCCATAAAGTATAATTATAGAGAAACATCCAATCGCCATAGATATATGGGGGCCAACTCTAAGTCCTAATTCTTTTTCTCTAAGTATTTTATTCACGGGTTTTAAGGGATATACTTCTGGTTTTAGAATTCGGATGAACTCTGCAGTAAAAAAACCGATAAGTGAGATACCCACTAAACATACTACTAAATATTGAGTGAAAATCATTTTATCGCCCTCGATATTATAAATTGACAAAAATAAGTCGGAAATGATATTAGGAAAATAATCTAATATATTTAAAAAAAAATTTTGCACCCAAAAACCGATCGTAAAATAAAAAAATATTATGGAAAGTACTACTAAATGAGTCAATTTGCGATATAATTCATATTTCAATGGTAATTCTTTGGATTTAGTATAATAAGTTTCTATATTATAATTAGCTCTTAATTTTATGGCCTTTTTCTCTCGATAAATGGAGATATAAAAGAGTGGAAGAAAAAGTATAATGAACATTAACATAAAAAAATCAAAAGGAAAAATGATAAAATTAATATTAGAAACATTGAGAATATTTACGATAATCAGATTAAGAGTAATACTCATCAAAAAAATAATTGAATTAAAAATATTGTTGATGTAAGCACCACGTTCTTCATTCCTCTTAGCCAAGTATGAAATATATAATAAATTAATTCCATATATATATAAAATAATAACAATGATTAAAGAAAGGATATTCAATTGCTTAAACTCGAATTATTTTTATAAATTATGAAATTCTCAACTAAATTTTAAAATTATTATTAAAATAAAGTAATAAATAATTAAAATTCTGTTTCATCAACATTCGGCATATCACTTGCTTCTAATGCTTTATGAATCTCGAGATCGGGTAGTTCATAATCAATTAAATCATTTGATAAGTAATCATTATAAGCAGATAGATCAAAGAATCCATGACCGCTAAAATTGAAAGCAATAACTTTTTCTTCATCATTTTCTTTAGCTTTTAATGCCTGATCAATTGCTTCTTTTATAGCATGGCAAGCTTCTGGAGCAGGTAAAATACCCTCCGATTGAGCGAACTTTAAACCTGCCTCAATAACTTCTGTTTGATGATGCATCACTGAATCTATAAAGTTTCTTTTGTGCAAAATTGAGACAATAGGAGCCATTCCATGATATCTTAGACCCCCAGCGTGAATTGGACTTGGAATAAAATTGTGTCCTAGGGTATACATTTTTAAAATAGGGGCTCTTTTTGCAGAATCACCATAATCCCAAATATATTTTCCCTTGCATACGCTTGGGCATGCTCTTGGCTCAACACCTATAATTTCTAACTCTGGCATAACTCCATTAATCTTATCTTTTACATAAGGAATAATAAACCCACCAAAATTAGAACCTCCTCCCATACACCCTATTAACACATCAGGCTTTAAATTAATTTTATCAAATTGGAGTTTTAATTCTTGTCCGATTATAGTTTGATGTAATAAAACAAAATTAACTACACTTCCTAAGGAATATTTTATTTTAGTATCTGATAAACTATGTTCAATTGCTTCTGAAATCGCTATTCCTAAACTACCAGGATGATCGGGATTTTTTTCATAATAATTTCTTCCAGACTCTGTGAGATCTGAAGGACTAGGGTGAACTTGAGCATTATAAGCTTTCATCAAGATTTTTCTACCAGGTTTTTGCAAAAAACTCGCTCTAACCATATACACCGTACATTTAATCTTAAATAAATTACATCCGAATGATAGGCCTGATCCCCATTGACCTGCCCCAGTTTCAGTAACTAACTCTTCAACACCTTCTTTCTTGGCATAATAGGCTTGAGCTAATGCAGTGTTTGGTTTATGGGATCCTGTTGGAGAAACTGATTCATTTTTATAAAATATTTTTATTTTATCACCTTTGACTCCAATCACACGCTCTAAACCGTATGCTCGATGTAATGGAGTTGGTCTATAGGATTTAACATAAATCTCCCTTAGTTCTTTAGGAATTGAAACCATTTCCTCTGTGGAACTATCTTGTAAAACACAACCTTTTGGAAAAATCATAGTTGCTAATTCAAATGATGCGGGTTTTCCATTCATCGGATTAACTAAGGGCGTCATTGGAATGGGAAGATTTGGTAAAATATTAACCCATTCTTTAGGTGTTTCATTTGGATTTAATATAACTCTTGAATTAGGAAAATTTTTCATTATTTACACCATCTCTTTTAAATATATATTATAAATTGTTTCATTATCTAATTGGAATTCAATAAAATATATGCAATATTGCTAAGAACAATATTTTGAATTGAAAAATTACTACAAAACTTTAAAATTAAGTATGATATAATTTAAACCAATGAATTTGCATTTCTAACGATGCCAAAAGCAACGCCAAGTATAAGTTTCTTTATTAAAAATTATCATAAATTTAAATCATATTAATATTTAAAATGTGTAAAGATTAAGACACTTATAAATATTTTCTTATCGATCTTCAAATATTTTACTTAAGTTTTTGGATGCAATCCTCATTACTTTAACAGTTTTCATTAAGGTATCAATCACGGTTCCTGCGCAGACAATAACCAACCGTCCGGCATTACTGATAACAATATAGCCATTTTCAGCTCGTACAATGATTTCACTTAGATCCTCTTGAAACAAAGTTTGTATAGTTGAGCTACCCGTCATTAACAAGGCCGAAGCTAAACCACAGAATTGATCGCCGTCAACTTTATATTGAGGAAGCGCTGAAAAAGCTATTTGATAACCCTCTTGGGAAACTAATGCTATTGCTTCAATATCTGCATTTGAAGTAATAAATGTTATTTGTGGACTGATTTTTTCAATATCATCATCACGAATCCCGAGATCTGAACCAAATTGCAATTTCTTTATAACCTTCTTTCTTGGCTATTAATAAAAATTATTTATACAATATAGAATTAATTAAAATCTTATTATTTATTTATTTTGAAAATCAATGTTTTTCTATATAATCAAAAAAATCTAAAACATATTTTTGCATCTTATCTACTACTCAAGTTTTAATACTATTTCTACTATAAGTTATTTAATTTTATAATGGTCAAAAATAGGTATCTTGACCTAATCAGTACTGATTGAAATTATGATTACTACTAGAGAACTAATTAATTATCAATTTTCACTGATATTTGGTTATTCCTCACCAAAAGAGATAATTGTAGGCGATATTATAGGCCCAGGAAAACTAACTCGAACAATGGTCAATCAATTAACAGAAAAAGTTATCCAATTTCTGAGGATGTATAATGCTATTTTAAGAGATCATACTGGATCCGAAATATACAGTATTGAATATGAATTGGATAATCCTGTTGATGAACAAACAAAAATCTATCCCAAATCAATGTTGATGATCCCAGGAAAGTTTAAAGACTGCGAGAGTCTTTTGATTACTTTAAAGCCAGATACAGGGTATATTGATATTCATAAATCAAAAAATTCAGTTGATAAAACTAATGAACTTTTCTACGAAATTGAAGAATTTATCGAACGCCCTGAATTAAATAGAAAAGATAAGACGGAAGTTTTAAAGAAATTCATAATTCGTTTTGCTAAAAAGTTCTTTGGAGAAGTGACTGAAGAAAAGTGGAATAAAAAGCTTGTCGGATTGACTCAATCGTTACCAACTGAAGAAGAAATGTTAACACCTTATGCCTCTATTATTAACAACGTAGATATTTTTTGGAATAAAAAACCAAAAGAAATATTATTTAAAAATTCAGTGTTTAACAAAATTCAAACCCCCTATCAAGAACATATAGCAAATGAGCATTTAAAATTTACTCTCTCGGAACCTAGCATAAAATTTGTAGTAGATCAAACCTTAAAATTAGGGTCCAATTTATTAATGTTAGCAAACACCGGAACTGTTGATGAATCACAAGAAAAAATAGCCAAACATATAATATTAGCACTTGAAAAGAAATTAAAGCAAGAAAATGGAATAACAAACGGAAATCTTTTAATTCAGAGAGTGGAAACCTATTTAAAGGAAATAAAAAGTGAACTTGCTTCATTTCTTGCTCTTTCTAAATCCTTTTTAAGTTCAGGGGAGCGAGGAAATCTTAATGAAATTTTACAAAGATATCAATCATCAATCATCAGTGGATCTCGTCCTGAGCAGAAAGAAAATTTTAGCCATTATCTTGATTTAGCGTTATTTTCTATATCAAATACAGTCAAAAAAAAAGATAAATTGATTGCTATTGAGTTACAATCTGCTCTTAATTATTTTTCTGAAATTTTCAACGTAAATTTTGACTTAGTCAAAAATACATTGCCAGCATTTCTCTCCAATAGATATCTCTATCTTATGGCCCAAAATTTAATTAATAAAGTAAGGAAAAGTTTAAGTGCAGAGAAGAAACCTGCAAACATCCTTGGAAATACTATTCTAGATAAATTTGAATCCTTTATATTAAACCAAATAGAAATAAAATCAGAAGAGCTATCAAAAAATCAGCAGTATGATGAGACTCATTTAATTAGGATATTTAAGAAATTAGTCACAGACAATTTAAATAACTTTTTTGAAAAAATAGAATTAAATATTGGAGAATTAATCTCATTTGTTGAAATCCAGATGGAATCAAAAACTAGTAAAATAAAAATCCATTTGGATAAGTTTAAAAAATTTTCATTTGAATTAAAGTACTTATTAAATTACATTTTAAGGTATTCGACTATAAATAGGTTTTTAAAAGATGAAAATGAAAGAGAAATTTCTGATCCAGTAACTTTTGCGAATAAGTTCCATCGATTTTTAGAAAGAAGGATAGGAGGTATTGATTTAGTTTGGAAGGATTATATGCTCCAATGGGTAAGAGATTATGCTAAAAAGTTTTTTCATACAGAAGAGCAAAAAGTATGGACATTAAAAGATATATACTCCGATTTTATTAGTTATCTTGAAGAGCGAGAGAAAAAGGAACAAGAGATTGAGAGTTTTCTCCTATTCCTAGATGCTTATATTGCAAAAGTAACAGATCCCGAAGAAAAGAACCAGCTTCTAGAGTTTTATGAATTGTATAATTATTGTATTAGCATTAAAACAGATTTCCCAAAATATATGTTCAATAAAATACAAACAGAGCTTAATTTATTAGTAATTGAGAATCAATCTTTATCGCCCGTTAATTTTCTAAATATTAATGAAGAAACCTCTTTCCTAAGTTTTATAGGTGAAAAAAAATTAAAATTTTTCTCATCCCTAATTCCAAGACCAAAAACGGTTATCATGCAACATCAATTGACTAATGAGGAAAAAGATTCATTTATTGCTGATTTATATCATGTTTTAAATTTCAAATATTGGCACAACAAGGTAAAAATTGAATTATTAGATAATTTTAAAGAGGTATTTCGAGAGTGGTTAAAAGAAACATGATTAGTGGTATTAAACGTAAGGCAACGGCAATAGAAAGCGCTAAAAGATACTTTAAAACAGTTAATGCTTTGATCACCCATTTAAAGCGAGAAAAAGATAGACAGAAAATCTTTGAGCTTATTAATAATACAACTACTTTAGAAAAATTATTTATTGCAACCGCAGCAGTCCATCTTTATCATAATAAGGGAATTAAAGTTTCTGATTCTCTTGAAACAAATTTATTCTCTTATGAAGCAACAAAAAATCTAGAAATTCGAGAAAAAAAAATATTGATGGAAGAGATTGAAATGCTTTTAAAAGATTCTTTCTCGCAGGAGATTAACATGCTTTCTCAGTTAATTAATATAGAAAATTTATTTCTCTCATTATTAATAGAAAAAAGAATCGCAAAACTTCAAGATGATGAATTTATAAAAAAGAAAAATAAAATTGAAAACAAAATTGAAAACAATATTATTCAAATTATATCAAACAATCCCTCATTTTATTTTTATGATCTTATTGGAGACCTAATGGGCTATAATAGCATTATAAAGGAAGAAATATTAGAAGAAAGCTCTGCATTTAAGGCAATATCCGTAAGTTTAGAAAAAAAGTTAGATATGGAAGAAAAGGAAGATCTCTTTATAGAAGTATCCGCATTAAACCGTTTAATTCAAAAAGTTCAGAGTGAATTTGAATTTAAATCTTACAAGGAGCTTCAAATTGAAGCAATGCCAGTTAGAATGATAAAAAAAAGAATTTTTAATTATGAATTTGAGAAATTTCCCATTTCAATTGAAGGATTAATTGTGTTTCAAGAAGCAAATAATCTTAAACATAAAATTATTGAAAATATTCGCCAATCTTTGCATGATAAAATACAATTCGATTTATTTGAACAAAATATTAAAGCATTAATTAGAGACGAATTAATATATCAATTAAAAAAGCATCCTAACGACTTTCTATATTATTTAGAATGCTTAAGTGAATCAACTTTTGATGAAGTCATTTATAATATGAATAAAAGGGGAATTCATGATATTTTACAAACGCTCAATATTGACGAGAATTTAGTTGAGGAAATAAAGAAAAAAATGATTCGCTACAATATTAAAAAACAAGATCTTTTAAATTTGAATGACAAGAAAAAAGACCTTCTCTATTCTGCAAAACAAGCATTATGTAATATAAAAATAAAAGATTTTGTCAGTAATTATGAAGATTTCACGGAATATGGATTGAATAAATACTTATATAGGGATGAGCCTGAATTCATAAAGCTATGGAAAATTTTGGAAGAAAAGTTAAATTGCTCGATTAATGATATTAGAGAATTTACAAGAAAGAAGCAAATTATTGATGAAGTGTTTTTTCAGAACATGAATTTAAACAATTACTCTCAAATCCTTTTCATTTTAAGTTTTGATGAAATTATTGAAAATATTGTAAAAGATATCTATTTATATAATCTCTCAAAAATCTTTAGGCAACTTAGCAGAATTATTGAACTATATCATAAAATCACGAATGATAAAAGTCTTATCAATGAAGCAATTAAAAAGATGGAGGGTACGCTTGAGAATGAGGATTGGGTTAAGGTAAAGTTAGAGGAACTTATTATTAAACGTATTATGAAGAGACAAAAAGAATTAGTAACAGTATTTAATGCCAAAAATCAAGTATTTTTAGTGAATGGATTTATTCTCTCAAGATTTATGTCTAAAGCATTAAAACATTGTATAAATGAATTAAGAAGCAAACCAAGTTTAATATATGAAGGAATAAAACCCTTAACTTTGAAAGCAGATTTGATCTCGCCAATCTCATATTGCCTTGCATTTGATCTTATAAAAAGATTAGAGATGTTTGAGGAAATACGAAAATCTTCTGTTAATAAAGTAATGAAGGAAGAGCAAAAAAAAGAAGAATTAAAAAGAAATGCTATAGCTGAGATCCAACGGGAAAATACATTAAATTGGATTGAAAGGAGAATTACATCAGCTTTAATGGGGATAACTCGTAAGGGTATAAATCCAAATCGATTTTACTGGCAAGAGAAAGATACAAAAACTTGTGCAGATAATATTAAGCTCCACAGTGAAAAGATTAACGATTACTTTAATGGATTTGTCGATTATTTTAGATTTACTATTGATAAGATTAGAGAATTTCTGCCAAATACAAAAATTTTTGAAATTAGTAAAATAAATAATGAAATTAAATCAATAATTGATGCCGTATTAGTTGAAAGAATAGGACATGCACCCAATTCTGAAGAAATTGCTAAAATGCTTGATGGAGAACGATATATTATATCCAAACAGATAGCTACTAAAATTGGTAAAATTTTGGATGATGCATTATATTATAAATTCAAAAGCAAATAAGTAGAATATAAAAAAATATTAAAATTAACAAATTTTTAATTAATCACATTCTCTTATAAAATCTTTAAAGAGTAGATTTATATGTCTTGGATTAAAAAAGAAATCATATATTTAAAAGATTCTATTCCTCAAATAGTTAATGGCTTTTTGATATCTCTACTCGTATCCTCTGGACTGGGATGTGCTATTCTTTTAAATTTAATTAATATAAATGGAACAGTTATCGCATTCCTCAGTATCATTATTCAGGTTATAGCACTTATCATGAGCTATTTTTTAGTAAGAAAATACCTTGATGAGAAAGAACCAAAAGATAATAAAAAAAAGGGAATTTAACCTTTTACAGTTCTTCTATGAATCTTTTCCATGGGCTTTCATCAATTCTATGTAGTGTTAAAAAGGCTCTAACTTCTGTCTTTAATATATGAGGATCATATTCCCATGCTTCCCTTTTATTAAAAGAAACACATTTTATTTTGTTTAGATTAAGTATTGATTTGATTAGTAATCCATATGCCGCCACTTGGGGTAAAGATACAAGAAAATTTCCTTCAGGCTTATAATCTGCGATCTTGACAGTATCATTTACTATCTGAATTAAATCTATGTGCCCTGTTATAAATGTCTCTTCAAATCTTTTCCAGATTGGAACTTCTATAGCAACGGAATTTATATCTTTAATTAAAATATTTTTAAGAACCGGATCATGGCCCGGAACTCTTTTAATTCCATTTTTTCTATAGGTAGTATATACTTTTTGAACATAACAAGGTAGTTTTGATTTTGAATCTAAGTATTGTACCATTCCTTTTCTTATCAATTTTTTGCTGAAACTGCTAAGAAAAGCATGTTTGATACCTCTAATTTTAAATTGAGAAACTCTTGGGGAATTGATGGAGTTAAATAGATCATTAGGAATATCTCCATGATGTACTTTTTTAAAATAACGGTTAAGCTTTTCAATTTCATTATGATTCCCAAATAATTGAGCGAACTTTTGGTTATGGTTATACTCATTCCAATTAAAAGCATACGGAATCTTTCTATGAATATAAACCTTGGTCCTCAGTCCTTTCATACTAATAATATATTAGCCTCCATCTAAAATATTTAGCTATACCATTAATCATGCAGCAAATTATTAAAAAAAATCTATTAATTAATTATTAATATTCATTTAATCCGTGAGATCTAATTCGAGAACAATAAAATTTAAAGCTAAAATTGAATTTTAAATTATAATTAAGCGAAATTTGGACTTGTAGCCAAGCATGGATATGGCGTCGGACTTCTAATCCGAAGATCGCAGGTTCGAATCCTGCCAAGTCCGCTCTTTAAATAAACTTTTCTTTCTCGAAATATTATCTTTATTACTTGATATAAAAAAACTTAAAAAGGAATCATTAAGAAGTAACTTTTATATCGAGAGAGATAAGCTCCGAACTAGGTGAATACGACTTCACAATTTCTGCCCGAATAATCTTTTTGATTTGATATTGATAATGAGTTAAATACTGGTTAAATTTTTCAATAGCGAGCTCTATTGAATTAGGTTTAGGGGAAAATTGATAATTATGAATGGTCCCACCCTTTTTTTTGAGTAAAAAGCAAGCCACATCGAGAAATTCTAAAGATTTCTCAGGTAAATTCATTATAATTCTATCTATTTTCCCTTTTAATGAAGTACCTAATTGATTTCCTGATTCTAATAATTTTTTACTATCGATATTATAAGGAAATATCTTGCTCTCTACTTGGTTTAATGAGATATTTTCTTTTAAATATCTGTAGGCATCCGTGTTTATATCAAATGCATAGATCTTTACGTTATGTTTCATTGCAATTTGAATTGAAAATGGACCTACTCCCGCAAACATATCTACGATCAATTCTCCTATATCTATAGGAGAGTTTGCTATTTTTTTACGCTCGTTTACTAATCGAGGTGTGAAGTAAGCTTTTTTAACGTTTATTTTAAAAATAGCATAATTTTCTTTGTGAATAGTCTCAGGATTATCGATTCCATATAGTAATTTTAGCTTTCTTAACCGATATTTTCCCTGGATTTGGCTTACTTTTTCATAAACAGAATTAATGGACCTATTGACAATAGTGATTGCTTTTGCCACACTTTTTTTAAATAATAATTTCTTCCTCTTAGAAAAATTGTTTAAGTTAGCAAATTCAACTATAGCTATTGATCCAATTATATCATAGGATTTCGGAATTAAGTGAGATGGCCAATTAGGTAAATCTACTTTTAGAACATCTTCTATTGTCTTATATTTAAATTTCGGATTAATAGTTGCGTTTCCATAGATTATTTTATAGTCTATTGAGGGCATTTCTTCTAATAAGCTCTTTATCTCATTAAAGTGCTTTTGATTAAGAGGAATTAACACTTTGGATGTTTCCTTGATGAAGTTATATCTATATTCAATAATAGGCTTAGATCCATATTGTTTATGGATTAAATCTATAAAATTTTGTACCTCCTCTTTATTCAACTTTATAAAAGGAATTTCTTGTTGATTAGAACTCATCATCTATGAATTGAATCGAAAATTGTTTATTGGATACTTTTATTTTATTTATAAGATTTTTATTTAAATCATTTGAGGCTTTAGAACATCTTATTAAAACAGTTCTATCACAAATAAAATTACTTTTTCGAAATACCATGTCATTCTTATTTACCAAAGTTAAATTTGGATTGCCATATCCATAAAACATCTCACGTTCATTATCAATGTTAATAATTATAGTTAATTTGTTTCCATTTTTTATTTTTTTCTTTGTTAAGTCGTTTAAATCGATACAAGCTTTTGTGGCGTTAATCCCTAAAATGCAAGTACCTCTTTTTGTAATATGAGCATCCTTTGTTAATTCGATAGTGCTTGAATGAATGCAACTAATATTTTCATGTCCATATGCAAAAATTTCTTCCAATATCATATCTATTGATTAACACCTCTAAAAAATGAGAGAATAGAATCCATATCCTTAAAAATCTTAAAACCTGACTTATAGCGTTTCTTGAGTAATATTTTTAGTGATTTTAAAGCTTCACTTTCTAAAAACGGTAGTTGTTTATAATATTGATCAATATAGTATTCTGGAATCAAAATTGCACACTTATAATACTTATCACCAAAGTATTCAAAAAATTGTTCGACATTCTTCAAAAAATTGTTATGTTTTGAGCTGTCATATTCCAGGGATTCGAATTGACCCATTGGAAAGGTATCAATTAATTCAAGAGGAATTATTCCATAAATGTAGGAACTAAAGACAACGTGAATCTCTGGCTTTATTTGCTTACCGTCTTGATTCAAGATGTTTAGCCATTTCAATATTGAAGGTGAATTATTTCCCTTTCCATCAAGTTCGGGAAAGATAAGAAGAAAGCGTGCTTCTTGCGGAACCCGATAATTACTTTTAAGTCTCTCTTGAAACCGATAAATTAGGGGTCGGTATATGCTTTCGCTTGAAGAATATAACCTTCCATGTTTTTTATATAGCTTTTCATATATCTCAAATAAATCTCTGTTGTTTTTTATTAACTTTAGTGCATTTACTAAGTTTGGATGATTGCGAACCCTCAATTCCACCAATTCCCATAAATTTCCTTCTCTAATCGCCTGCCTTATTGTTTTTAATTCTGAAAAAGATATATGCAAATTATGTTTAGCTAATAATTCAACTTTAAATTCTTTATCAAATTTTCGCATTTCTTGAGGTATATATTTCGAACATATAGGGCAATGGCATGGAAATTCCTCGAGATCATTCAAAGATTTGGTTCCGGTTGAGAGCGTAAAATATCTATCCTCTTTGGCAAATAATATATAAGCAGCAGAATCCATGAGATCGCACCCACATGCTACTGCAAGTGAAAAAAATTGGGGCAACCCTAATCCAAACATGTGAATGGGCTTGTTTGGTATTATACTTTTTTTTACCCTCAATAACATTTCAAGAGGTATTTTAAATCTATAATCTAAAAAATACTTGACTAACCCTCCTAAAGCATATATCGCGAAATCTAATTGACTCAACTCAATCGCACTTTTTTTTAATAAATCGCCATAAATTCCACCATGAACTGGACCAATCCAGTACGAAGTTTGACTTTTCCTTCTCGTAATATTCTCTTTTGCTCTCTTAATGGTTAAATCAACTTTCTTTTTTGCCGTTTCATAATCATCGTTTAGCTGTACGGGAAGATCCAATATAACAGGAAAATCAGATTCTATTTCTTCTTGGAATCTTTCTATTATTTCAGGACTTATATTAAAGTTTTGATTATTATACATATATTGTTGAAATGCACCGCTATCTGTTGCAATAATCCCATTGAATTTAAGATATCTGTGAATTCCACTCTTTAATACCTCTTCTTTTACGTCCTCACTTTGATAAAGTATATAAGAATTTGTAAAAAGACATTCCGCACCAATTTTTTTTAGATCGCTTGTTGGAATTGAATTATTAATTGGATGAACAACAGGAAATAAATTAGGTGTAAGCATTGTTTTATTATTCACCATAATTTTTCCTAAACGTCCCAATGCATCTACGTCAAACACTTCAAAAATCATTATTTTCACCTATTTCTTTCATTTAATAAAAAAATTCATCTAATCGGTTCTGATTTGATAAACTTTCAAGCCAATCGATTTTACCAATATAATAATTACTTATATTTTCATTTTTATTAATGATATCAAGAATTTTCATTCTTATGTTACCTAAGTCAGAATTTGTTGTATCGATTTCATAAAGTGGCAAATTCACATTCTTTTCAATAAAATAATTTACACAACTTCCTAAAATTTCTGATTGGATATTTTCAATAATTTTTTTTTTCTTATAACCTCTTTTTTTCAATCTAATGAATAACTCATCTGGATGGCATCTTAAAATAATGATAAAGTCCATATAAGCTTCTGGAAGGATATCTGTAAAATGACCCTCAATAATAAGATATTCTAACTGTTCTTTAGAGAAGTCCTTGACTATCCCACTTAAATTTTTCTTTAATTTTTTTTCATCAATAATGGATGTCTCTCTTTGTTGATCATATCCTAACACAAAATTTCTCTCAATAATAACTTCATTCAGTGAAATTACTTCAGCATTGATGAAATTAGATAAATTTTTAGAAACTGTAGTCTTTCCCGTTCCGGGCGTTCCCGAAATTACTATAAATTTCATTTATTTCTGCATTATAAGTTTTTATTATTTAAATCAATAATTAAAGACGGAGATAATGAGTTATAATCATATATGCTAATAAGGTAAGTAATAATTACGCTCTATAAATGAATACAAAATATTTTATGGGAAAGGGGGGCTTCGAACCCCCGACCTCACGGTTATCAGCCGTGCGCTATACCAGGCTAAGCCACTCTCCCGTTGAAGGTTTGAATTAAATTCTAATAAATAATCTAATAAAATATGGTTAAAAAATTTTTGTCTTCTTTTGCCTTAAATATTAATATTTTGAAGATTTTTATTATTGTAACACCTTATTAGAGAGTATTCCATGTCAAACATATTAAATTACTCAATAATCGGTTTAGAGGATTTTAATATTAGTTTTGAGAAATATTGTACTCCTTGTGAAATACAAAAATATTGTAAATATGGAAAAGATGAACCTTTTACCGTTGTAATCAATTGTAGCGATTTAAATCGGGCTAAGGAGAAAGTTAAATTTGATCAACTTCAGAAGCTCCAGAAAACGGAAGATGTCAGCGTAACTTACGAGGAATTAGTTAAAAAAGTAAAAATAAATTTACAAAATATTTTTAGCCAAATTTGGCAAGATAAAGTTAAAGCTCAAAGAGAAGAAATTAGATGCTTAGATACAAGCAAAGTTGACGCGATGTTGGTTTCTCAGCAGGGACAAAATTGGTGGCAAGATTTCATTAGCACAATGAAAGCCATCAATGAAGAATGTGAAAAAATCATTTAAAGAGGAGTTTTCTACAAATATTTAATAAATAAAGTTATGAAGCACTAAAATTAGGAATAAGAATCAAGCAATTAAATTTATTTAAATGAATAATAATAAAATTAATCAGTCGTTTTAATTCTCGTTTTGCTTCACTGTTTATACTCGCATTGTAATCTCTAAATTGTTTTGGTCCAATTGCTATGAGAGTTCCTGATAAATCCTTTTCCCTCTTTATCAATAACCAAAAAATATTTTGTTTTTCGTCATCTTTCACGAGAAAAAACATCCAAGGATTTAATGTCCAATCTTCATTTTCAGGATTTCTCACTTTTGAGATTGCTTTCTCAATTCGATATTTTTTAGTCATTTTAATAGCTTTTATTAATTTTTCAAAATAGCTTCGCTTTATTTTTAGATATCCGTTGAAGAATTCAAATGTATCAAATAATTCCAACTCTTTAGTATTATTTCCATCATAGGTCAGTGATAATTTCCATGGCTTCATCTTTTGACTCATGTATTATATATAAATTTCTACAATCTTTATATCTTCAAATATGTTTTTAATTTTATCTAAAGTACTTTTTAAATCTTTATAATCTTCCTCATTAAAGCTTAAATCCAAATAGCACTCATAATATGATTTATTTCCTAAAGTGGTTAGACCGGAAGTGTGAATTATTTTAAAATTTCTTAACTCTTTAATAGTCTCTTCAACCATTTTGTTTTGAATATCAAAACCAATGAATATAACTTTCAAAATTCTGTCTTTATTTAAAGGATAAATCGTTAATTTCGCGAATGTTTTTGTCAATAATCGAATCATTAATAAATAAGAATATTTTTTAAACTTTCCTTTAGTAATCACAAAAAAATTTTGAAACATGGTGAATAATTCTTCCCTTTTCTTGATACTGGCATCTGTAAGAAATTTATTAGACATTGTGTTGAAATACTTTTATTTTAGGTATTGCCTAATCTTATTAAGTGTTCCTGATGTTTTAATTGGTGATAAAATTATCCTTTTATCTGATATCTCTTGAATCATAGTCAAGGCAGAAATTACTATTTCTTTAGTAATATGAGAACATCGAATGATCCCATAACACTTTAAAACATTCAACTCAACCAACCATAAACCAATTTTGGGAGCTTCTTTCATCCCAAAATACTTCCATATCGAATGCCAAATTGAATTTATGAGTACTTTCTGGTTAAAATTTTCAGCATCATCCGTAATTATTTTAAACAAAATGTATCTTTGTCTCTCATCTTTCATATTAACTTATCTCCTTTAATTAAGCGTACTCCGGGTTGAATAAATTTATTCCCCTCTTTTGATTTCACTTTCGCTAATAACATTTCAACGTTTTTTGAAAAAGCATTCTTAGCTTGTTCTAATGGTATTCCAAACAAGGTATGACAAACACTACATAAGTTTCTAGGATGTCTTATGTCATATAGCGAATCAAAATTTCCACTAATAATGAATTTTGGTTTCATTCTCAGTATCAATTGTATGAAACGGTATAAAATTCGAAAATTTTTTGATTGTAAAGCTCTATTTTTTATCATAATTGGAGCTAAAGAAAATTCAATAAAAGTTTCATTTTGTTTGGCTAGAGAAATTAGACCCGGAGTTATAGTTTTCATATTAACGGGATCAGAAAATGATAATACATGAACTCTTGAATCTTTCGCGGCTTTTAATTGAATTTCTTTCACTTGAGTTTCTAATGAGATTATATTTGGGAATTTTTGGTAAAACTTTATCTCTTTTTTGAACTCTTTTATTGTCTTGGGCTTTATATTAAATCGAAAAAATAGCTTAATCTTAGTATTCTCGCTTATTTTGTGAAAGAGATCCTCATGAAAATATTTTGCATTATTAAGAGGTTCTAAAATTAAATTGTTTATATTTAATTCTTCACAAAATTTTAATACATGATAAATTCTATCCAAATCTTCGAAATTTAATCCTAACCTCGATTCAAAATATGACAATAAAAGTTAAACCTCGATTTAAACTACTAGATCATACAATAATTCTTTAAGAAAAGTAAGCATTTGTATAATAAAAAAATTTTATTATAAATTAAGATTAAAATTGTTATTATTCTTGAGATGACATATTTTTCATGAAAAAACGAACTTATAGTGAAATAAATCAGAAAATTTCAAAAGATAAGGCAGTGATTTTAACTGTTCAAGAACTTATAGAAAAACTTAAAGATGGAGAAAATGTAACTTTTGAGGATGTTGATGTAATCACTACTGCAACAAAAGCATTGATGAGCGGTATCGCGGGAATTTTTTCTTTTCGATTAACACCTCCCAAGAAAATTAGAAAATTTATAAAAGTCTCATTAAATGGTATCGCTGCATTTCCAGGACCTTGTCCAAATGAGTTTCTTGGTATAGTAGATCTTATCTTATATGGGACAAACCATAGTACTACAATTGAGAATTATTCCGGTGGAATGCTCTTTAGGGATTTAGTTGAAGGTAAAACTATAAATGTATGTGCAGAAGGAGAAAATGGAGAGAAATTAGAAAGAAAAATAAATTTAGACGATATGCAGTTTGCACGAATGATGGGCACAAGACAAGCAATTAAAAATTATTTTGCAATGCTGAACCCTAGTCAAGATCCAGTTAATACAATATTCTCTGTTCTCCCCTTAGTTGGAGATAAAAAGCAAATGACCTTTTCGGGATGTGGAGCAATGAATCCGTTTCAAAATGATCCTGATGCCAATGTACTTGGTGTTGGTACTAAGATACTCGTTAATGGGAGTGAAGGATATATATTTGGACCCGGAACACGTAATGACCGATTAAAACCTAACATGCAGACTATTGCGGATTTTAAAGGGATGAAACCGGAGTATATGGGTGCGTTTGAGACATCTTATGGCTTAGAAAATATCTGTAGTATGGCAGTCCCAATTCCAATTCTTAATGAAAATGTATTTATGCAACTTTTAAAAAGTGATAAGGACGTTCCATTAGTAATACTTAATGTAGTAGGACGAAATAAAATGGGTCAGATATCCTATGGAGATGTTTGGGATAATAACTTTTACGTGAGTTTTGATCCCGATAAGTGTAAAAAATGTAAAGAATGTGATATTATTGGAAAGTGCCCCACCAAAGCATTTGTAATAGACAATGGAAGGATAGTATCGATTGACCGCACAAGATGCTTTAATTGTGGTACATGCGTCTACTTTTGTCCCGAAAGTGCTTTTGAATGTGATTTAAAAACTATTAAATTTGAAGGTGAGGAAATACCTATAGTTCTAAGACAGTCAGATAGGCATAATGCAATAAAACTTGCCACCGAACTTAAAAACTTAATACTTAAAGGAAAGTTTGAACTAAAAGAACCGACAGGACCACTTAATTTTTATCCCAAGGTATTTTGAATTATACTTTCAAATAGATCTTAATCTATATTATATAAAAATGTCAAAAGCTTGTTTTTAACAAGATTTAATTTTTACTTTTAATAAACCTTCATATGTCTAAACAAGTTAAAAATGGCGGAGATTTACTCGTTAAATGCCTAATAAATGAAGGCATTTCTAAAATGTTCGGAATTGTTGGTGGAGAATTAACAAGAATTTACGATTCTATTGAACGATGGGGGCGAGAACAAGGAATTGATACAGTTATGGTCCGTCATGAACAAGCAGGGGGCCATATGGCAGATGCATGGGCAAGAACAACAGGAGAAATAGGAGTTTGTCTTGGTACGGCTGGACCGGGGGTTTCTCATTTAATACCTGCGGTTGCTGCAGCGAATGCTGATTCGATACCAATATTAGTTATTGGTGCTCAAATTGCTCGGATGTTTGATGATACAGGGATATTACAAGGGGGGCTGAATCAAATGGATTTAATGAGACCAATAACAAAATTACAAATTTCAGTTGAAGAACCATATGAAATACCTTCTGCAGTACAAAGATGTGTTAAAGCCGCGTTATCAGGAAAACCGGGCCCGGTATTTTTAGAATTAAGAGAGACTTCGTTGGTTCGAAATGCTGAAGATTCTGACTTCAAAATGATTATCGCACCTGAGAAATATCGTCCAATTTATCGTCCAGGAGGAAATCCTGAAACAATCACAGCTGCGGTTGAATTACTAAAAAAAGCTAAAAAACCTGTAATCATTTCTGGTGGGGGCACAATTGCTTCTGATGCTTCAAATGAATTGAAAAAATTATCTGGAACATATAAAATCCCTGCTCTTACGACAGTTAAAGGTATTGGAGCAATATCAACCGATGAGAAGACTTACGCGGGATCATATCCTTTTTCCAGTACATTTCGTAAAGCTGCTGCGGAAGCTGATGTTATTTTATCATTAGGATGTCGCTGGGATTATACCACATTCTATGGTTCTGACCCAGTTTGGAATCAAAACCAAAAAATAATACAAGTAGATATTGATCCCAAAGAAATAGGTAAAAATCGACCTGTAGAAATCGCAATAATCGGAGATATCAAAGCGGTAATTAATCAATTGTTATTTAATATGGAAAAAGAACTTCCAAAAAACCTTATTAGTATATGGAATCAGTGGAATGACTATTTGCAACAAGCTAGTGAGATTGATAAAAATATCCTCGAGAAAATTAGAGCATCTGATAAAATTCCTATGAAACCTGAAAGAATGATAATAGAAGTCCTCGATCACATATCACAAGATACTCTATTGGTAATAGATGGTGGTGATATTGCTATTTCTACT
>Ga0180433_10002577_pt1 | contig 27755 bp, 22 predicted proteins | sample SS_ome_8_FD_132980 | JGI IMG/M metagenome (GOLD analysis project Ga0180433, IMG submission 132980) | Hypersaline lake sediment archaeal communities from the Salton Sea, California, USA - SS_1_D_1 metaG | ecosystem: Environmental > Aquatic > Non-marine Saline and Alkaline > Hypersaline >... | reverse complement strand
TACGCCGGTGGTCCCGCTTGTCGAGCACTTTGTGGGCCAGCTTTGCGAATCGTTCGCTTTGAACCAGGATTTGTTTTCTTCTCGGCATGAAAGTCACCTGCTTGCCTGAACCGAAACTGCAAGTTTTCAAGTCTCTCTACTATTTAGTAGTGTCACAATACGGTTTTGTTTCATTGTCAAAGGCGGTTGCCGCAATATTTTTTAAGGGCCTCCGTTAACCGGCTAAACTGCCAAATTGACATGTCCGCCTTGGGAAAGCCTTCTATAAAAGCTCGAAACAGCCGCTCTTGGGCATATCGGCTTTCGGGCACGCATTTTGCAGTGTTTCTATTGGATAAAGGCAGGTTTTGGGAGTTTTGGATGAGATTTGACAAGTTCACATTAAAAGCGCAGGAGGCCATAGCCACGGCCCAGCAGACAGCTATGGCCAGGTCGCACACGGTGCTTTCACCGCTTCATCTGCTAAGCGCCGTCTGCAAAGACGATGAGGGCGTAGCCGTCATGGCCGTCAAGAAGATCGGCGCTGATGTCACCGCTTTAAGGGATATGATCGACAGCGAGCTGGCCCGGCTGCCGCAGGGACAGGCCGGCTCTCAGATAATGCCCGATCCCTCCTTCAACCAGATCGTCCTGGATGCGCAGAACCGGGCCGAAAAAGCAGGTGACGAGTACCTCGGCGTCGAGCACCTTTTCTACTCGCTGGCGTCGGTGGACAGCATCGCCAAGGAAATACTCAGCATAAACTCCATAACGCCCAAAAAGATCGAACAGGCCCAGCGTGAAATCCGCGGCCCGGGAAAGATAACCGACCAGGACCCTGAAAGCAAATACAAGGCCCTGGAACGGTACGGTATAGACCTTCTGGAAATGGCCCGGAAGGGAAAGCTCGATCCGGTCATAGGCCGGGATGAGGAGATCCGCCGTTGCATGCAAGTGCTTAACCGCAGGACCAAGAACAACCCCGTCTTGATCGGCGAGCCCGGCACCGGCAAAACCGCCATCGTCGAGGGCCTGGCCCAGAGGATAGTCGCCGGCGACGTGCCTACCGGACTGAAGGACAAGAAGGTGGTGGCCCTGGACATGGGCGCTCTGATAGCTGGAACAAAATTCCGCGGGGAATTCGAGGACCGCCTCAAGGCCGTGCTGAAGGAGGTGCTCGCCGCTCAGGGGCGGATAATACTGTTTATCGACGAACTCCATACCGTCGTCGGAGCCGGCAGGGCCGAGGGTTCCGTCGACGCCGGTAACCTGCTGAAGCCTTCGCTTGCAAGGGGGGAGCTTCGCTGCATAGGCGCCACGACCATAGACGAATACCGCAAACACGTTGAAAAGGACGCCGCCCTTGAAAGGCGTTTCCAGCCGATCATGATCGATCCGCCCACTGTCGAGGAGACCATAGCCATACTTCGGGGGCTCAAGGAACGCTACGACGCCCATCATGGGGTGCGGATCACCGATTCGGCCCTGGTGGCCGCCGCCACATTATCCAACCGCTACATCTCCGACCGGTGGCTGCCGGACAAGGCCATAGATCTTGTCGACGAGGCGGCCAGCAAGCTAAGGATCGAAAACGACTCGCTGCCGGCCGAGTTGGACAGTATCCGCAGGAAAATCATCCAGCTGCAGATCGAGTGCGAAGCCCTTAAAAAGGAAACAGACGAGGCCAGCAAGCAACGACTCAAGAAGGCCGGCAGGCAGCTTTCAGAACTGCAGGCGAAAGACAAGGAACTGACCTCACAATGGCAGAGCGAAAAGAACCGTATCGACCAGATAAAGACACTAAAACAGCAGATTGAAGATGCCCGCAACCGGTTCGAGAATGCCCAGCGCCGCGGCGACCTTGAAGAGGCGGCCAGGCTCAAGTACGGCGAGATGTCACAATTGGAAAAACAACTCCAGGAAAACGAGGCCCGGCTGGCCGAATCCGATAGGGGCCTGCTGCACAACGAGGTCACCGACCAGAACATCGCCCAAGTCGTATCCAAGTGGACCGGCATACCCGTGGCCAGACTGCTTTCCGGGGAACGGCACCGCCTCATCAATATGGAAGACATGATCCACGAGCGGGTGGTCGACCAAAACGAAGCGGTCGAGGCACTTTGCAACGCCGTAAGGAGAAACCGGGCCGGCCTTGGCGATCCCAACCGGCCCATAGGCACTTTCCTTTTCCTGGGACCGACAGGGGTGGGTAAGACCGAGCTTTCCAGGGCTCTGGCGGACTTCTTATTCAACGATCCCAATGCGATGGTCCGCATGGACATGAGTGAGTTCATGGAACAGCATTCGGTGGCCAGGCTGATCGGGGCCCCACCGGGCTATATCGGATATGAGGAGGGAGGAAGGCTCACCGAAGCGGTTCGCAGAAAGCCTTATTCGGTAGTGCTTCTGGACGAAATCGAAAAGGCCCACGTTGACGTTTTCAACGTGCTTCTGCAGGTCTTCGACGACGGAAGGCTCACCGACGGCAAAGGCCGGACCGTCGACTTCAAGAACACCGTGATAATAATGACAAGCAACATTGCCGGGCAGCAAATACAACAGCTTACCGCCGAGTCCGGAGCGGACTGGGAAATCGAAGCTCACGTCAAGGAAGCCCTAAAGCAATATTTCAAGCCCGAGTTCCTCAACCGCATAGACGAAGTAATAGTGTTTCACATGCTCAGGAAGGCGGATCTGGAAAAGATAATTGACATACAGCTGGGCTACCTGGCCGACAGGCTCAGGGACCGCAGGATAGAGGCTGAATTCACTCCCGCCGCCCGCAATCTATTGATAGACGAGGGTTACGATCCCGCCTACGGCGCAAGGCCCCTCAAACGAACAATCCAGCACCGCCTGGAGAACCCCCTGGCGGCGGAGCTTCTCGCAGGCAGATTCGCCGAGGGCGATAAAATCCGAATCGACGCCGAAGGCCGAAAATTCACGTTCGATAAGTAACCGCCCCGCCCCGGCGGCAGCCAATCCCAGCCCCTGTCCGACAAGTCCGATTGGTCCGACCATCGTCCGATTCGCGTCGGCCGGGCCGGGCCAGGCGCCAGCCACTTCCGAATCCAGAAGCCAGAATCCTGGATTCTTAACCTTTGTAATGCCGCTTTTTCAGGCTATAATACCCCATGAAGGCGGCCGGCTCCCTTGCAAACATGCACTCCATTAAACGGCCGGTTCCATCGCAAAGGAGGCTACATGGAGGTAAAGGCTCTTCCGGCACGGGCCAAGAAAGACAAGATCAGCTTCGTGGCGCCGCAGTTCACCGACCTGCTGGGAATCGAGATGTATCCGGATACCTTCTGACGAATAATTTATTACCCACTGAGGAGCAAACCATGAGAAAGTTGCGTGCTTCTTTGTCGACCGTTTTTTTGTCGGCCATCCCGGCGCTGATCCTTTGCAGCAACGGTACGGCTGCCGACTCGGCGGCCGTTAAGAAGCTCCTGCGGGACCTACCCGTCGAGTACAGCACGGCACCACTGTGGGTTTTCAGCGACATGGTTACCGAGAAGATGGTCATTTCGACGATCCGCGACCTGGCCGCGCAGAATGTCCGCCAGGTCTTCATCCATCCCAGGCCGGCCATGATTACGCCCTACATGTCGCAACAATGGTTCAGGCTCTGGGAAACGGCCCTGGAACAGGCCAAGCTGCTGGACATGAAAGTGTGGATCTACGACGAGAACTCCTATCCCTCGGGCTTCGCCGGCGGTTTTGTCCCGGAGGCGATGCCGTCTTCCCGCGGAATGGGCCTGCACATCGAAAACCAGGATATACTGCCGCAAAGCACGGAGGACACCGTTGCGGCCTGGCTGCTCGACGGCGAACGATACGAAAACGTGACCGGCAAGATCGGACCGGATGCTGAAGATCAGGGTGACTACCTCGTCGCCTCTATCAAACGGGCGCAGCATTCGCCGTGGTTCGGGGGCTTCTACTACGTTAACCTGCTTACACCGGGCGTGACGGAGAAGTTCCTCGAGCTTACGCTGGATCCCTACAAAAGCCGTTTCGGGGCCGAGTTCGGCAGGACAATACCGGGCGTGTTCACCGACGAGCCACACGTGAAACCGGCAGACGGTCTTCCCTGGGCGGCCGAACTGCCGCGTCAGTTCCGGAAGCGGTGGGGTTATTCTTTAACAGAAAACCTGCAGTCCCTGAAACGACCGGCCGGCGACTTCAAAAAGATCAGGCACAACTACTGGCAGCTGGTCCTGGACCTTTTCATCGAACGGTGGTCAAGACCATACTACCAGTACTGTGAAAAGCACAATCTGGAGTTGACCGGCCATTACTGGGAACACATGTGGCCGCAAAGCGGCAAGGGACCCGACAACATGGCGATGTACGCCTGGCACCAGCGACCCGCCATAGACACGCTGTTCTACCGGTACGCAGAAACGCCGAACGCTCAGTTCGGAAATGTCCGCGCGGTAAAGGAGCTTTCAAGCGTCGCCAACCAGCTCGGCAAAAAAAGGACGCTTTGCGAGGCCTATGGGGGAAGTGGCTGGCAAATGCGATTCAAGGACTTAAAACGGTTTGGTGACTGGCTTTACGTTCTCGGAGTCAACACACTGGACCAGCATCTTTCGTATATCTCCATACGCGGCGGCCGCAAGATGGACTACCCCCCCTCCTTCTCCTATCACCAGCCATGGTGGGATGCCTACCACGTACTGGCTGACTACTTCTGGAGGCTCTCGGCGGCACTGTCCCAGGGAGACGAGCGAAACGCAATCCTGGTAATCGAGCCCACCACCACCGCCTGGATGTACGACGCCGACGAAACCCATCGCGACCGGATCAAACAAATAGGCGACACCTTCCAGCAGCTCGTGACAGATCTTTCGAAGGCCCAAGTCGAGTACGACATCGGCTGCGAGAAGATAATCGCCGACCACGGTTCCATCGAAGGCGAACTTTTCGCCGTCGGCCGTCGCCGTTACAAAACAGTGGTCCTGCCACCACACACCGAGAACCTCAACGGCCCGACGGCTGAACTGCTCGAATCGTTCGCTGATTCCCGTGGCACCGTTTTCTGCTGCGGCCGGCCGCCGACCCGGATCGACGGCGCCGAAAGCGACAGACTCCAGGCGTTGCCGGAAAAGAAAGGCTTCAGGCAAACCGCACCCGAGACGCTGCCCCGGCTCCTCGCAAACGCCGATGGTTTCACGGTCACCAAAACCGGCGGCGGGCTTCTGTTTCACCATCGCCGCCGGATCGAAGACGGGCAGCTGATGTTTTTAGTAAACACCAGCATCGACGAACAATGCCACGGCACTGTAAAAAGCAACGCAGGAAGCGTGGAGAAATGGGATATAGAGGCGGGGCTTTCTTTCTCGTCTTACCCGTACAAGACGGCCGAAAACGGTATTGAAACGGATTTCTCATTGGAACCCTGCGGCAGCCTGCTTTTGTTCCTTGCCGACACTCCGGGCGCGGCGCCGCGGAAGCCCGAGACTAAAAGCATAGGAATCGCCGCCAAAAGCGGCGTTAAGATAAGCAGGCTGAGGCCCAATGTGCTGGTGATCGACTATATGGACGTGGCGGCCTCCGGCAGGGACAAGGCCGCAGCCTACTGGGTCGATGCGTCCAATTTCGCCTTTGAAACCCACGGGTTCAAGAGCAATCCCTGGGAGCATCAGGTGCAGTTCCGCGACAATCTTGTCAGTAGGACGTTCAACGCAGCCAGCTATGTGGAGGCGACTTACACGTTCATCATCGAGGACAGCATCCCGCCTTCGGTGAAACTTGTCATCGAGCGGCCTGACCTCTACTCGGTGACCTGCAACGGTGCCACGGTATGGGCCGACGAAAACTCCTGGTGGTTGGACAGGTCGTTCGGCGTAATCGACATCCGCCCGGCCGTCGGCGTCGGAAAAAACACTGTTACAATAAAAGCCTCGCCGTTTTCCATGCTCTGCGAGCTGGCGGCGGCGTATATCATCGGGGATTTCTCACTCCGTCCCGCCGACAGCGGGTTTTTCATAACGCCGCCCGAAAAACTCGAACTTGGCCCGTGGAAAGAACAGGGCATGCCTCTTTACAGCCACGAGGTTTCTTATAAACAGACGTTCGCGGTCCCGGAACCCTCCGGGCGGTACTACGTTCGGCTGGCCGATTGGAACGGAAGCGTCGCCGAGGTAACGGCCAACGGCAAGGCGGCCGGATATATCTGGCACAGTCCGTGGGATATTGAAGTGACCGAATCCGTCAAAGCCGGCGACAACGAGATAGAGGTAGTGGTTTACGGCACGCTGAAGAACACTCTCGGGCCGCACCACAACGACCCGCAAGGCATAACCAGTCCCGGCAATTTCCGCCAGGCCCCCGAGAACGGTCCGCCTGCCGGCGAAAAGTACCTGACGATCGGCTACGGCCTGTTCGAGCCGTTCGAATTGATACAGGTGAAGGATTAAAGGTTCATCGGCAGTCCCCTTCCGGCAAGATACTCCTTCATCTGCCGGATGGAGTAATCACCGAAGTGGCTTATCGAGGCCATCAGAACCGCCTCGGCCAGGCCCTTCACGATCGCCTCGTAGAGATGTTCGAGAGCCCCTGCGCCGCCGCTGGCGATAACGGGGATGTTGACAGCCTCGGCTATCGAACGGGTAAGCTCTATATCGTAGCCGGCCCTGGTGCCGTCGGCGTCCATGCTGGTCAGTAGTATCTCGCCCGCGCCGAGCCGTTCGGCCCTGGCGGCCCATTCCACCGCATCGATATCGGTGGGCTCGGAGCCCGCCTTCACACACACGTTCCACCTTCCCGCCCGTGTATTTGACCGGCGGGCGTCTATCGCCAGGACCACGCACTGGTTGCCGAAGCGGCCGGCTGCCTCGCTGATAAGCGGGGGATTTTCAACAGCAGCGGTGTTGACCGATACCTTCTCGGCGCCGCTTCTAAGCAGAACGTCTATTTCTTCAACGCTCCTGACCCCGCCTCCGACCGTAAAGGGTATGAAGACCTTCTCGGCGACCCGCTCGACCATTTCCACAACCGTGCGGCGGGATCGCACTGTGGCGGTTATGTCCAAAAACACCAACTCGTCGGCGCCCTCGTCGCTATAGCGTGAACCCAGCTCCACCGGGTCGCCCGCATCGCGCAGATCGACGAACTTCACGCCCTTGACCACGCGGCCGTCCTTGACGTCGAGGCACGGTATGATTCGCTTGGCAAGCATCGCTGTCCCTATTTACATAATTTGGCGAAGTTTGCCAGAACCGCCAGGCCCGCCGGTCCGCTTTTTTCAGGGTGGAACTGCGTGCCGTGGATGTTATTCTTTTGGACCACAGCCGGCATTTCGAAGCCATAATCGGTAAAGGCGACTTTCGCCCCGGAATCGGCCGCCTCGGCATAGTAGGAGTGGGCGAAATAGAAGTGGACGCCGTCTCGGCAGCCGGCCAGAATGTCGATATCCGCCGCGAGCCTGACCTGGTTCCAGCCCATGTGAGGTATCGTCCTTCCCCGCGGTATGGGAACAACCCTTCCCCTTACAAGTCCCAGGCCCCGGTGCCTTCCATGCTCGAAACTCTGCTCGAAAAGAAGCTGGTAGCCCACACATATGCCCAGAAGGGGCTTGCCGGCCAGAGCCGCATCCCTCACCGGCCCGGCGGCCTCCCCCAGTGCCTCAACGGCGTACCCGAAGGCCGCCACACCGGGCAGCACCAGCCCCTTGGCGGAACGAATAATCGAGGCGTCGCGGCTGAGCTCGGCGATGCAGCCTATCCGCCGAAAGGCATTGCAAACGCTTCTTACGTTTCCGACGTTGTAATCTATAACCACGATCATGGGCCGTTTCGCATTTTAACCGCAACAACCGCCTCTTTCCACCCCGCCGGAAAATAGGTTTCTGAACCCTTTCTTTCAACTGTTTCCCTCTGGCTTGGGCAGGCTGGAAGCCTGTCATCATCATTCCGGCCGCCGAAGGCGGTGGCTGGATTGCTCCTAAGAAACTAACCATTTACCCCTGGTCCGTGCAGGCTGGAAGCCTGCCCCCCAACTGAACAATCGCACGGTGTCCCCAGTCGGGGGGCAGGCTTCCAGGCTGCACATGATTTTCCAGCCGCCGAAGGCGGCTTCCGCGCCTGCCGCCCCGGGGCGGCAGGCTCTACTCGACTACTCGTCTACTGTCTACTGACTACTGTCTACTGACTACTGTCTACTGACTACTGTCTACTGACTCCTACACTCTTTGTCCTGGTTCCCGGGTCCCCCGGCGGCACCGCATCCCCCCTTCCCGCACCGTTTTTGGTTTGTCCGCGACGGCCCGCTGCCGTATAATGCCGCCGTATTTCGAGTACGCAAAAGAGGATAAATCAATGTGCGGAATCGTCGCCTACCTCGGGAAAAAGATCGCCCAACCCATACTTGTAGAGGGCCTCAAACGCCTCGAATACAGGGGATATGACTCGGCCGGCGTCGCCCTGCTCCATAGAGGCGCAGTCAAGGTAAAAAAGACAAGCGGCCGGATAAAAGCGCTGGAGGACATCCTCGAAAAGCCACATAAAACCGACACGCTGGGAATAGGCCACACACGCTGGGCCACACATGGTGAACCCAACACCATAAACGCCCACCCCCACCTCGATTACACCGGCAAAATAGCCGTGGTGCACAACGGCATCATCGAAAACTACGGAACGCTCAAGACCTGGCTGCGGAACGAGGGCATTGAATTCGCAAGCGAAACCGACACCGAGGTAATAGCCAACCTGATCGGCTACTTCTACCGGAAAAACGGCGATAACGCCGGATCAAAGAACCAGGCGGCCGGCCGCAACAAGTTTGAGGGGGCCGTTCGGCGGGCCCTGCGGGAGTTGCACGGTACCTACGGCCTGGCTATCGTTTGCGCAGACTTGCCCGACGTTCTAATAGGCGCAAAAAAGGGAAGCCCGCTTATACTGGGTGTGGGCGATAACGAGTACATCCTGGCCTCCGACGCCGCCGCCATAGTCGAGCACACCACGCGGGCGATATACCTTTCCGACAACGAGATAGTCACAATAGAACCGTCCGGCTTCAACACCAGGACCATCGATGACGTCGCCGTTACCAAGGACCTCACGGAAATCGAGTTTTCGCTGGAGCAGATAGAGCTGGGCGGCTTCGCCCACCACATGCTAAAGGAGATATTCGAACAGCCCAAGGCCCTGGAGACGTGCATGGGCGGGAGGATCGACAGGACCGGCAACAGGATAAGGCTCGGCGGCATAGACGCATACCAGCGGGAACTTACCCGCGCAAAGCACGTGATCTTCACTGCGTGCGGCACGGCGTTCCACGCGGGACTGGTGGGCGAATTTCTGTTCGAGCAGCTTGCACGGACGCCGGCCGAAACTGAGTACGCAAGCGAGTTCAGGTACCGCAACCCGATCATAGAGGACGGCACCGTGGTTGTGGCCATAAGCCAGTCGGGCGAGACCGCCGACACTTTGGCGGCCGTAGAACAGGCCAAGGAAAGAGGCGCCAGGGTGCTGGGAATCGTCAACGTTGTGGGGTCGTCCATCGCCAGGATGACCGACGCGGGTATCTACCTGCACGTGGGCCCGGAAATAGGCGTCGCCAGCACAAAAGCCTTCACCGCTCAAGTCACGGTGCTGGCCATGCTGGCCATTGAGCTTGCCAGAAGAAAGCACATAAGCACTGAGACCGCCTGCGGCTACATGGACGATCTGGTCAAGATACCCGGCAAGATCAAGCGAATACTCGAATCAAGCGACGAAATAAAAAAGATCGCCGAGGCAAACGTTGAAAGGGAGAACTGGCTTTTCCTGGGCCGCGGCTTCAACTATCCCGTAGCGCTCGAAGGCGCTTTGAAACTGAAGGAAATAAGCTATATCCACGCCGAAGGTCTTCCCGCGGCTGAGATGAAACACGGTCCCATAGCCCTTATCGTCAAGGGGATGCCGGCGGTTTTCATTGCGACCGCCGGTTCGCAGTACGACAAGATCATGGGAAATATCGAAGAGGTAAGGGCACGCGGCGGCAGGACCATAATCGTCGCCACTGAAGGTGACGAGAACATCAGGCATTACGCCGACCATCTGATCACCGTGCCGGAGTCGCCGGAAGTACTCCAGCCGCTTCTTACGGTGGTCCCCCTGCAGATTCTGGCCTACCACGCAGCTGTCCTGCGAGGCCACGACGTCGATAAGCCCAGGAACCTCGCAAAGAGCGTGACGGTCGAGTAAACGCCTCCCGCGGCCTCCCGCAACGACATAATGGATATATCGATCATCATACCCGCGTTGAACGAACGGGGAAAAATCGCATCGGATATTAAGGCCGCGGCCGAGTTCTGCATAAACAACGAACTCGCCGCCGAGATCATCGTCGTGGACGATGGAAGTACCGACGGCACCGCCGCAACCGCCGAAAAAACCCGCTCGACCCTGCCGCCGTCGGTCAGTCTAAGGCTCATCCGCCATCAAAGGCGACTGGGAAAGGGATACGCCGTTAGAAGCGGAATAACTCGGTCGACTGGCAGGTACGTGATGTTCGCCGACAGCGGTCGATGCGTGCCTTATGGCGAGGCGGTGAAGGGCCTTACGATGCTGCGCGAGGGCCTTTGCGAAATCGCCCACGGCTCAAGGAAAATGGACCAAAGCCGAATAGTTCGCGGCCAGGGCCGCTATCGGCGTATCTGCGGGGGCATTTTCCGCTGGTTTGTCGCATTTTACCTGAAAGTGCCGCGGCGATTAACCGACACACAGTGCGGTTTCAAGATATACGAAGGCGACATCGGCAGAAAGCTTTACGCAGACTGCACCAGCCTCGGCTTCGCCTTTGACATCGAGATAATACTGCGGGCCGTAAGGGCCGGATACAGAATACGCGAGTTCCCTATCGAGTGGACCTGCGACAGGGACAGCCGCCTCAGGCCCGCGCGTAGCCTCTGGAACGTACTTTCGGAACTTCTCAGGATAAAGCGCATTGCACCGAAGAGCCAATGAAAACGCGCGTAATTTTCATACTGTTGATTTTTTCGCTTGTACAGGCGGCCTGCACGGCCATGTCTGGGCCGGGGCCGCTTTTCGCCGAACAAGGCACCGCCGCCGTCAAGTCGCTCGACGTTTGGCGAATAAACGCGATATGGAAAGGCTAGCATGAAAAACAAATACACCATCGGCATAACCGACTACATCAGCCCCCCCGCCGATATCGAGCAGAAGGCCTTCCCCGAGGCGGCGTTCGTCTTTTTGGACGACTGGCGGGCCTCGCAGGACAGCCGCAGGTGTTGGGCCGCCGCCGACGGTCTGCTGGTGTGGCACTGGCCGGTTGACCGCCAGACCGTCGAGGTTATGGAAAAATGCAAAATCGTCGTACGCTACGGCACCGGCTACGACCTTGTGGACCTCGGCGCCCTGGCGGAGAAAAAGATTCCCCTGTGCAACACCCCAGACTACGGAACCGAGGAGGTGGCGGACGCGGCGTGCGGGATGATCCTGTCCCTGAACCGGAAGCTCTTCGAGTACGACGCCGCATGCCGCGGATTTACCGACTCCTGGCAGGAAAACACCTTCGAGGACCAGCTCCGCACGTCGCACCGGACCGTCGGGATAATCGGCGTCGGCCGTATCGGAACGGCCGTGGTCAACAGGCTCAAGCCCTTCGGCTTTGCGATAATCGGCTACGACCCCTACAAACCTTCCGGCCACGAGAAGGCCGTTGGCTATGAACGAATCGACTCGCTCGAAGAGCTGCTTTCGCGATCGGACATCGTCTCGGTGCACTGCCCCCTCACCGGCGAAACACGGGGGATGATAGACGATGGCTTTTTCAAGCAAATGAAGCCGGGCTCGTCGCTGGTAAACACCGCCCGCGGCAGGATCCTCGCAGGCCTCGACTGCCTCGAGCAGGCCCTCAAGAGCGGCCGCCTAGCTTCGGCGGCAACGGACGTCCTTCCCGACGAGCCGCCGAAGCCCCACCCGCTCATGGAGGCCTGGCGCAAAAACGAAAAGTGGCTCAGGGGAAGGCTTCTTGTCACCCCCCACACCGCATGGTACAGCCGGCAGGCATGGTGCGAAATGCGCCGAAAGGCCGCCGAAACCGCCCGCATGTACCTGCTCGACGGCCGCCTGCGAAACCGGATAACAGGCTGAATACCTGAAAAAAGTACCAGAAAAAAGGTACCAGGTACCTTTTTTAGTCAAAGCCTTTCCACGTACACAAAATACGCCCCGCGGCTTTCGCCGCAAAGGACGCGGCCGTCTTGTCACGACGTAGCCTTTTAGCGAAGCCGGAAGAGCGTGGCTGGGTTGCTCGAAACAACAACCTTCGGGCACTACCGGCGGCGGGTCATCTCCTGCGCGTTGACCTTCCTGCGCCAAGTCACGAGCTTGCTGTAAAGCTCCGCCGCCTTTTCGGGCATCTTTTCGGCGAGGTTATTTTCCTCACTGATGTCAGTTTCGAGATCGTAAAGCTCCAGGGCGCCGGGCGTTTCAGCGCCTTCGGCGCTTTTCTCGAACCATTCGATAAGCTTGTATCGGCCCTGCCTTACCGCCCCGCCCTGGCAGGTGCCGTCCTGTGGGGAGTAATGGGGATAGTGCCAGTAAATCGCCTCGCGGCGTAGCCGGCCGGTCTGTCTCAAAAGAGGCAGCAGGCTAACTCCGTCGATTTCGGGATCTCCGGTCCTGCCGCCTGCCGCCTCGACCAGGGTCGGGAAAAAATCGTTGCTTATAACCGGCTCGTTACGGACCGAACCTGCCCTGACAACGCCCGGCCACCGAACAAGAAGCGGAACGCGTATGCCGCCCTCGTAGATACTGCCCTTTCCTCGGCGAAGCGGCTTTAGCTCCTCCCTGCCGCGCAGGGGTCCGTTGTCGCTGAAGAATACGACAATGGTGTTTTCGGCCAGGCCCAGCTCGTCGAGCCTTGCCAGTATGGTCCCGACCGACCTGTCGAGCGTCTCGACCATTGCGCCTACGGTGGAGTTGTTGCGGTCGAGCTTCGACTGCGGCTTGGCGGCGTACTTTGCGATAAGCTCATCCCGCTCCATTATCGGCCGGTGTATCGTGTTGTGCGTTACGTAGCAGAAGAACGGCCTGTGCCGGTTGTTCTCGATGAAAGCGACCGATCTTTCGGTGATCTGCCTTACGTGGTGGTGGTCGTTCTCGTAGCAGCTGGCCGGCCCGGCGCCGGGCTTGTGGCTGGTGAAAACGTCGTCGAAGCCCTGGCTGCCGGGATCGCCCGGCCTGCCGGGGGAGTATTGCTTGTTCTTGTTCAGATGCCACTTGCCGAAGTGGCCGGTTGCGTAGCCTAGGCCCTTTAGGGCCTCGGCGAGCGTAGTTTCCTCCAGCTCCAGGTACCTTTTGTATTTCGGAGGGACCATTTCGCGGCCGTCGACGTAGCCCGGGATGAAATTGGTAAGGTGCAACCTCGCCGGGTACTTTCCAGTCATGATGCTGGCCCGCGTGGGAGAGCACACGCAGCACGCCGCGTAGGCGTCGGTGAACTTCATCCCCTCGGCGGCGAGCCGGTCGATATTGGGCGTTTCGTAGAAGTCGCTTCCGTAGGACGAAAGCTGGTGCCAGCCCAGGTCGTCGGCGAGAATAAAGACCATGTTCGGCCGCCGCCCGGTCTCGCGAAACAAAGGTGAAGCGCAGCCTCCCGCCGCCAGGAAAGCCGCCGCCTTGATAAAATCACGCCTTCGCATAACATCCACCTGCCAGCAGAAACATGATGGCGGTTTCTTTTTTCATCGCCTTATCCAAGTAACGCCGGAGGTAACGTCCTTCTCCCAGCGGCGGTACTCCGCAGCCAGTTCGGCTGCGAGTTTCGGAATCGAGGCTACGATGTCATTCGTTTCGCCGATATCGTCGTCGAGGTTGTACAGCTCGAAGAAGCCGCCCCGGCTTATCAGTTTCCACTGCCCCCTTCGGACAGCCCTCTGGCCGTGGTATCGCCAGAAAAGCGTCCTCTGCGCAAGGGCCGCTGAATTGAAAAGGACCGGAGAAAGGTCTCGTCCGTCAAGGGACAGGTCCACCGGCACGGAGGCTTCGGCGATCGCAGCGATCGTTGGAAAAAGGTCCATGGTCACCGCGGTTTCGGCGGCGGCCGCGCCCGGCTGTATTCTCCCCGGCCACCAGGCGATGGCCGGAACGCGTATGCCGCCTTCCCAGAGGCTTCCCTTGTATCCCCGCAAGGGCCCGTTATCGGCGACAAGCTCGTGGCCGCCGTTGTCGCTGGTAAAGAAGATGAAGGTGTCACCGGTCAGCTTCAGCCTCCTGACGGCCCCGACTATGTCCCCGATGCTGCGGTCGAGCGATTCGATCATTTCGGCGTAGGCGGCCCCGCGATCCGTGCGGCTTCCGTATTTGCTTTCCGTGGAGGAGTTGTCCACGCCCTTGGAAAAATCGGCCCTGCCGCCGGGGCCCTGCCAAGGGAAGTGGACCGCAAAGTGGGCAACGTACAAGCAGAACGGCCTTTCGCGATTGGTCTCTATGAAATTGACGGCATGGCGGGACACCAGATCGGTGATGTACCCCTTCTCCGGGGAAAGTTCTTCATTGTGCCACCAGTTATCCCGCCCGACGCGGTTTACGTGGGAGTGATAGTCAGCCCCTCCATATACGCCCCGCCATTCGTCGAAGCCTTGCCGCAGCGGGCCATACTCGGGCGGCTGGCCGGTGTGCCACTTGCCGAAAATGCCGGTCGCGTAGCCGGAGGCTTTGAGGATCTCGGCGAAGGTGGTCTCGGAATGCTCCATACCATACGGCTTTTTCGTGAAGGAGCCGAATACACCCTCTATGCCGCACCTTTGCTGGTAGCGGCCGGTAAGAAGAGCAGCCCTTGTAGGGCTGCACATCGGGGCGTTGGCGTGGAAATCGGTGAACACAAGGCCCTCGGCGGCCAGCCTGTCGATGTTCGGCGTGCGAGCGGCGGTGCCCCCATAACAGCCCGAATCGCAGTAACCAAGATCATCGGCCATTATCAGAATAATGTTAGGCCTGCGGCGGATCGGCCGCCGGCCGCCGCAGCCCCCAAGTGCGGTCGCAGCCAGGCAGCCGGCGGCTGAAGACAAAAATTGACGACGTGTGGGTATCGTTAGATCCATAAGGTCTCCGGTTCGGCGACAGACTACCACTACAACGCAGGCTAAGCAAGCCGGACAAACCGGCGCCTCGGAAAATATTCAAACAGACACTTAAAAGCAAGGAAGGTCACGAACTGTCCCTATTTCACTATTTTTCCTGCCTTCCCCGCTCCGCCAAACGATCCAGGACCCATTTTTCGGCCTGCTTCGTTGTGGTTATGGCCGATTCGAGCTGGGCGATGTACATTTCCTCGGCCAGGTGGCCCAGCTCCGGACCCGGAACAACGCCGAGCCGCATGAGGTCATGGCCGTTCAAAAGCGGTCTGGGCCGCAGTTCGGTATCGCATATCTCATTGATCCACCTGCGAAGGCGGGCCAGTCTGGCCAGGTTGGCGCGGTTGTCCACTGCCTTCTCGATAGCTTTTTGAAGCTCGTATAGGTCCCAGAAATACGCTCCGCCTAATAGCAGCTTCAGCTCACCCAGTCGCATCGCCTCATCCAGCAGGCGGCCGCGGTTGGACAAAAGGAACTTAAGGTGCCCCGACTGGCGCCTGCTCAGCCTCAACACCTCGCACTGAAGCATGGCGTCATCCGTAGGGTTTGAGGCAAACAGAGCGGCAAGAGCCAGCATAAAATCAACATTCTTCTTCAGGCATGACGGCACCCTGGCGGCAAGCGGGGCCTTGTCGTTTTCAAGGCAGCCGAATATTACGCCGAGGAGGCCGACTCGGCCCATCAACCGTACTCCTTCGGCGCGGCGGGGATCGACCAAGACAGACTCGATCTCCGCCCTTATCCTCTCGCCGCTTATTTTCGAAATGCAGGCCGCGCGGCGTCGTATGGCCGCCCTGGTGGCCGGCTCTATCGTGAAACACAGCTGTGTTGAGAACCGCACCGCGCGAAGCATGCGCAGGTAATCCTCGCCGAAACGCCTGTCGGCCTTGCCGATGGTGCGGATAAGGCGGCGATCCAGGTCCTGTTTGCCACCGACATAATCTATTATTTTTCTTCCAATCGGATCGTAGAACATCCCGTTGATGGTGAAGTCCCTGCGTTCGGCATCTTCGGCGGCGGTGGAGAACCGCACGTTCACCGGGTGCCTTCCATCAAAGTAGCCGTGGTCGCTGCGAAAGGTCGCTACCTCGAACTGGCGGTTTTCCACAAGGACTATAACCACACCGAACTTAGCGCCGACCTTGAGCGTGCGGCGAAAAAGGCACGATATCTCGGCGGGCCGCGCACTGGTGGCGATGTCGTAATCCTTCGCGCGGCGACCCAGGAGCATGTCCCTCACGCAGCCGCCGGCCAGCAGGGCCTCGAAGCCCTTCCGCCGCAGAGTCCTTATTATCATTAACGCGGCCTGCTTGTTTGTCATTCCTGCTTTACCATTAATATCGTCAGGGACGTCGAACCATACGACCGCCGCTCAATGACGCGCATATCGCCGTAGGAATCGACCAGCCTGACTGTTTTACGTGTTCTCACGACGGCCACGGCGCCATTATCGAGCTTTTCGCCCAGGTTCGCCAGGAGCCGGCCGACCGGACCGGCGGCGGCCGTGTCGGCGGTGGCAGAATACGGCGGATCGACAAAAACCAGGTCGAATCCACCCGGAGCCGGCGTAAAGCCAAAAGCATCGGCGCGACTGACCTGCCAGCGTCCCGAAAAGCCGAATCTGGCGAGATTTTTTTTGAGAACCGCTATTGTCCTCGGCTCCCTTTCCACAAAACTGACGAATTCCGCCCCTCGACTGAGTGCCTCCAGGCCCAGTGAACCGACACCGCAGAAAAGATCCGCCGTCGTGGAACCGGCGGGCAGGTCGTACTTGGCCAGTATGTTGAAAAGCGACTCCTTTACGCGGTCCGTTATGGGACGGCTGGATATATCCCTAGGGCCGAGAAGCCTCATGCCTCGTTTTTCACCGGCGATGATCCGCATAATCCTGCAGCGCAAGCGGCGAAAGAGCGTTCGAACCTCTATATCCGCTGTGGGGCTAACCCGGCTTCAACTCGAGATCCCGCAGCATGCGCATGTCCTCGCAGACCGGCCGGCCTGCTGTCGTAAGGTAGTTTCCACTTAGAATCGCGTTCGCCCCGGCGTAGAAGACCCAGCTTTGAAGGTCGCGTAGGTTAGAGACCCTGCCTCCGGCAACTTTGAGGCTTGTCGCCGGCAGAATAAACCGATACAGGGCTACAACCCGCAGTATCACCAGCGGCCGGAGCGGTTTTCGTATTCCAAGCGGGGTTCCCTCTATGGGGTGCAGGAAATTCATCGGCACGGTGTCGGCGCCGAGTTCCCGCAGGGTGAAGGCCATCTCGATCCTGTCGTTTTCCGTCTCCCCCATTCCGAAAATCCCCCCCGCGCAAACCGAAAGGCCGGCCCGTTTGGCGCATGCTATGGTGGCGATACGGTCCCTGTACGCGTGGGTGGTGACAACGCTGGAAAAATACCGTTCGCTGGTCTCGAGGTTATGGTTATAGCCCCAAAGCCCTACACCGGCCAGTTCCTCGAGCTGTCGTTCGTTTAGCATGCCCGCCGACGCGCAGGGACACAATCCCATCCGGCGGACCCTGGCGACCAGACTGCAAAGCCGCTCGAATTCGGCTCCGGTGAGGGTCCCGCCGCTGTAAACAATCCCGAAACGCCGAACACCGCTTTCGGCCGCAGCGCGTGCCGCCGCCAGTATCGCCTCGTCTTCGGCCACTGTCATACCCTTGACGTGAGTCTTGTAACGCGATGACTGGGCGCAGAACCTGCAGTCCTGGTCGCAGCCACCCAGTCTGCCGCTCACTATCGAGCACACATCGATCGTTTCGCCGAAAAAATTACGCCTGATCCTGTTCGCCCAATAGAGAAGGTCGAACAGATCGCATCTGCACAGCACCTCAGCCGCGCCGCGGTCGATCAGTCCGCCGTCGAGGCAGGTGTGGGCAATGGTCTCCAAATCCACGGGGGTCTTGGCAGCGGCTTTCATAGCGCCTCCGCCTGCGGCCCCGGCGCTTTCCGGCGGGCCTCTTCGAGAAACCGCTGAAAGTCAACCGCCCGCTGTTTGCCGGTGGCCATATCCTTGACCACCAGCTCTTTGCCGGCGGAGTACTCCTCGCCGATGATCACGCATCTTGCGGCGTTGCGATCGGAGGCCTGCTTGAGCTGTTTGCCCAGTTTAAGGAACTTGTAGTTGAAATCCGCCGCCCTGCCCAAACTTCGAAGCTTCATGGTCAGCTCGACGGCCTTGTCGAAGAACTCCGCGCTTGCCGGCGCCACATAAAAGTCCAGCCTTTCCTGCGGCAGCTGCTTTTCCAGAAGCTTCTTGTTCCTCAAGAGTATTTCCAAAACACAATCGCCCATCCCAAAGCCGGTTGCGGGCAGGTCCGGACCGCCGAAAAGCCCGAAAAGGTTGTCGTATCTTCCGCCTCCTCCAACAGCCCGCAGATCGCCGGCCCTGTCCCATATCTCGAACACAATGCCGGTATAGTACGCCAAGCCCCTTACAGTACCCATGTCAAAAATGCAGTAGTCGCCGAGCTCCATAATTTCGAGAAGTTCGAACAATCTCCTGACCTGGCCCACCGCTGTTTTGGCCTCCTGCGACAGCCCAAACAACACGCCGATCTCGTCGAGCGACCCGACCTCCATAAGCTCGGTTACCTTAAGCCGCACCTTTTCGTCGGCTACGGCCTTTTGCAGCATCCGGGAGAAGGCCTCCGGGGGAATCTTGTCGCGCTTGTCCAGGGCGGCGTAAAGGCCGTCCAATTCGCCCTCGGCCACACCGATTGACCGGAGTATCTGCCCTATCATCCGCCTGCTGGATATCTTGACGACTATATCGTCCGCGGTAAGGCCGACTTGGCGGAGGTAGTCGACGGCACAGAATATAATCTCTGCGTCGGCCAGTTCATCCTCGACGCCGATAATGTCTATGTTCCATTGGAAGAACTCGCGGAGCCTGCCGCGCTGGGGTCTTTCCGCCCGCAACAACCTCGGAACCGAAAACCATTTAATCGGCCTGGGCAGGGAATTGACCCTCTGGTTGACCATCCTAGCCAGCGTAGGCGTTATCTCGGGCCTAAGCGCCAGGGACCTTCCTGCTGCGTCCTCGAGGCAATACAGCTGGCTTGCTATCTCCTCGCCGCTTTTTATCTGGAACATCCGAAGATGCTCGATGATAGGCCCGTCGTATTCCTGGAAGCCGTTGCGGACCGAGGCACTCTTCCAGCCGCCGATTATCCAGTTGCGGCAGACCATCTCCGCCGGATAGAAATCCCTGGTTCCCTTTACAGGCGGTATCTTCATTTGGTCTTTCGCTTGCGCTTTTGCTTGAGGCCCTTTTGCCTGCGGGGATTGCCGAATTGCTTTTCCGCGTACTCGCTGAGTTGCTTATCGCTTGTGAAGTGATGCTCGAAATTGTAACCGCCGTCGACCCGGTCGCAGTCAGACGTCTTATACTGCCGGCATATCCTGGGCCTATCGGCGTAAATCCGGCACCTGTAGTCGTTTTCGGAAAGGTATTTGCATTTGTTCTTTATATTTATATACCAGTCGCCATCCTCGACGAAAACGCTGATACCCCTGTGGCAAAGGTACCACCTTATATCGTCATAGTCCTCCCGAGTCTCCGGTGTCTCGATCGGCAGGGCGAAATAACGACAGCACAACCCGGTGCATTTATCACAAAGCTTGGCTTTCGCCATACGGCAATACTCCTAAAAACATCCGATCGCGTATCAAGTCGTACAGCCGCACACTATATGCCATCCCGGCGGGGCAGTCAACGTAGGAGGTCAGCGATTGACTGTTGCAAGGCGATTGCGTAAACTACGCCCCTTTGGTTTTATAAGCCGTGTTTATGAAGGTGGCGTGAAATGTCCGGAAAACCGGTGCGAGTCGGGCTTGTCGGATTCGGAACCGTCGGAAGCGGCGTAGCAAAGCTGCTGACGGAGCAGTCTGAGCGGATCGCCTCTAAGCTGGGCCTTAGACTGGAGCTGGCCTGCGTTGTCGATACAGATACCACCAGCGAAAGGCCGGTCAAGCTGGCGAAAAACCTGCTGACCGACGATATCGACCGGCTGCTGAAGGATGAGACTATCACGATCGGCGTTGAGCTTGTGGGCGGCACCGACGCCGCCCGCAGGATCCAGATCGCAATGCTCGAGGCCGGCAAAGATGTGGTAACGGCCAATAAGGCCCTTCTGGCCGAGTACGGCGGCGAGCTCTACCGCACCGCACTGGACAACGGCCGCTGCATAGCCTTCGAGGCAACCTGTGCCGGCGGAATACCTATTGTTTCAGGTATAAGAAGCGGCCTTGCCGCCAATGACATAACTGCTATATACGGCATCGTCAACGGCACCTGCAACTACATCCTCTCGAGCATGACCGGCAGGAACCAGAGCTTCGAAGAGGCGCTTTCTCAGGCCCAGCAGAAGGGATACGCCGAGGCTGATCCGACTCTCGACATCGACGGTTCCGACAGCGCCCACAAGCTGGCGATACTGGGTTCGATCGCCTTCGGATACGAGATCGCGTTGGAAGACATTTATACCGAGGGCATAAACAAGATCGCCCGGCAGGACATTCGCTACGGCGGCCAGATGGGCTATTGCCTCAAGCTTCTGGCGATAGGACAAAAGGAGCGCGGCGGCGGAATCTCCCTTAGGGTTCACCCGGCATTTATTCCTGTGGGAAGTACGCTGGCCCGGGTGGACGGTTCCTTCAACGCGGTAAGCATATTCGGCGACGCCGTGGGCCAGGTGATGTACTACGGCCGCGGGGCCGGGATGATGCCCACTGCAAGCGCGGTTGTCGCCGACATCATCGACGTGGCACTGGGCAACTCGGCCACCACGTTCAGGCACCTGCGCCTGCAGCCAAGGAGTGAGACCGTGCCGGCCATAGAGCAAATAGACAACACCGTCAGCAGGTTTTACATACGGCTGATGGTAAAGGACCAGCCCGGTGTCTTCGCTGACATAGGCAGGATACTGGGCCGCAACGAGATCAGCATATCCGGCGTGCTGCAGCACGAGGGCCGGGGGCCCGACAACACGGTGCCTGTGGTTATCACCACACACCCGACCGCGCAGAAGAAGGTCACGGCCGCAATCGGCAGCCTGGAAAAGCTCGAAACCGTCTGCGCCCCTCCGGTCTGTATAAGGATCGTGGACATCCCGGAAGACATCGAAAAATGACCAGAAATCATTCCAAAACATCATTTGGCCGCAAACGGCTCGTTTGGCAGCCGGCGGCGTCTGTCTGCATCACAATAGCTTTAACCATGGCTGCTTCGACCTCCTTGCCGGCTGCCGAAATATCCTATTCTATCCATCAAAGCAGGTTTTGGGATGACTTCTAAATACGCCATAATAATCCCCGACGGCGCCGCGGACGAACCGATTGAAGCACTCGGCGGCAGGACCATCCTTGAGGCGGCGGCCACACCCAACATGGACCGCGTAAGCCGCACCGGAAGGATCGGAATCGTACGAACTGTGCCCGACGGCCTTGAGCCCGGCAGCGACGTGGCGCAGATGAGCCTTCTTGGATACGACCCCGCCAGATACTACTGCGGCCGCGCGCCCATAGAGGCGGCCGCGCGGGGCATCGAGCTCGGAGACAACGACTGGGTCTTCAGGTGCAACCTCGTGACCGTGTCGGACGGCAAGATGGTCGACCACAGCGCCGGACAGATATCCACAGAGGAGGCCGCGGACTTGGTGAAGCAGCTGAACAGATATATAGGCAGCTCATCGGTCCGTTTTTACGCAGGCGTAAGCTACAGACACCTCCTTGTTTTCAAGGGACGAGACTTCGATGTAAGGACCTACCCGCCGCACGACTTCGTCGACCGTCCGATCGACGAAATTCTCCCCCGGGGCCGGGGTTGCGAGATTTTGATCGATCTGATCGCCCGCTCGAAGCTGCTTTTTGCCGATCAGGATATAAACAAGGTACGAAAGGACCTGGGGGAAAACCAGGTTAGCTGCATCTGGCTGTGGGGCCAGGGCAAAAAAGCTCGGCTGCAATCGTTCAAAGAGCGTTTCGGATTGCGAGCCGCGGCTGTGGCGGCGGTGGACCTGGCAAAAGGCCTGGCCAGCCTGGCCGGCTTAGACGTGCTTAACGTCCCGGGCGCCACAGGTTTCGTAGACACCGACTATGCCGGGAAAGGTGCTGCGGCGGTGAAAGCCTTGGACGCATACGACCTGGTTCTAATTCACATAGAGGCCCCCGACGAGGCGGGTCACAGCGGAAACGCCGAGTTGAAGAAAAAGGCGATCGAGCAAATCGATGAAAATATAGTCGGTCCCGTAATCGACGCCCTGGAGGACCATGAAAGCTGGCGGATACTCGTGGTTCCCGACCACCCCACGCCGGTGGCGGCTAGGTCTCACTCGGCCGCGCCGGTGCCGTTCGCGATGGCCGGGACAGGGGTAAGAGGACTTCTGGAATCGGGCTTCAGCGAAAAAGAAGCGGCCAAGAGCGGCTTCAGGATTGACAAAGGCCATGAGTTGATGGAATATTTTTTGAAAAGCGGTTGAGATAATTATGGCGATTATCGTGCAAAAATTCGGGGGGACCAGCGTAGCGGACGCCGAAAAGATACGCCGCGCGGTTGCGAGGGTAATGGAAGCCGTAAGAAATGGCAACCACGTCGTGGTGGTGGCCTCGGCCCGCGGCAAGCAGACCGACCAGCTTATCGCCGACGCAATGGAGCTGAACCCCAGCCCGCCGGAGAGGGAAATGGACCAGCTGCTAAGTACAGGCGAGCAGCAGACGGTCTCGCTTTTCGCTATGGCCATGGAGGCAGCGGGCCAACCGGCCATAAGCTTCACTGGAGCCCAGATAAAGCTGGTGACCGACAGCGTGCACACCAAGGCCCGGATCCAGAGCATAGAAGCCGACGTCATCCACCGCCAGCTCAACGCCGGGCGGGTGGTTGCCGTCGCCGGCTTCCAGGGCGTGGATATCAACGAAAACATAACCACCCTGGGCCGCGGCGGTTCCGACACCAGCGCCGTGGCCATCGCCGCTGCACTTGGCGCGGACACCTGTGAGATATACACCGACGTTGACGGTATATACACGACCGACCCGAAGCTCTTTCGCAAAGCGGCCAAGATAGACCGGATAAGCTATGACGAGATGCTGGAACTTGCCAGCCTCGGTGCGGGTGTCATGCACAGCCGGGCAGTCGAGTTCGGCAAGAAATACAGCGTGCAGATCCACGTAAGAAGTAGCATGAAAAACGCTCCTGGAACGATAATTACAGCAGAGGTACCGCAAATGGAAGGCATACTTGTATCGGGGGCCACGGTACAGAAAAAAATGGCCAAGATAAGTCTCATCGGCGTGGAGAACAAACCTGGAAACGCCGCCAAGATATTCTCACACCTGGCCAGTGCCAGGGTGGTCGTCAACGACATCGTGCAGACCGAGGTCAGCGACGAAAAAGCGAACCTGTCATTCACGGTCGGCTCGGCGGACCTGGAAGCGGCCCAAAAGGCGGTCGACGAAATCGGCGATGATGTAAACTGCGACAAAGTCTTCGTCCGCAGCGACATCGCCGAGGTCTCTGTGGTCGGCGTGGGTATGCGGACCCACTACGGGGTGGCCGAAAGAATGTTCTCCAGCTTGGCCAAGGCCAAAGTCAACATCGACTCGATCACCACCAGCGAGATCCGCATAAGCTGCATAGTGGACAAGGACCAGGCCGATGCGGCCCTCGCCGCTGTGTGCAAGGCCTTCGAGCTGGACAAACCCGTCGAGAAGAGAACGGCATAGGTGGGTGCCGGGGTCACACCTCCACTTTTAACATTTGAGCTTGGCTGGAAGCTGTTACAATATTTTGCATGTTAAACAGCCTTATTAAAGCGACAATCGCAAGCGAAATGTTAAAAGTGGAGGTGTGACCCCGGCACTTTCTACAGGCCGTATTCTTTTATTTTGCGGTACAGGGTTCTTTCGCCGATGCCGAGTATTTTCGCGGCCCTTTCACGATTATTGCCGGTCCTGGCAAGCGTCTCGATAATGGCATGCTTTTCGAGTTCGTCCAGCGATACCCGGCCAAGCCCGGCGGCGAGCATATCAGAACCGCTGCCCGCCGCCAGCCTCCGGACCTGGTGCACGTCCGGGGGGATGTCCTGAACATCCAGCACGTCCCGGTCGCACATCACAACCATGGTCCTGACACAGTTGCGAAGCTGCCTGACATTGCCGGGCCATTGATAGTTGCAGAGGATAGAAAGTGCCTGGTCGGTTATGCCCTTAATATTCGAACCCGTTTCGGCCGTGGCTTGATGGAGGAAATACTGCACAAGCTCGGGTATATCCTGGACCCGGTCCCGCAGAGGCGGAACAGTAATGGTAACCCCTTTTATCCTGAAATACAGATCCCGCCGGAATCTATTCTGGTCCATAAGTTTGCCGATGTCATGGTTGGTGGCGCTTATAATGCGAACGTCCACGACTATCTGTTTATGGCTGCCCACCGGTGAAATAACACCGTCCTCGAGCACCCGAAGCAGCTTGGCCTGCATATTAAGGGGCATGTCGCCTATCTCGTCCAGAAAAAGCGTTCCCTTATTCGCAATCTCGAACAGCCCCTTGCGGTCGGCCGCCGCGCCGGTGAAGGCGCCTTTTACATGACCGAACAGTTCACTTTCCAAAAGCGTTTCGGTGAGCCCGGCGCAATTGATCGGCTTGAACGGCTTGTCTGAGCGGTTCGAGTTGTCGTGAATAGCCCTGGCCAGCAGTTCCTTGCCGGTGCCGGACTCGCCCTCGATCAGAACATACAGATTGGTGGGCGCCACCCGCCTGAGAACGTCGAAGACCCTGTCAATCGCAGGGCCGGTACCGCGAACACCATCGAACTTTAGCAAGTCAGCCTGCATAGAAAAGCCGCAAGTCTTTTCACACCCGGAATAACGCGGGTCACTCTTTTCGCCCGGCTGACTGCGCGTCCTTTTTCTTGTCGAGTTCGTTGAGGGCCGCCCTGCGGGATAGCCTAAGCTTGCCCTGTTCATCCATAGCGAGCAGTTTAACCGGGATCACGTCGCCGACCTTGCAGATATCGCTGACGTTCTTGGTGTAGCCTTGAGCCAATTCGCTGACATGGCAGAGGCCTTCCACACCGGGCGTGATTTCAACAAACACACCGAAGTCTTTGACTGATACGACCCTGGACTCGAGATAGATGCGTCCGACTTTCGGCGGCTGGGTCATGGATTCGATTATTTCCCTGGCCTTGAGGTGGCCGTCGCCGCCGAGGGAGCTTATATAGACAGTGCCGTCCTCTTCTATCTCGATGGTGGTATCGGTCTGTTCCTGGATGCTCTTGATCATCTTTCCGCCCGGGCCGATGATCTTGCCGATGTACTCGGGATCGATCTCTATGCTTATGAGCTTCGGCGCGTACTCGCTCAACTGAGGCCTCGGGCGGCTGATAGTCCCGTCCATCGTATCGAGTATCGCGAGCCTGGCCTTTCTGGCCTGCTCCATTGCCCTTACCATGGTTTCATGAGACAGCCCGTGGGCCTTTATGTCCAGCTGTATGGCGGTTATTCCTTTCCTGGTACCGGCTATCTTGAAATCCATCTCCCCGAAGTGGTCCTCCTCGCCGATGATGTCGGTCAACAGGTGGTCCTTGCCCTGCTCGTCGGTGACCATTCCTATTGATATCCCGGCCACAGCACTTGTTATAGGAACGCCGGCGTCCATCAAGGCCAGCGAACCGCCGCAGACCGAAGCCATGGAACTGGAGCCGTTCGACTCGGTGATGTCCGAAACCACCCGGACAGTGTACGCGAAGTCCTCGTCCCTGGGCTTGACCCAGAGAAGGGCCTTTTCAGCCAGTGCGCCGTGCCCTATCTCCCTGCGGCCGGGCCCCCGCATGGGCCGAACCTCCCCGACCGAAAACGGCGGAAAGTTATAATGAAGCGTGAAATTCTGGGCATACTCGTCGAGCAGCCCGTCTATTATCTGGGCGTCCCGGATGGTGCCCAGCGTAACCGTAACCAGCGATTGAGTTTCGCCGCGGGTGAAAACGGCCGAACCGTGCGTCCTCGGCAGCACCGCGACCTGACAGGAAATTTCTCTCAGCTGATCCTGCGAGCGGCCGTCGCACCTGTTGCCCTCCAGCACTATTCTGCGCACCGTCTCACCCTCGATTCTTTCAAAGATCCGCTTGATCATCGCCTCGTCGGGCGCAGCCGGCTCGGCGGCTGCCTGCTGCTCGACTTCTCCTTCCGTCAGATACCGCTGCCGCAGCTGCTCGAACAGTTCCTTCATGCCGGCCTGCCTGTCCTTCTTGGACCGGACCAGCTTGATCTCGTACATCTTTTCGGCGATCTCAGAACGTATTTCCGAACAGAGTCGCTCATCGGTCTCGACCAGCGGCGTCTCTTTTTCCACGCCGACCCGCATCCTTAGTTCGTCGATCATTTCGCAAACCTGCACAACGTACTTGTGCGCTTCGGATACGGCCTCGGCGATAACCTGTTCGGACAATTCGGCGGCGCCGGCCTCCAGCATGTTAATAGCCTCGGCATGCCCACCGACTATAAGGTTCAAATCGCTTTGGTCGAGCTGGCTGTGGGTCGGATTGACCACAAACCTGCCTCCAATCCGCCCCAGCCGGCAGGCGCCCAGCGGCCCCATAAAGGGTATCCTGCTTATGGTAAGCGCCGCACTTGCGCCGATGATCGCCAGTATATCAGGGTCATTTTCCCTGTCGGCGCTTAGTACATTGGCGGTCACCTGTACTTCCTGGATATAGCCCTCCGGAAAGAGAGGCCGGATCGGCCTGTCGATCATCCTGGCCGTCAGGGTCTCCTTGGTCGTCGGTCTTCCTTCGCGTTTTATAAAACCTCCGGGGAACTTTCCAGCGGCGCTTGTTTTTTCCCGGTACTCCACACTCAGGGGGAAAAAATCTATGCTTTCGGATCTGGGCGGCGCCGTCACCGCCGCAACCAGTACCACCGTATCACCGTACCTTACCAGAACCGCACCGTCTGCCTGCTTGGCGATATTTCCGGTTTCAATAGACAATATCTTCTCACCAATTCTTCTTTCTACTCTCTGCACATCGGACATAAACACTACTTTCCCAAAAAACGGTCTCGCGGCCGCCTGCCGCCGGATTGCGGTCAGGTACCGGGATTCCTGAACAGAAACTTACTTTCTCAGGCCCAGCCTGGAAATGATTTGCCGGTAGCGATGCGGATCTTTGGTTGTGACGTACCTTAACAGCGCCGCCCTTTTTCCGACCATTTTCAGCAGGCCCCGCCGGGCGGAGTGGTCTTTGCGGTGGGTCTTGAGATGTTCGGTCAGCTCGCTGATTCGCCTGGTTAACAGCGAGATTTGAACTTCGGACGAACCCGTGTCGCCCCGGTGCCTCTCGAATTCCTTAATAATGTCCTTCTTTTCGGCCTTAGTGATCATTTCCCGGCCCGTCCTTTACACAAATCACGATAACCTTGCGGATGGGCAAAATCCCGCAAACGGAACAGTTTATAGAGTAAAGCGGCCGCCGACAAGCCTTTTTTTGGCGGTGATGACTCATTTTGATGGCACCCTCTTCCGCCGCCCCCATTTCGAGCAATCCAGCCACGGCCTGCGGCCGCGCCCTTTGCGGCTTTTGCCGCAAAGGGGTTCAAAGTTGAAAGTTAAAGGTTGAAGGTTGGAAGTCCGCGACCCGCGGCAGAAATACGGAAGAAACAGGACCCAGGACAAAGGACTC
>Ga0180433_10002576_pt1 | contig 27761 bp, 37 predicted proteins | sample SS_ome_8_FD_132980 | JGI IMG/M metagenome (GOLD analysis project Ga0180433, IMG submission 132980) | Hypersaline lake sediment archaeal communities from the Salton Sea, California, USA - SS_1_D_1 metaG | ecosystem: Environmental > Aquatic > Non-marine Saline and Alkaline > Hypersaline >... | reverse complement strand
TTAATAGATAAGACTGCAATTTACAAGAAATTTTAAAGAAATATTTTAAAGTTTTTTTTCCGTCAACGATTTTGGAGCGCTAGCGAGAAAAGGGTTGGATAAGACTGCAATTTACAAGAAGTTCTAAAGCCATTCAATCCATGGTAAAGCATTAGTTACTGGCTTGGTTAATAATCTTATCAGGTTACTAGATTTTTCAGGGCTTAAAGGAATGGTTTTAAACTCAACGCCTTCACGTTTGAACTCAAAAGGTTTTGTTTCATAGGTTAACTTATAGATTAACTCATTAAAGAGGGCTCTTAACGGCTTGTTAAATAATTTAATGTCTGCTCCACCACAATTAAAGGACCAGTAACCAATACTAGCCTTTGAGTCACCTAACAAGCCATAAGGTCCTTGATAAACCTTAGCCTTATTGAACATGAAAGGGTGTGATCGGCAAACGTCAGCAAGGCAGTCACCATCACAATTAGGCGCGCAACACTTATAATCACAAACAACACAGTAATCAGGTAAGTACACGTCAACCTTAACAACAATCATTAGGTAATCCTTTTAGAATAGAATACTTATTTACTTTACTGTATAAGCTTTACCAGCCACTCTAGCCTTACAAGCCTTACATTCATAAATACCCACTGCCACGCGCTTAATCTTAGGCTTACCACAATTAGGGCATTCCTGAGTCCCTTTAGCTTGTTTCTCAACAGTTCTAACATTATACCTTACTTTCCGACCATAACGAGAACCAAACCTTCCAGCGGTTCCAGCCTTCCTAGTGTGAGCCATAAGACAATAAAATCAAAAAGGGTTTTAAAAAGGTTTCTAATGAAAAGAGATTAATTATGAGGCTGCCCAATTGTTCTGAACTTCGCAAGCTCGTTCAGGCACCAGGGTATATCTGTCAGTGGTGAATGTATAAAGGAAGAGGGTATCATAGGGGGAAACCTTGGTTTCCCCTCGAATGAGGCCGCCCGGATTTGAACCAGGGTCTCACGGTCCCAAACCGCGGGTCCTAGACCAGACTAGACTACGGCCCCAATTAATTAGTCTATGAAGGGTTAATCCCTCTTTAGGGGGTTTGCCAAAGGGGGCTTGCCCCCTGGGACTAGACTACGGCCCCAATGTAGTGATTAAATATTAATAATCTCTTTTTATACTTTTCAATACCAGGGATAAGACTTATAAAGGGCTTGGTTGTTTCCTATAACTCATGGATTATATCTGCTTTAGTTGTGGTAAAGAAGTTGAACTCGAGAGGGCTGACCGCGTTAGGTGTCCTTTTTGTGGTGGCAAGATATTATATAAGAAGAAGCCAGAAGTAATGGTTTCAGTTGATGTCAAGTGAAAGCAGAAATCACTATTCCCTTAAATAAGAAAGAAGCAAGTCAAGCGATTAAGGCAATAGGAGGGCAACCACAAACCAAAAGGGTTAAGACAGAGTTCAAAGCCACTAGTAAAGGCTTAGAAATAATTATAAAAGCAAAAGACGTGACAAGCATGAGGGCAGCGGTTAACACCGCGTTAAAACTCTACAAAGTGCATGAAGAGGTGAAAAGTAATGGCTGATAAAAATGAAGATGAAATGAGGAATAAAGTAATGAAATTACAACAGTTCCAACAACAAATGCAAGCCTTAAGCATGCAAAAACAAACACTTCAAGTGCAGGAAGCAGAGCTTGATAACGCTTTAAGTGAGTTAAAAAAAGTTAAGAATGAGAAAGTATACGAGATCGTGGGCAACATCTTAATCAATAAGAAACCATTAACTCTAAGGAATTCATTAAACGAGAAAAAAGAACACTTAAAACTAAGACTTGAAAGCATTAATAAACAATTAAAAAGGATCACTGATAAGGCACAAGAGATACAGAAAGATGTGATGAAAAACGCTCAGGAGGCCAGTCAAGGGTGATGTGTTATGGAAGATTGTTTAATGGAAGCAGTAAGCTTATTACAAGAATTAATTGAAGAACACAGTATTTCTAAAAACATTAAGAAAACAATGACTGAAGTAGTCACTGTATTGCAAGAAGAAAACGAACTAGCAATTAAGTGCGATAAAGCTATACAAATACTAACCATTGGTGAGGACCCAACAATAGATGTTTTCACCAAGACCCGAATCTGGAGTTTACTGTCAATGCTAGAGTCAATAACTTAAAGTATTTAAGTTATTAAGCAATCTAATAAATTCGTTAATGTTAAAGAAGAAACCTAAAAATGATTACTTTGTTGCTAAGAAGCAAATTGATAAGTTATTCAAGAATCTAGTTAATAGTTTTAAGCGTGAATTAAAAAAGCAGGGCATTGATTATGATAAATTCCTTAAACGAGTGAAGAAACAACAGATTACTGATGCTGACTTACAGGTCATACTAAAAGCTTACGAGATGAATAAAGGCAAGAGTGATAAAGCGTTCAGGAATATTAACTCTAAATTAAATAGTTTGAAGAATTTTGAGGGCGCTGGTTTTGAGAAGACAATGGTTTCTAGTTTCGCTGGCTTCATTGCTGCTTGGAGTACTGGCCGGCACCCTGAAGCGGTTGGCACTGCTGACGGCTTAATCGGGGGCACCTTGGATGGGCTTAACGCTTTTGGCTTAACCTTAATCATGGCTTTCATCTTCTGGGGATTACTAAAACAAGTGTTGGCCAGGACTGCCTGGTTAACTGTTAAGAAACCAGATTACCGCCTTAATAAGAAGACAATCGAGTTCCTCCAGAACTATGATAAATTACTAGCTTACGAGAAAGGCAAGGAAGGGAATGTTGAAGCATTCATGAAAATATTTGACGGGCCTGGATCAGAAACCTTCAAGAAACTATTAAAACCCAAAAGCAAAGGTTTACTAAACCAAGTGCTCGCTGACCTAACTTACATAATGGAGAAAGGCGTAACCTCCTAGAATTTCCCACTATAGTATCATAAAGTATTTAATAAAACAGTAAGTAAACTAAAAGTACATATGATTAGTAAGTTACAGAAGATCAAAGAATCCTTAAAACCAAGCAAGAGCTTGATTCTAGACGGGGATGATGAAAGCGATGATTACATAGAATTAAAAGAGAAAACACTAGAAAAACAAGCCAACATATACGTAAGGTATTGCACCCTAGACGAGTTCGAAGACGTTAAACCAATACTAGATTTCATCAGGGAAGGCTACTCAGTTTGCATCATCAAAATCAAAGACTTAAAAGAAAAAGACATCAATGAATTAAAAAGAGCGATCAGCAAGATCAAGAAGGTATGCGAGGTCATGGAGGGCGACGTTGTCGGAATGGACGAGGATTACTTAATCGCTTCACCATCATTCGTTAAAGTCTTCAAAGGCACTGGTAAATGATCGAGAACGCAATCTACTCAAAAAAAGAAGCAGACATAGTATTCATAGGCTTAGATTACTACGGCACTTGCGGTGAACAAGGCAACGGCCCAACACTAATCAGGCAAGCACTTAACTCATTATCATCCTATGATATTAAAACACGAAAAGACGCGTTTGATAAACTAAAAATCTGCGACGCCGGAGACATTAAAGCCAAAAACTACGAAGAATTAAAAAATAAGTTAAAAATTGATTTTAAAGGCACGCCAATAATCATGGGCGGCGAACACTTAATAACCTTACCAGTAATAGAAGCTTTAAAACCAGAAAACGTCCTAATATTTGACGCTCACGCAGACTATTATGATACTTATAAAGGTGAAAAATACTCCTATGCCACAGTCACCAGAAGAATAAGCGAGATAACTAGTAAAGTAGTGGTTGCAGGAGTAAGGGATTTAACCCAAGAAGAAGCCCTAAGTGACTTCAAAAACGTTAAGGTACTGCAAGACATTAAGGAAGTGCCAAGAATAATTAATAAAGGTGAGTGGTACGTTAGCATAGACTTAGACGTGCTAGACCCAAGCCATTGCCCAGAAGTAAGCACTCCAGTACCAAGAGGAGTAAGTTATGAAGCATTAGTAAAAGTATTAAATAACCTTTGCATTAATCATAGGATAACAGGCCTTGATGTAGTTGAATTAACCGCTAAAACAAGAGGTTTGTCAAGCATTAATGCCGGAGGGATAATAATGAATTATTTAAAAAGGAGGTGTGAGTAAAAAAATGGCTGTTGACACATTCTCAACACTAATGATCGCAGCAACACTAGGAGTATTATTTGCCCTAGTACTAAGCATCAGGCGATTAATGCAGTTAGAATTCAAGCAAGAGAAATTATTAAACACTATTAAAAGAATCGAACTAAGAGATATAGCCCTAGAAGAACGAACCTATAAGATTCTAGAAAAACTTGATAAGAAAACTGCACCAAAAAAGAGAACCACTAAACGAAAAAAGAAAAAATAACCCAATTATTAATTTTTTAAACATTTCTTTTATTTATTCAAGAATTAATTAAATCAATACTGTTAAGTAGCTTAGTGTGCAAGCTACAGTAATAAACGGCATTGCAGGATAAAACTTACCCTTACGACCAAGAATAGTGAGGCCAGCAATAGCTATTAACACTGCGTAAACAGTAAAGTAAGCATAAACAACCCCATAAGTAACTCCTAGCACAGAAGCAAATAATAAAGAAAAAGCAACATCCCCCCCACCAAGAATCGCGGTCTCATCCTTATACTGGATTACTAAACCACTAAAAAGGTTAGCTGAAGCCTGAGTCTTAGCAAGCTTAACCATGTGCTTAGTCATGAACACGCTAACATAATCATAAACCGAGATAATAATCAGTAAGATGAAAACACTCAATGGGTCAAACAAAGGCATGAAAATAGAGACCACGCCCCCATAAATGAATAACTCAGTGAAGTTATGAACATACAAGTCCTTAGTCAATAATCGAATAATCGCGAACACGATAGCCACAATCAAACCCATAACATCACCAATAAAAACACTAAAAGACACGCCTAAACTCATGATAATAGCCAAAGAAAACCACAACCTAATGAAACGCTCATACCTTAACTTATTAAACAAATAGAAAACAACTGACACGACAATGATTCCACCAACCAAATAAGAAATACTCCAGCCATCAGTAATCGCTGGTGGTTCAAGAGTATAAGGCAACTCACGAGACTGGAAGTGCTGAGTAATATATAAACCAAAAAATTGAGTGCCAGCAAATAATACTAATAAATAAAGAGTAGTCACTGGTTTATACTTCATTATTAGGAAGTAACTAGTCAGTATTTATATTACTTTACTCTTTTAACAACATTCGCTGCTCATAAAGAGGGGCTAGTAATAACATAATCAATCGCGGGTTACCATTAGCTTTACGCCAAACAGTCTTTAACTCCTTAACAGAGAATGGTTCAAGAGAGTCCTTACTCTTAGGCCTAACCTCATTCAAGCGATTCAACACTAACTCCTTAACCTCATCAAAAGATAAAGATGGAACCCTAAGCCGATTAGTCTTAGACCTAATCAAAGGATTAACCTCATATAAACGCTTAAGGGTTTCTCGACGACAACCAACCAATAGGATCATGCCCTCTGAAGTAAGTTTAAGCAAGGCCTCAGATAAACGATAAACTTGATCATCATTAAAACCATTCATTAAGTCAAAATTAAGAATAAATAAAGACTTATTCTTCTCAGGCACTTTACCCTCAAGCACAGTAATTATCACTTCAGTGAAGTCAAGCATTTGCTTCTTAGTTTTTAAACGCTTATACAAACGCTTAAGGTACAAACTCTTACCACTACCATAATCACCCTCTAATACAACAAAACGACGATTCTTAACCCGCTCCTTTATCTTAGCAGATAATTCCTTCAAAAATGACTCATTAATCATTAATTCATCATCACGCGGCACTAACAAGTTAAAAGGGTTATCCATAGAATAAGAATAAAAACAAGCTATCTTAATAATCTTTTCTTAAAAGTACTCAACCATTACCCCATAACGAGTTAGTTTATCAACCTTTTTTAACTCCTTAGAACGATGCTTTAAACCCTTTTTTGAGAAACTAATACTTGGCAACTCATACCTAAGAGTAACGTTAAGGTGACTAGTTAACCATTGACTAACCCTTAACTCATGCTTCAAGCGCTTATAATCCGAACCCTTAGCAACGTTAATAGTTACTGAAGCATTCTCTGTTAAATAAGAATCAAGCAAGAAGTCATCCAAGTGATTAATAGTATTAAAATTAACAGTTAAAGCGTCAACGCCACCTTCAAGTAAAGGTTCTTCATCCAAACCTAACTTCTTAGTTAAGTACCAAGAACTTAAACCCTTAGCGATTTGGTTAACATTATCCATAGTGTTAAAATCAATCATTGACAAGAGATAACAAACAGAAGTGCTTAACCCAATAGAAGCAACTTTATGAATCAGCCCAGAACGCCGAGAAGGCTTAGTCATTAACTCATTAAACTCAACCTGTTTCTCCTGCAACTCATCAACACCACTATAATCACAATGACGAGTACACCTTCGAGGCTCACCCCTCATTATCCGAGCTAGCTCAGGATTACCCCCTATTAAATCACTTAAAGTCTCTTTATTTTTTTCAACATATTCCTGAACCTCTTGAGCATGAGTCTTCATAAAATAATAGACTCTTAATAATTGTTTATAAAGGTTTTGCCTTTAAGTGATGAACTCCAACACTAACTATCTTAGCTTTAACAAAAACACCAGGGCTTGAATCTACATTAACTAACCTGTAATACTGGTCACGACCAACACCTGGTTCAGTAACTAAAACATTAACCTCAGAGCCAATAAGTGAATGATTATGCTTTAAACTAAACTCAGAATATAACTTACTTAATTCACGACTACGATCCTTACTAACCCTAGAGGGTAATTGCTTAAGATAAGAAGCCTTAGTCCCAGGCCTAGCATAAAAACGAGAAATATTAAGAACCCTAGGCTTAACTAATTTAAAAAATTTAATAGTTCTAACCCAATCACTATCAGTCTCAGTTGGGTAACCGCAAATAACATCAGTGCTAATAGTGAAACCATTAAATGAATCAATTAATCTAATAAAATCATTAACAGTGTAACCACGATTCATATCCTTCAACACTCTATCACTACCACTCTGAACCGGCAAGTGAAGAAACTTATAGAGTTTAGGACTCTTAAAAGAATCCTTTAAATCAGGCAACAACTTTAACGCGTGCTCAGGGTTCATCATGCCAACACGAACCCTAAAATCACCCTTAAGTTTGGTAACAAGATTTAATAACTCAGGCAGTGAAGAGTTAATATCAAAACCATAACAACCAGTATCCTGACCAGTAAGCCAGAACTCCCTAACCCCCTTAGCTAAGTCTTGTCTAAACTGCTTCAAGATACTCTTAACAGGCCTAGACTTTAAGTTACCGCGGGCTTGCTTAGTACAACAATAAGTGCAAGACCCAAGACAACCATCACTAATAGGCACAATACTAATCAAAGGATTAGCTAACACTCGATCCTGACAAAAATCAGGGTTTCCAGGCCCAACATCAACCACTTGACCCTCAATTGCTTCATTAACTCGTTCCAGAGCATTAACCCCTAAAAAAGAGTGCTGAGGAAAAGCCTCAATTAATTGAGGCCTGGCTTGAGCTAAGCAACCAGCCACCACAACTTTACCTTCAAGTTCATGCAATAACTTCAAGATCTTCTTCTCAGTTTCAGCCTTAACAAAACAAGTATTAACAACAGTAACGTCAGGGTTAACATCAACTATTTCATGCCTACAAAAACCCTTCATTAATTCAGTGTCAGCTTGATTGCGAGAGCAACCAAAAGTTACGAACTTAACTTTCATAAAGAGTAAAAGTTAAACAAGACTTTAAATAAGTTCCTTCAAGTCATCAAAAACGGGGTCATCATCAGAAAGTTTCTTAAAATTAACACCACAACCATTACTAGGGCATAACTTAACAAGCCTCTTTAAAAAAGACTCATCAGTTAAGTCTAACAGTTTAATTAACTTAGAATACTTAATGTCAAATTTACCTGCAAAAACCTCAACTATTGACTCATAATCAGTAATGAACTCTTTTATAAAATCATCATCAGCTTTAACAAAAGTCTTGTAACAATTAATACACTTCTTAAGACCACGCAATTGAGTTAAAGAACCAATAATGATCTCAAGTTCATCACAACACAGGTTTCTTATCAGTGATAAATAAGTGCTCCTTAAACCATCCTGACTGCAACAAACATCAGGGTGTCGTTCCTGATTAGGCTCAGCATAGCACTCAAGAGTCATTAATTGTTAACCATTTAGGCTCTACTTAAATAATTTATCAGGAAAACAAGAACCCTTATTTCATTTAGAAAATTTTTTAAATAGAAGTTGTTACTCTTTTTATTATCATGACAAGAGTTGAGTGTCGGACCAGTCAGTAAATTACTTCTTTTAGTTAAACTTAAAAACAAATCAAGCGTAGGTGAACTTTTATGAGAATACTAGCAATTCATTCAGATTACATAAAGTTCACGCCAACAAAAAAAGCATTAAAGAACGCTGAAGAAGTTGAGAAAAAAGAATCAACAATGAAAGACTGCCTCGTGATATTCACAAGTGTTGAAAAACAAGATGAGAAAAACGTTAAAGGAATTATTAAACAATTAATTACTGAAATTAAAAAACAATTAAAACAAGTTAAAGCAAATAAGATAGTATTATACCCTTACGCTCACTTAAGCGATGAATTAGCCAAGCCAGGCACAGCAGAGGAAGTGCTAAAAAAGGCAGAAAAAGAATTAAAAAAAGAGTATAAAGTAATAAGAGCACCTTTTGGCTGGTACAAAAAATTCGAGATCTCATGCAAAGGCCACCCACTAGCAGAAGCTAGCAGGCAATTCGGGGTTAGCAAGAAAGCAGATGAAGTAAGCAAGGCCTTAAAAGCAGAGGATAAACTAAAATCAAAATGGTACATTCTTGACTTAAAAGGCAAACTAAACCCAGTCAGTGTTGAAAAAGGCAAAGTTAAAGGTTTTGACTTTAATAAGTACAAGAATTTAAGGAAACTATCACTTTACGAGATGGCTAAGAATCGAATGGTTGACCAAGAACCAGCTCATGTTAAATCAATGAGGAAATTAGAACTAGCTGATTACGAGCCAGGCAGTGACCCAGGCAATTTAAGATACCCACCAAAAGGACGATTAGTTAAATCATTAATCGAGCAATGGGTTACTCAAGCAGTAATTGATTATGGTGGAATGGAGATTGAGTCACCAATAATGTATGATTACGAACACCCAATACTAAAAAAATACTTAAATCGCTTCCCAGCCAGGCAATACGTTGTTGAATCACCAAACAAGCGATTATTCCTAAGATTCGCTGCTTGTTTTGGCCAATTCCTAATGAGCCATGACATGACAATAAGTTATCGAGACCTGCCATTAAGAATGTACGAGTTGACTCGTTACAGTTTCAGAGCAGAAAAGCGAGGCGAATTAACTGGCCTTAGAAGGTTAAGGGCTTTCACAATGCCAGACTGTCATGCCTTATGCGCTGACTTTGAGCAAGCTAAAAAAGAGATGATGAAACGATTCGAGTTATCAAAAAGGGTTCACAACGGTATTGGATTAAATGTTCCTGAAGACTTCGAACTAGCCTTAAGGGTTGTTAAGGATATCTGGGACGAGCACGGAGACTTCATCAAGGATTTAGTTAAGAGTTTTGGCAAGCCAGCATTACTTGAGATGTGGGATGAGAGACCATTCTATTACGTATTCAAGTATGAATGGAATTTTGTAGACACTCTGAACAAAGCAGCTACTTTAACAACAGATCAATTTGACGTGGAAAACGGCGAAACCTATGATTTATCATATACTGATAAGGATGGTAAAGATAAAAGGCCAATTATACTTCACTTAAGCCCTAGCGGTGCTGTTGAACGAGTAATGTATGCTTTACTCGAGAAAGAAGCTTGGCAACAAAAAGAAGGTAAGAAACCAATGTTACCATTATGGTTATCACCAACCCAAGTCAGGTTATGCCCTATTAATGACTCATTCATTGGTGAAGCTGAAAAACTAGCTAATGAGTTAATTAAAGGACGAGTTAGGGTTGATATTGATGACCGGTCAGAGTCAATTGGTAAAAAAATTAGGCATGCAGAGAATGAATGGATCCCTTACATTATTGTTATTGGCGATAAAGAAAAAGGTAAGAGTAAATTACCTGTCAGGGATCGAGCTAAAGGATCAGTTAATGAAATGACCATCAAAGAATTAATCAAGATAGTTGAGAAAGACCGGGCTGAAAAGCCATTTAAGAAGTTAAGCCTGCCATTAAAACTATCAGATAGGCCTTCATTCATAGGTTAACTTTAAAAATAAGTTATACTAATTACTAATTTTAATGAAAGAATTATTTGCTTTAATATTTGATAGTGACTTAACATTAACACCTAATTACATGCAAAGACCTATTTTTGAAGAGTATGGAATTAATGAAAGATTATTCTGGCAGCAAAAAAATGATTTTAAAGATTTTCATCAATCAAAAGACTTGCTTGTTGACTGGACTAATGCCTGGCTAATACAATTAATTAAAGAAGTAAATGAAAAGGGTTTAAGTTTAAGTAATGAAAAACTAAAGGATTTAGGTGCTAAGATTGAATTCTTCAAAGGCATACCAGAATTCTTCATAAACTTAAAAGAAGATTTGCCTGAAGTTGAAATAGAGTATTACATTATAACATCTGGTTTAAGAAAAATGATTCAAGGAAGCTTAATAGGTCCTTTAATGACAGAGATCTATGGCTGTGAATTTATTGAAAAAAACGGGGTGATTTATCAAATAGCTAATTCAGTTAATGAAACTCATAAGACAAGATATTTATTTGAGATTAACAAAGGCACAACATTAGTTAATGACCGAATACCACACCATGATAGGAGGATTCCATGGGACCACATGATCTATATTGGTGACGGTGACACTGACATACCTTGTTTTGAAGTAATTAAAGATCATGGAGGCCACTGCCTAGGAGTCCACCACCCTACAATTAAGAAAGCAAGAATAACTGCTGAGAAATTATTAGATGAGGATAGGATACCATACTTTTTTGAAGCAGATTACTCTAAGGGTTCAGAATTATATGATTACTTAATTAAGTTAGTTACTTCGGCGAGTAATACTTAACATTAATTAATTTATTTTTTGACTTCAAACCCTTAAGGATTTCAATATACTCTTTGGGCACGCCAAAGAATTGAGATAAAACTTCTATTAACTCTTTATTAGCTTCACCCTTAATAGGCCTTGATTGTAATTTTACCTCAAGCCTTCCTTGTTCAGTCTTACTCTTCCTAACCTTCTGAGTTTTAGATCCAGTTGTAACGTGAATCCATAACTTCTTCTCTAATGACTCTTTTTTTTCCATAAATAAAACACACCGCCAATTAAGTGAGCAATAATGAATAATAATAAGGTGTTAATTAAGTTACCTAAATTAAAAAATAAAAGCGCGATAAAAGGAATTGTTAAGTAAAGCATTAAAGTTCTCTTACCACTCGTCTCATCAAAGGTTGCGCGGGTTATTAAATAACCAGTTAATAAACCAATCAAAGATAAATAAATCATTAAAGAAATTAAAGAAGGCTTGGACTAAAATACTTTTAGTCTAAATCCTCATCATCCCAGTCATCTTCATCCCAATCATCATCTTCATCCCAGTCCTCATCTTCCCAATCATCTTCACCCATAATTTTTAAGGGGAGCGAAGACACCTTTAAATATTTTACCAAAAAAGGGGTTATTAACAATTAAGCCCTTAATTAAATCACGACCAGCATAAGGATTAATAATAAGAACTGAGTCACGGCTTGACTCAACAGGATTAAAAGCTAAATAAACATTAGATGAATCATTAACTAAGTCTAAACAGAATGATAAATCATCAACCCATAAAAGACCATCCTCTAAAGTAGTTCTAACATGACATAAATTTTTTAATAAAGCATAAGTTGCTAACATTAAATCCTTATCACGACCCGAGTAAGAACTTGAGATCTGTGAAGCCACGCTATCAGGTTCTATTAATTCAAAATTGAATTCAGAGTAGAAATCACCATTACTTAATAATATTAAACCAACAGCTGGATCACCCATTATTTTTTTATGAAGCCATTTTAAGCGATTACTAAAATTATTAACTTGCTCAACCCAAACAGGTTGAACACCACTAATATGATTTAATTGATCCCTTATCTTCTGAGGATTCCAAGTCTCTTTAGCTTTAACTTCATAGCGAAAAGTAACTAACCGACCCTTAGGCAGTAATAAACAATCCTGCATTAAGTCAACCTCATAAGAGCCATAATGACGAGTCCAACCAATATTACGCAAAGGAACATAACCTCTTGAACCAATAGTGTCAAGGTAATAACTCAAGTCACTAATTAATGGCCTCTCATGTTCAGGACCATTAATTTCATCAGGATTTAAAGGATTATAATTCATTAAATCATTTAGCGTGTAATCATAATCAGTTTTGAATGAATAAGGATCTGGGCCACTATTAGTAGAATGTTTTTCCTTAGGAAAACTTTTTTGCCTAAAAAAAGGACGATAACCCATTAAAGCAAGCTTAACCATTAACTGGCATTTAAGCTTATATCTTCTCCAAACTTACTAAGTAATTCATTAACAGTCATAGACCCTATGCCTTCAACACAATTCTTACAAATCATTGCGGCTCGCTTATTATTAACTATCACCCTAACCAAGGTTTCTTTCTTACAAATACTGCAAACACCCTCTTGGTAAGCACGGGTTATCTGAGTCATAGGAAAGGTTTAGAGGACAAAGCTTTTTATGCTTTTTGCACTTAACAATTATTAAATGTATAACTTAATAATCACTGCTTATCGGGGAGAAGCCAAGTACTTGCTTAAAGAGTTAAGCAAGCACGGCGAGTTTAAAACTACAAGTTACAGGGATGTATTAGTAGGTGAAGTTAAGAGTTTAACAAAATTATTTAAAAAAATTAATGAAGAACCACCACTAAGCCTGGCTAGGGCTATACCAATAAATGAAGTAGTAAAATTCAAAGAGCCAAGTAAGTTATTAAGCACCTTAAAGAAGAAAGTGTTAAAACACGCTAAATTAAAAACTAAGCAAAGCTTCAGGGTCACGGTTGAGCGCAGGGGCTGGAAAGGAAAAGTTAATAGTCATGAATGGGAACAAACCCTTGGCAAAATAGTTTATGATAAAACAAAGAATCCAGTAAGCCTTGACAACCCTGATGTTGAAATAGTTTTTGAAGTAATGAGTGATACTTGCGGCATCACGCTAATAAGTAAGGCAATGAAGAAGAAATACTATTTTATCAGGACTAAATAACAAGGTTTAAAACTAATTGCAACCTAAGAATTAATTAATGATTAAAGGCTTACTTAAGGATTTCAGAAAATTAACCATTGCTGGCATCCCAATATTCTTTGCAGGATTCATAATTGCTTGCCCTTTAATGTCAATTATTGGTGCTTCAATGAGTGCTACTGGCTTAACTTTCTACACAGTAGTAGATCAAGAATTAAAAAAGAAATCCTTATAAATCCATAATTAGAGACTTAAATTAATGTTAGAAGTTTTTGCTTTATTCGGGGCCTTACTAGTGCCTAACATTATGAGACAGTTAGTTTACTTAAAGAGTTATAAAAAAACAGGGACTTTTGGCTTCTGCGTTAGCCCAGAAACTAGGGCAATGCATAAGAATAAATGGCTCCCCTGGAGCGGCTTCCTCGAGGAATTAGGTTGGGGTTCACTCTGGACTTTCTTCTGGTTCGTTGTTGGCTGGCAATGGACTGCTTTTGGCTGGGTGACTGACGCCTTACTTGACTGCGCTATTGCTTACTCATGGTCTCATGGCAAGCGAACACCAAAAATCCTTTACGCTGGCACTAAAGGCTCATTCTTTGTAAGAGAAGTATTACTACCCTACTTAATTATTGGACCAATCATTGGGGCTTTAGGCTTAAACATTTACTTATACTGCCTGGTAGCCACTATAATGGGCATAGGTTTATACTTTAACATCAAAGTTAAGTAAAGTTTTATAAACAGAGACTAACGTTCTTTAAATTCATGGATGTTTACTCACCTAAAGAGGACAGTCAATTACTTGCTGAACAAGTCAAAGCTCATGTTAAGCCTGACATGAAAGCATTAGATATGGGTACTGGTTCAGGATTAATTGTTGGATTACTGCTTGAGAAGACTAGTAATGTGACTGGAGCTGACGTTAACCCTTACGCTATCGAGTACTGCTCTAAGAAGTACAAGAAAGCAGAGTTCATTCAAAGCAACTTATTTGATAATATTAGAGACAAGTATGACTTAATCACCTTTAACCCTCCTTACTTACCTGAAGATAAACGAGAAGACCTCGAAACCGCCTTAATGACAACTGGCGGAGCCAAGGGTTATGAGTTACTGCTTAAATTCTTGGACCAGGCAAGGGGTCACTTAAAAAAGGATGGTTTAATAATCACTATCTTCAGTTCATTAACCAAGCCAGACGTTGTATTCAAGAAAGCAGAGGAGTTAGGTTATAAACACGAATTATTAGATTCTAAAAAAGCATTCTTTGAAACACTATACTGCGTGAAGTTTAAACTACAGTAAAAGATTTAAATAATGAACGATGAAAGGAGTTCATGTCAGATGAATCATTTAAGAATCGGTTTCTGAAAAAATTCAAAGATGGATTAGAGAGTTATGGGACTAGCCTGCCAGTAATTTATAAAAACCCTGAAACTAGAAATGCAATCCAACATGAAATTAATATTCTAGGAGCAGCAATAGGTCGAAAAGTAGGCGCAGCTCAACGAGAGAACATACTGAAGAACCCATTCTCAGGCTTAGAATTAATAATGATGAGCTTTCAGCAAGACATGTTAAGACGAGGCATAAACGTACACTATGGGTTAACAGATAAGCCTAACGAGTTAGCAATCGAGGTTCAAGGCTGCATCTTCCAAGTAAACGACTTAGAGCCACACTGTTTTTACTCAATCGAGTACCTTAAAGAATTATTTGATGCAGAAAAAGTAGACAATAATTGCTCAATAGCTGAAGGAGCAGATTATTGCGAGTTCACAATCCAATACCAACCAGAACAAGCAGTCAAGGATTTAACAACCAATTACTTCAGATTATTTGGATAGAAAATCTTATAAACAGAGAATTATAGTTCTAAAATCATGATGAACGGATTAAGTTATGGCATACTTGTAATTAATCCTATTAAGGTAAGGTTCCATTAAAGGAATTCAACCAAAGCCTTAAATCATCACAAAAATATTCTTTCTGAGTTGAATACCTTAAATGGCATCTAAATCAATAATAGCGGAGTCGAACCCTTACTGGCATACTTACAGTTATGAAGACGCAGTAAGCATTTTATCAGACATACTAGCAACCAAGGTAGCTGAAATAAAAGAAGAATTAAAAATAGATGGTTTGAAAAATAATGCTTTAAGCAGGTTAATCAAAGACATAAACTTAAACAACTTGGTTGGAACCTATGAATTCATCATGAACTCAAGTGAAGAAGAAATACTAGACCCCTTCAGAATCATGGTAGGCACATTTATTTGCGTTGCAGCTCAAAAAATTAAAAAAGATAATCCATACCTAGTGCAACGATTACAGTACTTACTTAACTTCTGTAAAGACGCCAGAATAAGTGGTTGCAATGAACCATACCTAAGAGAAGAAGATGAATTAGGGATAGCAGGAAAACTCATAGAAAATAAATTAAACAAGATAATAACACCTATAGTTGAATCACACCCACTAACCGGTTTAATACCTAAATTAACCTGCTCTGAGGATTTAAGAATATTAATGATCACTAAAGAACCAAAGAAAAAAGAAATGCCAGAAATATACAATATCTTATGCGCTTACTCACTAATAGAAGAAACACCTAAAGAAAAAGAAGAATATGAAGCATTAAACTTATTCCTAGAATTAGTCAGCACAATTAAAAGCTTAATAAGGCTAGGCTTACACCGAATAGGAACACCCAGATACCAAGAATATGAATATAAGTTTGGCAGAGAAGGAGACGTCATATACTTTGATCACTCAAGTGATCCAACATACTTTATATAAACGTAGTGCTAGTTATTAATCATGCTAGTTATCAACAGTCCAATGCAGTTACCAGCCATTAATGGCACCACGATCTACGCTAAACAATTAAGTAACTGGTTTAAAGCAGAAATCATAAGCACTAATGCCTTGGATTGGATCTCTTTCCACTCACCAAAAGGCAAGACCCATGATAAAGGTCACTCTATCAATCATATCCCTAAACTAACTAATCCTAAAAACCTAGCTTACTGGCGAAGGCATAGTAAAGGACTAACAAACGCGCTCATTAACGGGCCAATAAGCCCAGGCATGTTTAAGGCTTTAAAAAATAATGACGCTGACGTGATCTACTCACTGACCCTGCCATTCCTAAATAATTATTATACACTGGCCTCAGGTAAGAAGTGCGTGATCACTCCTTTCTATATTAAAGGCTTAGTTCATAAAAGTCACCTTAAGCTATTAAAAAAGTTTGATTTAGTGCTAGCTTGCACAGAACACGAGAAGGAATGCATTAGCACCCCTAACGTTAAAGTATCACCAATGTGCGTTAACCCAGAACCATTTAGTAAAGCTAATGGTGAAAGATTCAAAGAGAAATATGGGATTAAAGGACCATTAGTTCTTTTCGTAGGCCACGCTAACTATGAAAAAGGAGCTTACAGTATTCTAAAAGCAGCACGTGAATTAAAAACCACTTTCGCGTTCATGGGCCCACACACCAGAGGATTCAAAGCCAAAGCCAAAGGATTAAAAAATGTTAAATTAATCAACCCACAACTCACCAATAAGTATGACGCTTTCGCAGCCTGCGATTGTTACTGCATGCCAAGCAGGGTTGAAGCTTTCGGCATCACCTACCTAGAAGCCTGGGCTTGTAAGAAACCAGTAATCGCAGCAGACACGCCTGTTACTCGTGAAGTGATTGGTGAATGCGGCTTGCTTATACCTTTTAGTGAAAACCCAGCTAAAGCCATTAAAGAATCATTTAAGCGAAAAGACTTAGGATTAAAAGGTTACAAGCGATTAATGAAAAAATACACTGAAAGTAAAGTCTTAAAAGAACTTAATGAAAAAATAATGAAATCACTTACTAATAACTTTAACAACATCACCATCAACTAACACGTGATCCTTACCCAAGACGCATTTAGTCTTAGCATCAACAGCTTTAATAAAACCCTCACCAATATCAGTATGAATCCTAAAACCAAGATCAATAGCAGTAGCCCCAGACTCAAGAAGGAAAGCGTCAGGCAAGACATTACCTTTAGCGTCAACCCACTTACCCTCATCATGCACCGGGTAAACAACCTTAAGTTTAAGCAAGTCAAAAACAACCCGGTTAACGCACTCCTGAACCCCCGTAGGCATGAACTTCTTAGCAAAAGATAAACCCTTCTCCTGCTCAGAAGATAATTCTTTCAAGGCCTTAAATTCATCAGCCCCAGGCACATAAGAGATAAATCCTTCATGATCTGCTTTACGAAGCATTAACTCAATAACAGCTGAAGTAGGGATTACTGGACCAAAACGCTCAAGAGGCTTCCAATCACCACCCTTATCAAACTTATTAGCAGCTATCAAAAAAGGCTTAGATAATTCCCTCAAACGCTTAGAAAACAACCTCAGATCAGAAGTCCCAACCTCTTTCATAACTAACTCAATATCACGCAACTTAATACCAATACCAGATAACTTCTCAGCCAAAACTTGCTCACGATTAACCTTCTTAAAATTTAAACGCCAATGACGCTCAACAATACCATAAAGCCAAGAGTCAAGCTCGTCAAGAATAAATTGAACAGTCTTACAAGGGTCATGACCTTGAACAGGGTTACCCTCCTCATCAGTACCCCCACTAACGTCAACCACGATAATAAAAGCGTCAGCACTAGACAAATCATTCATGAACTGATTGCCCAAACCCCGACCCTCAGAAGCCCCAGGCACTAAACCAGCCACGTCCAACAACTTAACAGGGATAAAACGAAAACCATCACGCGAGTAACCCTTAAGCGGAGACTCATCAGAACGCAATGACTTAACCTTAACATAACCAACACCCTCATTAGGCTTAATAGTAGTGAAAGCATGAGAAGCAACTTCAGCACCCGCAAGCGTAAGCGCATTAAAAAAAGTACTCTTACCCTGGTTAGGTGCTCCAATAATACCAACAAGCATAATAGTTTTTAAAATAAAGGTTTATTAAAAAGATTAATGGTAAAGAAATGGCATGAAAAATCACCACCAATACTATACTTAATAATATCAATAGGTATTTCATCACTAATATCAGCCATTTATTACTGGGCAGGGTTCGAGTTCAGCTTTTTCTGGTGGTTCCTAGGAGTACTATTTGTCTACATAATCATCCTAAACATAAAAAGTGGTCGTTACGAACCAGGCAAGTAAAGTTTTAAAACACAAGATACACTCCTGAAATAATATGCCAGTAATAATAGTAAACAAGAGTAAATGCAACCCAGTAGCCTGTGGCAACTATCTATGCATAAGGTTCTGCCCGCGCAACAGAGCAGGCGATGAATGCATCATAATAGATGAAGATAAAAAAGTAGCAATCAATGAGGAAGTATGCATAAGTTGCGGCATCTGCGTAAAGAAATGCCCCTTCAAAGCACTAACAGTAGTTAACACACCAAAAGAGTTAAAACAAAAACCAGTACACCAGTTCGGTAAGAACTCATTCAGGTTATATGGCTTGCCAATACCACGCGCTAACATGATCATAGGACTCTTAGGCGCTAACGGCATAGGGAAATCAACAGCCCTGCAAATACTAAGTGGTGAATTAAAACCAAACCTAGGCGATTACGAAAAAGGAGCCAGTGACAAAGAAATACTAAATCATTTTCAAGGAACAGAAACCCATCAATTCCTCAAAGAGAAAAGAACCATAGCTTACAAACCACAATACGTTGAAGCAATACCAAAAAAATTCAAAGGCAAAGTCAAGGAATTACTATCAAAAATTAACAAGGATTACAAACAATTAACTAAAGAATTAGACATAGACGGAATACTTGACACCCCAATAAGCAAGGTAAGTGGTGGCGAGTTACAACGAATAGCGATCGCAGCCACCCTATTAAAGAATGCAAACACCTTATTCTTTGACGAGCCATCAAGTTACCTAGATATTAAACAACGATTAAAAATTGCAAAAAAACTAGGCAACCTAAGAAACCAAGAAAACAGGGTCTTCATTGTAGAACATGACTTAATAATGTTAGATTACATGACTGATTACGTACACGTCTTCTACGGCCACAAAGGAGCTTACGGCATCACAAGCTTCCCCTACACGACCCGCGAAGGCATAAACTCATACTTAAAAGGCTACTTACAAAACGAGAACATGAAGTTCAGGGATAAACCAATAACTTATGATATTAAAACTGAAGAGAAATCAATAGCACGAGAAGTAAGTAATGAATGGGTTGAGTTAACTAAAAAACTAGGAAATTTTAAACTAAAAGTAAACCCAGGAGAATTATATGAAGGAGAAGTCATAGGAGTAGTGGGGGCAAACGGTACAGGCAAGACAACCTTTGCCCGATTACTAGCAGGCGAACTAGAACCAGATAATGGTGAGATTAATAAAAAAACAAAGATTTCATACAAACCACAATACATAAAACCAGAAAATAACATGAAAGTCAAAGAATTACTAAACACTAACCCATTATATAATACATATAAGCATTACTTCAGGCACTTAGACCTTGAACCATTAATGAACCGAGGCTTACAAGAATTAAGTGGAGGAGAATTACAACGCGTAAGCGTTGCTAATTGCTTAACACATGACGCAGACTTATACTTACTTGACGAGCCAAGCGCTCACTTAGATGTAGAACAACGAATACACGTGGCTAAAGCACTTAAGGAGATAACGCGAGCCCGCAAGAAGAGTGCTATAGTAATAGACCATGACTTAATGTTCATAGACTACGTAAGCGAGCGATTACTTGTATTCACAGGCAAGCCAGCACGAGAAGGCCTAGCTCAAGGACCCTATGAGATGAGAAAAGGAATGAACTTATTCCTAGAAGATTTAGGCATAACTTTCAGGCGAGACGAGAACACTAATAGGCCAAGACCAAACAAGGAAGATAGTGTCAAGGATCGATCGCAGAAAAAAAAAGGCGAATACTATTATTCATAATTATAAGTTAATTGTTCTTAATTCTTCGCTATAAGGGATCTCTAGATCTAAGTCACTTGGAAGTACGTAACCTCTTTCAACGAATTCGTTTCTTCCTTTCCATAAGTTAGATTTAATCATACGACCTTCAGCTGACCGGCCGTATTTATCAATTATTCTTTGTTCGCGATCAAGCCATGGTAATCCTTGTTCTTCAAGCCTTAACCAATCAGCTGTAACAAGAATGCTAGTAATCTGTTTTCTCAAAGTATTAATAACTCTTTGGTATAAACCAGCAAATTCCTCTTCATTTTGAAGATCAAGTTCTTTAATAAACTCGTAAATATCAATCGCGCGATTATACCTAATAGTTGAATCACGATTAGAGGGTTTAGGCAATCCTGCCTTCCTAATTAATTCCCTGAATTGATCTAAGTAAAGGCTTGGACTAAACTTCAAGTCCTTAAAACGTTCATTAAAATTAATTTCAACGTGTCCTTTAAGCATAACCCTTAAAGCCCTTTTTGGTTCAACCCAGTTAGGCATACAAAAATCACTATTGCTATACTTAACTTGAGGTAATCCTGCAGCAACTAGAAAACGACCCAAGACTAAATTACCATCAAATATTACAAAATCACGATGATTGATTCTATAATTTGGACCAAAATCCCTGCTAAATGCATCAAATAATTGAGCAGCACCCTCTTTCATTGATAAGTAAAAATGATAATCTTTACCAACACCCCCATTATACAGTGCGTAACAAAACAAGTCCATAAATGAGCCAAACCTTGGATCATCACTCATTAAAGGTTGGTCTTGAAATTGATCATCATATAATCTTACTCCAAGTTCATCTTCAATTCTGAAAACACTATTAACACATTTAGGTTTAGCCCCACTCTTGGGTCTTAAATCCTTACGCCATTTGTAAACTTGGCATCTTTTGTTTCCAAAAGCACTAGCAGGTTTAGAAGTAGTTATTGCTTCAAAATAAGCTTCCCAATCACTAAGACCCCTGCCTTCAATCACTCGCCCAGATAAAGCTCTGTCAAAAGTGTTAAGGTAGTCCTCTAGTGAAACCACGACCTTTGTCATGAACTTTTGATCAGTGACCCTTATTTATATATTTTTAGTTTTTTGTAAAAACCTAAAGTAAGTTTAAACTTGAAGTTAAGGCTGGCGATTTATATGAGGTCAAGGTTTTGGAGCGCTAGCGAGAAAAGGTTAGTGGGGGTTTAGAAAGGGGGTGGAACCCCCTTCTTTTTGGTCAAGGTTTTGCGCGAAGCGGAAAAGGTTGGGTGAATACTACTACGCATAAGGCATTTAAGAAAAGAAAACATTATAAAAAAGTAATATGAAAGCATATAACGCGTTGATCTTAGCAACTCTATGCTTAAGCACTTCACTAGCACAACCAACAATTGTTAGCGCAGTCGCTATTAAAGCAACTCCTACAAGCATTACTGCATCAAACACTGATGTTGCAAATAACACTATTAGTGTTAATGTAAGACCTAGTAACTCTAGTGCAATACCAACACTAATCTCAGCAAACACTGCAGAAGTAACAATTAGTGCTGTTGATAACGCAGTCACTATCTCAACAGAGGGGGTTAGTGCTTCAACTGCGGGAATAATAGAGGTTGATGATGATAGAGTTTACATAGCAGAAACAGAAGACTCAACTAACAGGAAGGAATTAAGAGTGTTACCAAGCACGGCAGTAGCGAGCGTAGAAGCAGTAATAGGAGTGGTAAGTGTTGCAACAATTGACTTAGACATAATAGAAGAACAACCAACTTACACTATCAAGTCAGTTAAAAACATTAGCCAAGGCATTAGTGAAGAAGTAGAAAGCAATGTTGATGCAGAAGCAGGCTCAGTAAGTATTACTAGCTCATTAATTAGTATTAACCCAGGAGTTTCAGTTAGACTAAACTCAACAGGAGACTTTGTTAAAATAAACAATGAAGTAATTAATGCAACAACAAGTAATCCAACAATAAGCATAAGCGCTGTGAGCAGTGACTCAACAACAAAACAAGTAATAATACAAAGAGCCTCAGGAGCTCTAAAAATAAAAACTGAAAACATAGAAGCAGTCACGACCAGAGAAGTAAAATATGACAACTCAAGCCTTTACTTAATTAAGGAACAAGAACAATACTTGATAAGCGTAACCCCAGACGTTGTTAAAGAAAATATAGAGTCAACAGCGGGCACTGTAACAAACATAAGCGTTGACGTAGCCGAGGATAAAGCAGAATACCAAGTCAGATCAACCAAGACAACCAACTTATTTGGATTTATCCCAATAAACATGACAGTTAACTCAAAAGTAAACGCAGAGTCAGGAGAGATAACAAGCGTTAACAAGCCATGGTGGAGCTTCCTAACAATAGGTTAAAAAATTTCTTTAATTATTTTTTTTACATATAAGATTGAATAGTTTCAATAATCTGAGGCAAAGCATTAATCACCCTAGTAGCTTCAGTAATAGGGTTAATCCTAACACTCTTACCTTGAATCCAATTCTTAACATTACTAGGTTGCACTTGACCTCTCATTAAATCCATAGCAACATCATGACTTAATTGAACCCTAACATTATAAGACTCAAAAATACGGCCAGAAGAGAATTCAGTGATGTCACCATCATTAACCTTAATACTCCACTCAAAAACCTTAAAAGAGAGATTACCAATAGTTTGAACACTAAACAAGTAAATATTATAATCAGCACCTAAGGCAGCACTAAGAATAGAGCCTAACTCTTCATTACTATTAACTGCTTCAAGATTACTAGATGATAAATTAAACATCATGGTTAAATTACCCCTCTCAAGAACTAAGTCATTATACATAGATATACCAATTGAAGGCTTAACCTCATCAAGAGTGGGTAAGTCATCATTAGTCACGCCAATAACCGTAAGAAAGTCATACAAGTCAAACAAGCCAATACCAAAAGAGTTGCGCAAATAAATATCAGCCACAAAACCACCAGCCACAGCCATGACAACAGAGACAATAATACCAGTAATAAACGCTCCCCGACGATTCATTAATATAATTCTATTAGTAAGTAATATATAAAACTTAACGAAACCTATAAAAGTGTTAATAACTTTAACCAAATTTTATGAGGGGTAAAGCAATTATAGCATTAACGATTGCAGCCCTAATTCTACCAACAGTATTAAGCCAAGGAATGACTGCCTCAGACATTAGAAACATGCTCCGAGACCAGAATCAATTAAACGAGCTTAAAGACATGATTAATCAAGGATTAGATGGAGCCCCAGACCAAGTATCAATAATAATAGGCACTGACAGGGTTTACCATGCCAGGATTGGCAGTAACAATGTAGCCATAATACTATCAAACAGTCGGGTATCAAGCATCACACCAGGAACACCAGATAACCCAACACACATAATTTACGCAAGCGAGTCAACAGTACTACAAATAGCAAACGCTGAAGACCCAGTCTCAACAGCGATAAACGCGGTACTACAAGGACAAATAATAATCACAACCGCGCCACAATGCAGTGAAGACTCAGCCTGCGATGATAACCAAGTATGCAATAATGGTCAATGCGAGGACGCTTACACAATAGCAGTAGTCCCAATAGCTTACAGCGCAAACCAGTACTCAGATTTCTATAATAAAGCTAAACCAGAAATGGATTTAGTGCTAGCCCACATCCCAATGGACACGAACAAGATCAGAATCCATTATGTTAACCCAAGCGTTTGCCCAGATTATACTTGCAATGACGTGTGCCGTGATTGCCAGAACACGGCCAGGGATTGCGCTGCCAGGGCTGGTTTAGTGGGGGTAGCAGATAAAGTCGTAGGCGTTAGCCGTGACGATGTTTCAGTAATGATTAATGGACAACCATACCTATTATGTGGTTGTGCTGGCGGCATACCAGCTTACACAAGTGTTTCAAGAAGCAGGTTATACGTAGACCAAGGAGTTTATTGTTACATGACAGTAGTCCACGAACTTGGACACCAATTAGGATTATACCATGTTGATTCAACTGGTGAAGAAGGAGGCGCTTGCCAAGGACCAAACGCAGCAGACTGCCAGGAATCAAATAAAGCCAGTGACATCATGGGTTATGGATGGCCACAAGACCATTTTGGTCCAGCAGCCACTAGTTACTTAAGAACAAACGTGCTCGGAGGTTACCAATGATGAATAGAAAAGCTCAAGGAACGCCTGTGCCAAGCCTAAGATTAATAGCACCCTTAATCGCTTTAATAATCATATCAACTGCTATAGCAGGAACCAGTGAAGTATTAGTTATTGATTTAAGCATAGCAAAGAATGATAGTGTACAAGTATTAAGTGTTAAATTACTAGAAGGGTCTGAAACAACAGCTATTGGCACTGATTATAGCATAGACTTATTAAACAATGCTGGCGAGGTAATCCATACAACATACTTTGATATCACGTTCACAGCTTATGGGGATAACTTCCCATTCCTACCAGGCCAAGAAGACGTTGGAGTATCAGTAGACTTAGATGAAGTTGAAACAACTATCAGGGTACCTTACTCAACAAACGCTGCGAGTTTCCAAGTTAAAAAAGGAACCACAATATTATTAGAACAAGACATAAACTTATGTAATAATGACGGTACTTGCCAACCAGCAAATGGCGAGAACACCTTATCATGTTTTGCAGACTGCCCAGGAGGCTCAGATGATGATTACTGTGATGAATTATTTGATGGGGTATGCGATCCAGACTGCGGTGAACAAGGAAGACCAGATAAAGACGTTGACTGCACTTGTGGTGACGGTACTTGCAGTGCAAGAGAGGATAGCGTTACCTGCCCAGAAGATTGTGGTGCAGCCAGCAACATCATCACTAACTTAATTTATGGAGTAATAGGTGGCGGCATAGCCATAATAGCTGCTATAATAATACTAATAGTATTACTAGTTAAGCGTCGAAAAAAAGGCAAGAAAAAGAAATAAATGAATATTAGCAAGACCTTAAGGATAGTTAAAGAACACGTAAAGAGTTTCGGTTTACCATTAGCAGAGAGCATAGGTGGAGACCCTTTAAAGATATTAATCTCAACAATACTATCAGCCCGCACCAAAGACGAAGTCACTGCCAAGGTATGCAAGGAATTATTCAACAATGACTGGCGAAACCTAAGCATCAAAGAGTTAAGAAAAATCATTAAACCAATCAACTTCTATAAGAATAAATCTAGATACATCAAAGACTTACAAAAACTAAAACAAGTACCAGACACGATGGAAGAATTAATAAAACTGCCAGGTGTTGGTCGAAAAACAGCCAACATCGTGTTAAACGTTGCTTTCAACAAGCCAAGCATAGCAGTAGACACTCACGTACACCGAGTATGCAATAGGTGGGGTTATGTAAACACAAAAACGCCAAAGCAAACAGAAATGGAATTAAGAGAAAAACTACCACAAAAACATTGGAATGAGATTAATTACTTACTAGTATTATTCGGTCAAAACACGTGCAAGCCTATTAGTCCATGGTGTAGTAAATGCCCAATAAATGATTGCCCAAGAATAGGAGTTAAAAAGAACAGATGAGTATATTTTTTACTATGAGGAATGCAGAAAAGATCACACTTATTATTGTAATAATTTCATTTATTCTAGGAGTTGCATTATACCAATCAATGCCTGACTTAATGGCTTCACACTGGAACATTCATGGACAAGTTGATGATTACTTGCCAAAGTTCTGGGGATTATTCCTCATGCCCTTTATTAGTGCAGTAATGCTAGTATTATTCATTTTCATACCAAAAATAGATCCATTAAAGCATAATATCAATAAGTTTAGGAAATACTTTGATGGATTTATGATATTAATCATACTTTTCTTGCTAAGCTTGTACATAGTTACTATACTATGGAGTTCTGGAATCACCTTTAATATGATCTACTTCATAGTGCCAGCAATAGCAATAATATTCTATTATACTGGAGTATTAATTGAAAACGCTAAACGCAACTGGTTCATAGGCATCAGGACCCCCTGGACACTGAGCAGTGAAAGAGTGTGGAATAAAACTCATAAATTAGGAGGCAAATTATTCAAGATATTAAGCGCCATCATCTTAATTGGTGTTTTATTGACAGATTACGCTTTCTTAATAATGCTAATCCCAATCCTAGGAATAACAATTTACTTAATAGCTTATTCTTATGTGGAATACTCACGCAAGAAATGAATAAATTGATTCTTTACTATCAAATCGCACAAATAATCTTGATTACCTTATACTACTTCATCAATTTTCCCCGAGCTTCACGTGAAAAACTAGAATCATGATAATGATATTGGTCAATACCAAGAACACACCTAAGCTCATACATAACGCTATGATGAGATTCTGCACTTAACCTAGGATAAGCATTATTAATTAACACGTGAAGGCATTCCTCATTAATAGTCTTAACAAGGTCACTAATAATTGAACGCTCTTTACGCTCTCGAGAAAATAAACCAATAAGTTTAGAAAAATAAGACACGCAATTATCTAAATATAGATAAGCGATTGATCCAATTGCACGACCAGCAACATCTAAACTACCAGTCAATAAGTATTGCTGTTCCATAAATACTTTTCATAGGATATTGTTTAAAAAGTTATCTCCATGAAATCCTCAGCAGCCACCACGTTCTTAAAATGCTTCTTAGCCTCAGCCACGAACTTCTTAACACTAGCGTAACGCTGAGAAAAATGAGTAAGCACTAATTGTTTAACCCCAGCGTCCCTGGCGATCATAGCTGCTTGCTCAGCAGTTAAGTGATTAAACTCTTCAGCCCGATCCTCTAACTCAGAAGTATAAGTAGACTCGCAAACCAGTAAGTCAGCTACCTCAGCAAACTCAACAAGCCTAGACACGTAACCAGTATCAGTAATGTAAACAAACTTCTTACCAGGTTTTAAGTAAGTACCCTTAGCAACCGTTATCTTCTTACCCTTATACACAATATCCTCACCCTGTTGTAACTTACCAAGCAATGGATGCTTAGTTAAACCAAACTTCTTAGTGTAATCAAGGTTAATTCGACGCTTATCAGCCTCTTTAACACAAAAAGCAACACACTTAGGGTGCTTAACATTAATAGCTGTAACAGTTAAGTCTTCAACTTTTAACACAGGCTTTGAAACGTCAAGGTCATGAGCCTTAATATCAAAACCCTTCTTAAAATCATAAGTCTCAATAATATGCTTAACCCGCTCCCTAGTACCCCTAGGCCCGTGAATATGAAAAGGTTTAGTCCGGCGATTACCAACCATGTTCTGAATCATACCCGCAACACCAAGCGAGTGATCACCATGCCAATGAGAGATGAACACGTGATCAACACTCATCGGTGAAATACCAGCAATACGCAATTGACGCTGCACGCCCTCACCAGCATCAAATAAAAAGTAAAGCCCC